>Ga0126306_10000131_pt1 | contig 26432 bp, 26 predicted proteins | sample Plot27_FD_92592 | JGI IMG/M metagenome (GOLD analysis project Ga0126306, IMG submission 92592) | Serpentine soil microbial communities from UC McLaughlin Reserve, CA, USA - Plot27 | ecosystem: Environmental > Terrestrial > Soil > Grasslands | place: USA: UC McLaughlin Reserve, Lake County... | reverse complement strand
GCGGCCTCGTAGTTGATCGTCGGCGGGAGCTTCCGGTCACGGACGGCGAGGACCGTGAAGACCGCCTCGACGGCGCCGGCCGCTCCGAAGCAGTGCCCCGTCGACCCCTTCGTCGAAGAGATGGCCGTCTTGCGCGCGTTGTCCTCTCCGAGCGCGAGCTTCAGAACGCGCGTCTCGCTCGCATCTCCCAGCGGCGTCGACGTTGCGTGCGCGTTCACGTAGCCGATCTCGCTCGGATCGACACCGGCGTCGGCGAACGCCATAGTCATCGCGCGCGCCGGATTCTCACCGGTCGGGTCGGGCTCGGTCATGTGCGCCGCGTCAGACGAGACCCCGTAACCCACGAGCTCCGCATAGATCGTCGCACCGCGTGCCTGTGCGTGCTCGAGCTCCTCGAGGACGAGCGCCGCGGCGGCTTCTCCCATCACGAGCCCGTCGCGCGCCTGGTCGAAGGGCCGGGACGCCTTCGCCGGGTCGTCGTTCCGCCGCGACAGCGCGCGCATCGAATCGAAGCCCGCGATCCCCACAGCTGTGACCGGCGCTTCGGTGCCGCCGGCGATCATCGTGTCCGCGCGCCCGACCCGAATCGCGTCGAGCGCGTCGCCGATCGCCATGTTGGACGCCGCACAGGCCGTGCATTCGGACATCAGCGGGCCCCTCGTACCAAGCTCGATCGAGACCCAACCGGCACCCATGTTCGGGATGATCGACGGGATCGAGAACGGCGAGACCCGGTCGGGGCCACGCTCTCTCAGCACGTCGTAGCAGTCCTGAAACGAGCGAAGGCCGCCGATCCCCGTCGCGATCGAGGCGCCGACCCGGTCCGACTCCTTCGCGATGTCGATGCCCGAGTCGGCCTCCGCCTGACGAGCCGCGGCGAGGATCATCTGCGCGAAGCGGTCCATTCTTCGGGCCGCCTTCCGGTCGATCCACTGCGTCGGGTCGAAGTCGTTCAGCTCACACGCGAAATGAACCGGGTAGTCGGTGTGGTCGAACTGGGTGATCGGCCCTGCGCCGGACTCCCCAGCGAGCAGGCGCGACCACGACGTCTCCACATCGTTGCCGAGCGGAGTCACCGCCCCCATTCCCGTGATCACGACTCTCCGTCGTCCGTTCGTGCTCATCACATACCCAATCCGCCGCCGACGACCATGACGTCGCCCGTGATGAACGAGGCGTCGTCGGAGCTCAGGAACCGTACCGCGCGCGCCACGTCCTCCGGTTCGCCGAAGCGGCCCAGCGGCGTCAGGCCGAGCATCTTCTGCTGGGCTTCCTCGGGAATCACGTCGGTGAGCTGAGTGTTGATGTAGCCGGGCGCGACGACGTTCGCGCGGACGCCTCGGGAGCCGAGCTCCTGCGCGAGCGATTTCGTGAACGCGACGATGCCACCCTTCGAGGCCGCGTAGTTCGACTGCCCCCAGTTGCCGTGCAGGCCGACGATCGACGAGAGGTTGACGATCGAGCCTCCGCGCCGCTTCATCATCCCGCGCGAGACGGCGCGGCAGGTGTAGAAGACCGAGCTGAGGTTCGTCTCGAGAACCGACCGCCAGTCGTCGTCGGTCATCCGCGCGAGCACGCCGTCGCGCGTGATGCCGGCGTTGTTCACGAGCACGTCGAGTTCCCCGGCCTCCTCGACGAGGCGCTTCGCATCGTCCGCGTTGGAGACGTCGGCCTGCACCGCCCGACCCTCGAGCTCGGATGCGATCGCAGCGGCCTCCTCGGCGCCGGACCGGTAGCCGACGACGACAGCGGCGCCCGCCCGCGCGAGCTCACGCGCGACCGCAGCACCGATCCCACGCGAGCCACCGGTGACGAGAGCAGTTTTCCCCTCGAGGGTCGCGAATTCAGGCACGCAGTGCTTCGGTGACTTCGTCGAGCGACTTCAGGTCGTTGACCGAGAAGGTCTTGACCGATTTGTCGATCCTCTTCAGTAAACCGCTGAGGACGTTGCCCGGCCCGACCTCGACGAAGACCGTCACCCCGCTCCCGATCAGCTCGCGTGCGGCCTGCGTGAACTTCACCGGTGCCGTCAGCTGGTCGACGAGGAGTGTGCGATAGCGCTGCACCTCTTCGAGCCTCGCGGTCACCGTCGACATGAACGCCGCCTTCGGCGCCGCGAAGTCGACTCGATCGATCGCAGGACGCAGCCGATCCGCCGCCCGCGCGACGAGCGGCGAGTGAAACGCGCCGGAGACACGGAGCTTGATCGCCCGCTTTGCGCCCTCGCGCTCGGCCTCATCGCAGCACTCGCCGACCGCGTCGTCCTCGCCCGAGACGACGATCTGCCCAGGGCAGTTGTAGTTCGCGGGCCAGACGCCGACGATCTTCCGGCAGAGCGACTCGACGACCTCGTCCGCGAGCCCGAGGATCGCCGCCATCGAACCAGGTCGCTCCCGCGCGGCTGCCGCCATCGCGAGCCCGCGCTCGCGGACGAGCGCGATCGCCTGCGCCGGCGAGAGCGACTCGGCGGCGGAGAGCGCTGCGAACTCGCCGACCGAATGCCCGACGACGAAGTCCGGGTCGATGCCACGGGCACGAAGCGCGGCGTTCAGGGCCAACGAGGTCGCGACAAGCGCAGGCTGCTGCAGCTCGGTCTCGACGAGTTGTTCCACGGTCCCCTCGAAGCAAAGCTGCTTGAGATCGAGCCCGGAGGCCGCGCTCCCGGCATCGAACACCGCCATCGCCTCCGGAACCGCTAGCGCAACGTCTCGGCCCATCCCCGCCTCGAACGACCCCTGGCCAGGAAACATGAACGCAACTTTGCTCATGCAGCCATCTCCTCCGTCCATTCGATCAAACCGGAGCCCCACGTGAGCCCGGCACCCATTCCCGTCATCAGCACCTTCGACCCCGGCTTCAACATTCCGTCTGCCCCGGCGTCCGCGAGCGCCAGCGGAATCGAACCTGACGACGTGTTCCCGTATTTCTGAACGTTCACAACGACCTTCTCCGGCGGGAAGCCGAGCTTCCTGGCTGCATGATCGATGATCCGGATGTTCGCCTGGTGGGGCACGTAGACGTCGACATCGTCGACGGTCATCCCGACCTCGTCGAGCAGCTTCTGCGCCGACGCGACGAGGACGCGCGTCGCGAACTTGTACACCTCGCGGCCGTTCATCTTGATTTGCGATTCCGGGTCGTCGAAATGCCGTGAGCCGCTGCCCGGGAGCCAAAGGCTCCTGCCGCCCCCACCGTCCGCGCCGAGCTCGAAGCCCAGGAACCCGCCCCGTTCGACCGGCTCCATCACGACCGCGCCCGCGCCGTCCCCGAAGAGCACGAGCGTTGACCGGTCCTCGAAGTCGAGGATCTTCGACAGCACGTCCCCGCCGACGACGAGCGCACGGCGGGACAGCCCGGACGCGAGCATGCCGTAGGCCTGTGCGATCGCATAGACGAAGCCTGTGCAGCCGGCGAGCAGGTCGTACGCCGCGGCGTCGGGCATCCCGAGCTGGTCGGCGAGGAGCGCCGACGATGTCGGGAACATCATGTCCGGCGTCACCGTCGCGCAAAGCACGAGGTCGATCGAGGACGGCTCGGCGCCGGCATTCGCGAGCGCCTGCACGCACGCGGGCCGAGCAATGTCGGTCAGTGCCTCCTCCTGGGTGGCGAAGCGTCGCTCGCGAATGCCGGTCCGCTCGATGATCCACTCGTCCGAGGTGTCGACGAACTTCGCCAGGTCGTCGTTGGTCACGACCGTGGCCGGCACGTGCACGCCGAGGCCCGTGATCCCGATCCGCGCGCCGTTCGCCTTGCCGATCATTGCTCCACCGCGAACGTGAGCGTTCCGCGAACGGCAAGCTCGCCGTCGACTGTCGCCGTCGCTTTCCCGCGGCCGATCGGGCCGCGAACCTGCTCGAGCAGGCACTCGAGGGTCAGTTCCTCACCGGGGCGCACGACGCGCTTGAAGCGGACGTCGTCGATCCCCGCGAAGAGCGCGAGCTTACCGCGGTTCTCCTCCTGGACGAGCACGGCGACCGCCCCGGCCTGCGCGAGTGCCTCGACCATCTTCACGCCCGGCATGATCGGGTTGCCGGGAAAGTGCCCCGCGCAGTCCTCGTCGGTGACGACTTTGCGCGCGACGACCCGCGAGCCGGGCTCGAGCTCGAGCACCTCGTCGAGCAAAAGGAACGGGTCACGGTGAGGGAGGATCTCCTCGATCTGCGCCTTCCCGAATGGCGCGTTCACGCAACGCGCTCCTCGAGCTGCTCGCGGAGACGGTTCCGCCCACGGTGTGCGTAGCACTTCGCCGTGCCGACCGGCATCCCGCTTGCAGCCGAGATCTCCTCGAACGAGTAGCCGAGTGCGTCCTTCAGGACGACGACCCGCGCCTGGGCCGGCGGCAGCTCGAGCAGGCACGCGCGCAGCTCGTCGCGCTCCAACACGTCGCCCGTCGGCGCCGCGGTCAGGTCTGCGGGCAGCTCCTCCCAGGAGCGGCGGCGCGCGAGCGCATCTCGGCAGGTATTCACGACGAGTCGATGAAGCCAGGTCGCGAACTGCGACTCGCCGCGGAACTGGCGAATCCGCGTGCAGACCTTCGCAAGCGACTCCTGCGCGGCGTCGCGGGCGTCTTCGGGATCGCGGAGGATCCGCCGCGCGAGCTTCTCGACCGCCGGCTGGTGGCGTGCACAGAGGGCCCCGAGTGCCTGCAGATCGCCGTCCTTGGCGCGTTTGACCAAAATGGGGTCGCTGAGCCTCTCATAGGCGAGCGGCGAGCCCGCCCGCAGGGGTTGCCTGATTGGACGGCTCTTGGAGCGACGCGGTTGCACCAGCCACACTCTACGGCTCGTGACCGATTCGCTCGCCCCGGAGACCTTGCTCCCGCTCCTCCGGGGCCGCTTCGGCAGGCCCTACACCTACGTGGAGCAATGCGAGTCGACGCAGCGACTGCTCGCAGCTGACGCGCCCGAGGGGGCCGTCGCCGTCGCGGACGAGCAGTCGGCCGGCCGAGGCCGGCTGGGCCACGATTGGGTCGCGCCGCCGGGCTCGAGCGTGCTCGCGTCGGTCGCGCTCCGTCCGGACGTCCCGACCGCAGTGCTTCCCGAGCTGTCGCTCGTGGCCGGCCGCGCCTGCGCCCGGGCACTGGCCGAGGTTGTTGAGGTTGTCCCTGAGGTGAAGTGGCCGAACGACGTCCTCGTCGGCGGGCGGAAGGTCGCGGGAATCCTCGCCGAGGCGCGCGAAGGCCGAGTCGTGCTCGGGATCGGGATCAACGTCCTCCAGACTGCGGACGACCTACCGCAACGGGCGCAGTACCCGGCAACCTCGCTGCTGATCGAGACCAGCAGACGCGTCCCGCGCCCTGAGCTCCTCGTCTCGCTGCTCTACCACCTCGAGCGAGAGTACGACTCCTGGGTCAGCGGCTACCGCTGACGGATCGTCGTGCGGTTGCCGGCCGCGTCCCAGGCGGTGACTGCGATCGGCCCCCTGCCCCCCGCGAGCGAGAAGCGACCGGGTCCAACGACAGCCCTGACCCGCACCCCGCCGACCGTGCCGGTGACGGTCACCCGCTCGTCGACCGAGAAGCGGCGCTGCGCTCTCGCGAGGAGCCGGAAGACCGGTTTCCTCGTGTCGGCCACGAAACGTGTGGTCTGCGCACGAGTGCCGAATTGTCCCGTGGCCTCGAGCACCGCTGCGTACCTTCCGTCGCGCAGGCGCCCGTCCCAGCGGACCTCCTGCGGCCCCGGCCCGAGCTCGCCCTCGTACACGACGTCGTCCCTGGCGATCGACAGCTTGACGTGCGCGGGGGCGGCGAGCACAAACCTGAACGCAAGCCCGTCGAGCCGCCCATCGCCGTTCGGCGAGTAGACCGGCGGCGCGACCGCGAACGCCGCAAGCGTCCGGTCGACGACGATAGGCACGACCGCGTTCGCCTCGCGGCCGTTCGGGGCCTTCGCGTTGAGTACGACCGAATACCTCCCGTCCACGATGCCGGCCGCCGTGAACCTGAACGACTGTCGGCCCGCCTTCTTCTGTTCGACGAAGAGCGTCGCGAGGGTCGACCCAAAGGCGTCTCGCAGCGTCGCCGTGACCGTCGACGCGAGACTCAGCGTGTAGCTGATCAGCGTCGAGTCGGCCTGGCTGTCGCCGTTCGGTGTGAACGTTGCCGGCTTTGCCTGAACGCCCGTCATCGACAGCGACGTCGCCGCCTGGCCGACGACGCCGGTTGCCGGCCGCACGTCGGCCCCCGCCTCGATGGAGTACGAGTAACCGGTCGGCGCGGCGAACGTCGCGTCCCACGTCCAGTCGACGTTCGCTCCTGCTCCGATGCCGGACGCGACCGGCGCCCCTGCAGGGTCGGTGACCCGCACCGTCCACGGCAGCGCCGACGACAGCCGCGCCGTGAAGCGGACGAGGCCGCCCGGTCTCCCCGTGACGAGCGGCTCGTAGAGCTTGGGCAACCCTCGCGCGGCCACCCTGCGGGCAATCGCCGGCAGCTGTGCGTAGAGCGCGTTCCCCGGACAGGTCGTGGGACCGGTATCGCGATGAGCGGAGACCGCTCCGAGCGGAACCGGCGTGCCGGACGGAAAGCGGGCATTCCCGCCCGAAACCCAGGAGAGCCGCGAGAGAGGGTCGACGTGGGCGACGTCGAGCCGCCACGCGAGCAGCGCCTCGATCGCCTCGAGCGCCTTTGCTGTCGGCCTCGCGTCGCCGTACGTGCCGAGCAGGGCGATTCCGACGGAGCCGGTGTTGAACCCCTCCGCGTGCGCGCCGACCACGTTGCGCTCGGCGCCGCCATAGCGGCCCTCGAACACTTGGCCGTACTTGTCGACGAGGAAGTTGTACCCCAGGTCGTTCCAGCCGTTCCCCTGGACGTGGTAGACCTGAATCGCCCGCACGATCGCCGCCGACTGCGCTGCCGTGTAGGTGTTCGCTCCCGCGGTGTGGTGGATGATCGCGAAGCGGAGCGACTGCGCGAACATCGGCCCCGCACGGCGGATCTCCTCGTTCGCACGCCAGGCTGCCCGTGGAATCAGCGAGGGCGAGTTCGCGATCGAGAGCGTGCGCGCCGGCACCGAACGAACCGCACTCTGGACGAAGTGCGCGCGCAGTTGTGCGATGGGACCGCGGAGCCTGTACTGGATCGCGTTCGACGGCCCCACCCAGTACGGGTTCCCGAGCCTCCACGCGAGCGCCGAGCGTGCCTCGGGCGTGCCGGCGTCCGGTACGTCGAACGGCTCGGGCTGCGCGGGTCGCCATGCGGTCCAGCGACCGGAGGTCGCCCGCGTTCGAAAGAGCACGTTGCCGGGCCCACGCCAGTTCAGGCCAACGAGGTCGAAAACCGGGGGTCCCGCAATCGCTAGCGTGCGGACGCCGTCTCCAAGCGGCACGTCTCGCGTCACGAGCCGCGCATCCTCGGCCAGCGCGGAGGCGGGAAACGCGAGAGCGACGGCGATGGCGGTGAGGAGCTTCACGAAAGCGAATGCCCAGAGTGACGGACCCACCCTTCGGCGTCCATGCGGACGACACCTCCGTATAGAATCCTTACGAGTGAAAAGCGCAGTTGTGCGGGGCTTTTCCCTACTGCTCCTCGCAGCGGCCGCCGCGCTCGCAGCACCGGCCGCAGCCTCGGCCGCCCGTGTCCTCGCGATCGAGTTCGACAACGACGTCAACCCGGTTACGCGCGACTACGTCAAGGAGCAGCTGAACCGCGCGAGCGAAGAGGGCTACGACGCTGTGGTGATCCTGCTCGACACGCCCGGCGGGCTGGTCTCGTCGATGGAGGACATCGTCAAAGCCGAGCTCGCCTCGCGCGTGCCCGTGCTCGTCTATGTGTCCCCCGAGGGTGCGTCGGCGACTTCAGCCGGGGCGTTCATCGCGGAGGCAGCCGACCTCCTGGCGATGGCGCCGCAGACGACGATCGGCTCCTCGACGCCTGTCGGCAGCGGCGGCGAGGACCTGCCGGGCGACCTACGCGAGAAAGCGGTCGAGAAGCTCTCGGCTCAGCTACGCGGTCTCGCGCGCGACCACGGCCGCAACCCCGACGTCGGGGAGCGCGCCGTCCGCTCAGGAGACAGCTGGACTGCGGAGGAGGCGCTCGACCAGCACGTGATCGACCTGATCGCGCCCGATCTCCCGACGCTGCTCGACGAAGCGGACGGGCGCACGACGAAGCCGAAGGGCCTCGTGCTCGAGACCGCGAACGCCGACGTGACGCTGGTCAAGCTCAGCTTCTGGCAGCAGATCCTCGACCTGCTGATCGATCCGAACGTGATCGTCGTGATGGTCTCGATCGGACTGATCGGGATCATCGTCGAGCTCTGGAACCCCGGCATGATCTTCCCGGGCACGGTCGGCGCCATCTCGCTGATCATCTCGCTCTTCTCCGCTCAGGTCCTGCCGGTCAACTGGGCGGGATTCCTCTTGATGCTGCTCGCGGCGGCGTTCATCGGTGCGGAGCCGTTCGTCGCGAGCCACGGGGCGCTGACGGTCGCGGGCGCCGTCTGCTTCGTGCTCGGAGGCTTGCTGCTCTTCGAGCCGTCCGGCGGCGTGTACGAGGTCTCGCTCCCACTGCTGCTCGGCATCGCGGGCGCGCTGGCGGGGTTCATGGCGTTGATCGTCGTCAAGATCGTGCAGGTTCGAGAGAGCCCGATCGCTGTCGGCCCGAACACAGTCGTGGGGACGAGCGGTGTCGTCCGAAACGGCGGGATGGTGTTCGTGAACGGCGAGCTCTGGCGTGCCCGCACCGAGGACGGCGAGCCGCTGCGCCAGGGGGACGAGGTTGACGTCGAGCGGGTCGAGGGGCTCGAGCTCGTGGTACGTCCCCGCGGCGCGTAGGATCTGGGCGCACCCGGGCGAAAGGACTCGATGGCCTTCTTGATCCTGATCGGCGCAGCCGCCTTTTTCTTGCTGATCTTCCTCTCGGCCGCGGTCAAGGTCGCGCGCGAGTACGAGCGAGGCGTCGTGTTCCGGCTCGGCCGCCTGCTCCAGCCGCCGAAAGGGCCAGGCCTCTTCCTGCTGATCCCGGTGATCGACCGCATGGTGCGCGTCGACCTTCGAACGATCACGCTCAACGTCCCGCCGCAGGAAGTGATCACGAAGGACAACGTGCCGGTGCGCGTCAACGCGGTCGCGTACTTCCGCATCGTCGATCCGTCGGCCGCGATCGTCCAGGTCGAGAACTTCATGGTCGCCACGTCGCAGATCGCGCAGACCACGCTGCGGTCGGTGCTGGGCCAACACCTGCTCGACGAGCTCCTCTCGGAGCGCGACAAGATCAACGCGATCCTGCAGCAGATCATCGACGAAGCCACGGCGCCGTGGGGGATCAAGGTCTCGATCGTCGAGGTCAAGGACGTCGAGATTCCCGCTGGGATGCAACGCGCGATGGCACGCCAGGCCGAAGCCGAGCGCGAACGGCGCGCGAAGGTGATCGCCGCCGAGGGCGAGTTCCAGGCTTCTGAACGACTGAAGGACGCGGCGCTCGTGATGGCCGACACGCCGATCGCGCTTCAGCTCCGCTACCTCCAGACGCTGCTCGAGCTCGGCCCGTCGGCATCGACCACGATCGTCTTCCCGGCGCCGATCGACCTGTTCAGGCCATTCATCGAGAAGAGCAACCAGGGCCAGGCCACCTGAGCGGAGAGCTCCGCGAGGACCAACTCTCGGGTCGACAGGCGGTGATCGCGGCGAGCCGTTCGAAGCGGCCGGGTGCGGAGTGGCCGCACCTGGAGCCGGCGACGCTGGAGGAGCTCGACTCGTGTCCGTTCTGCGTCGGCCGCGAGGACCAGACGCCGCCGGAAACGCTCGCGATCGGCAACCCCTGGCGGGTCCGCGTCGTCCCGAACCTCTACCCCGCATTCGAGCGCCAGGAGGTCGTCGTCCACGCACCGGAGCACGTCCGCTCAGTCGCCGAGCTCAGCGACGAGCAGCTCGGGCTCGTCGCTGAGGCGTGGCGGCGGCGGCGCGAAGCCGAACCAGCCGGCTATCTGCACGCGCTCGTCAACGAAGGCAAGGCAGCGGGCGGCAGCCTCGCGCATTCGCACTCGCAACTCGTCTGGCTCCCCGGCCCGCCACCCGCCGTGACGTCTGAACGCGGCGAGCCGGGCCGCGACAACGTCGTCGTCGAGCAAGGTGGTCTCGTCGCGACTTGCCCCCGAGCCGGGCGCGTCCCCTACGAGCTCCTGATCGAGCCGGCCGCACCCGAGCACGACGCCTGGACGAGCGCCCTGCTGCCGACGGCGCTGCAGCTCCTGGCTGACCTCCTGCGCCGCATTCATGTCGTCTGCGAGGGCCCCGTGCCCGTGAACGCGTGGCTCCACACAGCGCAGCGCTGGCATCTCGAGGTGTTCCCGCGCCTGACGATCCTGGCCGGCGTCGAGCTGGGAGCCGGCATCTACGTCAACACGGTCCCCCCGGAACTCGCAGCAAGACAGCTGCGAGAAACGGCGAGTTGACGCGGAGGCGGGGCTCTGCGCTGCTGTGAGCCAACAGCGGCTCTAGGCTTCGGGCGTCGCACCCGCGAAAGAAGCGGAGCTTCCTTCGCGGAACGTGCGTGCGGCATCGATGGCCGCTCCAAGGTTCAGACCCTTGTCCTTCGCCTGCTTGATCAACATCACCGTCTCGAGCGCGTCGATGTCGTAGATGCGCTGCTTGCGGCCCTTGGTCGGGATCTGCGCCTTGTTCGTCCAGTAGTCCAGCTGCATCTTCGAGATACCGGCGATCTGGCACACCTGGCCGAGGTACAGCTCGACTTTGGCGAGGTGCTCGGCAAGGTTGATCGGCTCGAGCAGATCGACCTGTCTACCTGCTGCCACGGAAACGCTCCTTGGAGGTCGGGGGGCGAAGCTTTCGACCCCTCTTTGGAGTTATAGAACCCTTTGTCGCGTTTGGGAAGGGAACGGCGCGCAAACATCCCTCGAATGGGTGACGATCAGTCCGGCCCGGAGCCGTTGCCCGCCGCCACCGGCACCGCGTCCGACTCGGCCTCCGCCTCGACGACCGGGGCGAGCGTCGAGACCTGCTCGCCTTCGCGGAGCCGCATCACGATCACACCCTGCGTCGCGCGACCGAGCCGCTTGACGTCACCGACCGACATCCGGATCACTGTCCCCCCGGTCGAGATCATCATCACCTGATAGCCGTCGCGCACGACGCGAGCGCCCGCGAGGTGGCCGCGCGCCTCCGTCAGCTGGACCGTCTTCACGCCCATCCCGCCCCGGCCCTTGACCGGGTACTCCGTGACGCGCGTCCGCTTGCCGTACCCGTTCTCGGTCACGACGAGCAGGTCGGCGTCGTCCTGTGCGACGCCTACGGCGATCACCTCGTCGCCGGCGCGGAGCTTCATCCCCTGCACGCCTGACGCGTCGCGCCCCATCGGCCGCACGTCCTGCTCGTGGAACCGGATCGCCTGGCCGTTCCGCGACACGAGCAGGATGTCGTTCTTACCCGACGAGTGACGGACACCGACGAGCTCGTCGCCTTCGCGCATCTTCAGCGCGATGATCCCATCGGCCTTCAGCGGGGTGTTGTACGCGGCGAGCTTCGTCTTCTTGACGACACCGTTCTTCGTCCCGAAGAAGAGGTACTCGGCCTCCTCGAAGGCGCGTGTCTGGATCACCGCGCGCACTGCTTCGCCAGGCCGGAACGGCAGCAGGTTGACGATCGCCCGACCCTTCGACTGGCGCGAGCCGAGCGGCAGCTCGTGCACCTTGAGCCGATAGACCTTCCCGACGTTCGTGAAGAAGAGGATGTAGTCGTGCGTCGAGGCGACGAACAGATGCTCGATGTAGTCCTCGTCCTTCAACTCCATCCCCATCACGCCGATGCCACCTCGGCGCTGCTCGCGGTAGGCGGTGACCGGTAGCCGCTTGATGTAGCCCGATCGCGAGATCGCGATCACCATGTCCTCCTCAGCGATCATGTCCTCGAGCTCGAGCTCGTCCTCGGCTGCGACGATCTCGGTCAGCCGCTCGTCCTTACGACCGTAGATCTCCTTGATCTCGAGCAGTTCTTCCTTGATCAGTCCGTCGATGCGCGCACGGTCGCCGAGGATTGCGCGAAGCTCGGCGATCCGCTCCTGCAAGTCGGCGTATTCATCCTCGACCTCCTTGCGCGCAAGCCCGGTGAGGCGCGCAAGCCGCAGGTCGAGAATCGCCTGCGCCTGAAGCTCGCTCAGCGTCAACTGCTCCATCAGCCCGGTCCGCGCGGAGTCGGTGTCCGCAGCGGCGCGGATGAGCCTGATCACCGCGTCGAGGTTGTCGAGCGCGATCAGGTAACCGGAGAGGATGTGCGCCCGCGCCTCCGCTTTCCGCAGCTCGTACTTCGAGCGCCGGATGACGACGTCGCGCTGGTAGTCGAGGTAGTGCCGAACGAGCTCAAGCAGCGACAGCGTCTTCGGGACGCCGTCGACGAGCGCGACGGCGTTGTAGCCGAACGAGCTCTGCAGCGGGGTGTGCTTGAAGAGTTTGTTCAGCGCGACCTGGGGGATCGCCTCCCGCTTCAGCTCGATGTAGATGCGCATCCCGTCCTTGTCGGAGTGATCGGCAAGCGCGTCGTCGCTCATCGGGATCTCCGTTATCACCTTGCTCTCGACGAGCTCAGCGATCTTCTCGATCACGCCACCCTCGCCGCCCTTACGGACCCCGTAGGGGAGTTCGGTGACGATGATCGCGCTCTTGCCCCCGCGCAGCTCCTCGATGTGGGCGCGCGCCCGCGTGACGATCCGGCCGCGGCCCGTACGGTAGGCGTCGCGGATGCCCGAGCGGCCGATGATGTAGCCGCCGGTTGGGAAATCGGGTCCCTTGAGGTACTTCATCAGGCCCTCGACGTCGATGTCCGGCTTCTCGATCATCGCCACGACCGCGTCGATCGCCTCGCCGAGGTTGTGCGGCGGCATGTTTGTCGCCATGCCCACGGCGATTCCGGACGAGCCGTTCACGAGCAAGTTCGGGAATCGCGAAGGCAACACGGTCGGCTGCCTCCGGGACTCGTCGTAGTTCGGCTCGAAGTCCACCGTGTCGGCGTCGATGTCGCGTAGCAGCTCGGTCGCCATCCGCGACAGACGTGCTTCTGAGTAGCGCATCGCCGCTGCAGGGTCACCGTCGACCGAACCGAAGTTGCCCTGGCCGTCGACCAGCGGATAGCGCAGCGAGAACGGCTGCGCCATGCGAACGAGCGTGTCGTAGATCGCGGCGTCGCTGTGCGGGTGATAGCGGCTCATCACCGTGCCGACCGTCGCGGCAGACTTCTTGTACGGACGGTTCGGCTGCAGGCCGTCCTCGTGCATCCCGTAGAGCACGCGGCGGTGCACGGGCTTGAGACCGTCGCGCACGTCGGGCAGCGCGCGGCTGACGATGACCGACATCGCATAGTCGAGGAAGCTCGACCGCATCTCCTGGTCGAGCTCGCGTCCCTCGACGCGGCCGCCGCCGATCGGATCCTGGGCTATCTCGGACATCGCTACCTACACATCCAGGAAGCGGACGTCGCGTGCGTTCTGCTCGATGAAGTCACGGCGGGGCTCGACTTGGTCGCCCATCAACCGCGAGAACCACAGATCGGCAGCCGATGCATCCTCGACGTCGACCCGGATCAGCATCCGCCGCGCGGGATCCATCGTCGTCTCCCAGAGCTGCTCGTGATTCATCTCGCCGAGGCCCTTGAAGCGGCTGATGTTGATCCCTTCCTTCGCGAGCCCGAACGCGCGGTCGAGAAGTGCCTCGAACGTGGTCGCCTCGGCAGAGTGCTTGCCGAGCTTCAGCGAGAAGGGCGGCACGCCGCCGGCGATCTCGCGCAGCCGCTCGTACGTGCGGCGAACGTGTGCATAGATCGGCGACTGCAGGAGCTCGCGCGGCACGACGACTTCCTGCGCGGCGCTCGTCTCGATCTCGACGATCTTCACGCGGACCGCGTCGTCCTGCGAGTCCACGACGTCGAACGAATAGCCGTCCGGCGCGACGTTCCGCAAGAGCGTCGCGATCGCGGCCGTACTGTCAGCATCCGATTCGACAAGCCGGTGCGTGACGATGAAGTTTGCCGCGTCGGGGCCGAAGTCGGAGCGCAGCCGCGCCGACCAGCCCTCGAACTCCGCGAGCGTCCGCTGAAAGCGCCCGTAGCGAGCTTCCGTGAGCTTGATCGCGCCGCCGTCCCGCGATGTGACCTCGAGCTCCGGGAACTTCTCGCGCACGAGCAGCTCTTCGAGCTGCGAATCCTTGACGACGTACGTCTCCTGGTTCCCGAGCTTCACGAGGTACAGCGGCGGGACGGCGATGTAGACGTGGCCGCGATCGAACAGCTCCGGCATGTGCCGGTACAGGAACGTAAGGATCAGCGTCCGGATGTGCGCGCCGTCGACATCGGCATCGGTCATCACGATCACGCGGTGGTAGCGAAGCTTGGCGATGTCGAACTCATCGCCGATTCCGGTGCCGATCACCTGGACGAGCGACTGGATCTCCGCATTCGACAGGACCTTGTTGATCCGGTTCTTTTCGCTGTTGATGATCTTCCCGCGCAACGGAAGGATCGCCTGATTCGACTTGTCTCTGGCCTGCTTCGCCGAGCCGCCGGCCGAGTCGCCCTCGACGATGAAGACCTCGCTGAGCGCTGGATCCTTGATCTGGCAGTCCGCGAACTTCTTCGCCATGCCGCCGCCGAACGCGCCCTTGCGCCGCGTGAGGTCGCGCGCCTTTCGGGCCGCCTGCCGGGCCCGCGCTGCGGAGATCGCCTTGATGATGATCTGCTTCGCGTCCGTCGGGCTCTCCTCGAGGAACTCCGCGAGGCGTGCGTTGACCGTCTGCTCGACGAACCCGCGCACCCACGGGTTACCGAGCTTCGTCTTCGTCTGGCCTTCGAACTGTGGTTCCTGGAGCTTCACGGAGATGACGGCCGCGAGACCTTCGCGAACGTCCTCGCCCTCCAGGTTGTCCTCCTTCTCCTTGAGCAGGCCCTTGTCTCGCGCGTACTTGTTCAGCGTGCGCGTCAATGCGGCGTTGAAGCCGGAGAGGTGTGAACCGCCCTCGGTGGTGTTGATGTTGTTAGCGAACGAGAAGACCGACTCGACGTACTTCGTGTTCCACTGCATCGCGACCTCGACCTGGCCGTCGTCGTTCGCGCCTTCGAAGTACACGATGTGCTTGTGGATGGGGTCCTTCGCCTCGTTGACGTATGCAACGAAGTCGCGGATGCCGCCCTCGTAGTGAAACGTCACCTGCTCACCGCCTGCGCGCTCGTCGGTGAGCGTGATCCGAAGACCTCGGGTGAGGAACGCCGTCTCGCGAAGACGCTGGACAAGCGTCTCCGTCGACCACTCGATCTCCTCGAAGACCTCCGCGTCGGGCATGAACGTGATCGTCGTGCCGGTCTCCGTTGCGTCGCCGACCACCTGCATGTCCCCCTGCGGGACTCCGCGCGCAAACTCCTGCCGATAGATCTTCCCGCCGCGGTGCACCTCGGCGATCAGATACTCCGACAGCGCGTTGACGACGGAAACGCCGACCCCGTGCAGACCTCCTGAGACCTTGTAGCCCTCGCCGCCGAACTTGCCGCCTGCGTGCAGCTTCGTCAGCACGACCGTGAGTGCCGGCAGGCCCTGGTCTTCCATGACGTCGACGGGAATCCCGGATCCCCAGTCGCGCACCGTCACAGAGTTGTCGGGATGAAGCGTCACCTCGGCCCGGTCGTTCCGACCCGCGAGCGCCTCGTCGACTGCGTTGTCGACGACCTCGTAGACGAGGTGGTGGAGACCGCGCGGACCCGTCGATCCGATGTACATGCCCGGGCGCAGGCGGACCGGCTCGAGACCCTCGAGCACGGTGATGTCCTTTGCGGTGTAGCTAGTCTGGGCCATAACCAAAAAAGGCCTGCAAATCGCGGCCTTACCGGGCAGTCAAAGTGTATCAGAACGAACGGCCGTTACCGCCTCTTGCGAGGCTCTGGGCGGCCGCTTTCGCGACGACTTTTCGCAACTCCTCGTCGCCGATTCCGGCAGCGAGCTCCTCGGCCTTCCGCAGCTCCTCGGGACCGGGTATCGCCGCTCTGCGAACGCTGCGATCGTCGTCCTCGGGGCCAAGCTCGGGCAGCTTGCCGACCGCGAAGCGCAGCTTCGCCGGCGCGTCCTTTCCCGTCGCCGCATGCAGACGCTTCAGCACGTCCGCCTCGAGCTGCGCGAGCTCGAACGCCCACGAGGCCGAGCTCGTCGCGACATGCAGCGTGCCGTCTCGCGCAATCCGTGCCGGCCAGGCGTTGCGCGCGATCGTCGAGCCGACCGCGCCGGGCCAGGCCTCGACGATCCGCACCATGCCTGCGGCGGGCCCGAACCGGCCGAGCTCGCTCGCGACGTCCGAGGCGATCTTCTTCACGCCGCGCGCACCGTCCCGGGAGCTACCTCGAGCAGCTGGTCGGGCGCGAGCGGGAGCGCGCCCGCAGTCGTCGAGGTGATGAGCGTCTGCCCGCCCTCCGGCAACAACCGCGCGAGCGTTGCACGTCGCTCGGGATCGAGCTCGGAGAGAACGTCGTCGAGCAGCAGCAGCGGTGGGACGTCGTTCCGCTCGAGCAGGATCTCGGCCTCGGCCAGCAGGAGCGAGAGCACCGCGAGGCGCTGTTCGCCCTGCGAGCCGTAGCTCCGGAGATCGCGCTCTCCGGCGAGCACCGCGATGTCGTCGAGGTGCGGCCCGACGCTCGTCGTGCCCCGCTCGAGGTCGCGCGCGAGTCGTTCGTCGAGCTGCTCGGACGAGACGGGCCCACCCTCGTACGCGAGACACCCCGCCTCGAGCCCGAACGCAGCGGTCAGCCGAGTGAAGGCGGGCGTCAGCAACTCGAGCGCGTGCCGGCGCGCAGCCGCCAGCTCGGTCCCGAGCGACGAAACCTGCTCGGTCCACGGGTCGACAGCGTCACGCGACGAGAGACCGTTCGCTACGCGCCGCAGAGCCGCGTTCCGTTGGCCGACCGCGGCGCCGTACTCGGCGGACAATCCCGCGCGCGCCGGGAACAACCTCCCAAGAGCCCGGTCGAAGTACGCGCGGCGCACGGCCGGCGCGCCTTTCACGATCCCGAGCCGGTCCGGCGTGAAGACCAGCGTCGACACCTCGGCGCGCAGGAGCTCGGCGGCACGCAGCGGCCCTCCGTTCAACTTCGCGCTCTTGCCCTTCCCCGGCTCCAGCGTGACGTCCAGGTCGAGCTGCATCGCGGCACGGCGGCCGCGAAGCGACACGCGGCCTGTCGTCTCCCCGAAGCGCACGAGCTGCGCGTCGTTCCGCGTGCGAGGTGAGAACCCCTGCGTGCCGACGTGCAGCGATTCCAACAGGTTCGTCTTGCCCGCACCGTTCGGGCCGACGACGAGCACCAGCCCCTGCGACAGCTCGAGCTCGAGCGTCGCGTACGAGCGGATGTTCCTGAGCGCGACCGTCTCGATGATCAGGTGGTCGGAAGCCTGATCGGCATCACGAGGTAGGTGAAGTCCTCGTGCTCGCCCTGGAGGACGGCCGGCCGGAGTGGGCTGATCAGCTTCACCACGAGCTCCTCGCCGCCGACCGACTCGAAGCCGTCGCGCAGGTACTCGGCGTTGAAGCCGATCTCCAGCGGCTCGCCTGTGAACGGTGCGGGCATCGACTCGTGCGCCTCGCCGACGTCCTGTGTCTGCGCAGAGACGGTCAGCTCGCCTTCGGCGAAGCGGAGCCGCAGCGGCGAGTTGCGCTGTGCCATCACGCCGACCCGGCGAACGACTTCGATCGCCTCTGCGCGCGGCAGCGTCACCGTATGCTCGAATGCCTCGGGGATCAGCTGGCGATAGTTGGGAAACTGGCCCTCGATGCGGCGCGTGGTCAGCGTGACCCCATCCGCCACAAAGACGACCTGGTTCTCGTGGACGCCGAGCTCGAGCGAGGCGGCGCCGGCAGCGATCCTTGTCACCTCCGTCAGCGCACGCGCAGGAATGATGGCTTCTAGCTCAGGAGCGTCGCCCTCCATGGGCGTCTCCTTGACCGAGAGCCGGTAAGAGTCGGTTGCAGCCATCACGAGCTTGCCGGCTTCGAAGCGCGCGAGGATGCCGGTCAGCACCGGTCGCGACTCGTCGCGCGACGCGGACCGCGAGACACGCCCAACCGTGTCGAGCAACGCCTCCCGATCGACGTTGAAGGTCCCGATCGACTCGACATCGGGGAGACGTGGGAAGTCTTCGACGTTGTACGTATGCAGGCGCGAGCTGTACGACCCAGAATCGACGCGAACGACGCCTTCCTGCGCACGATGCTCGATCTGCACGTCCTCGTCGGGAAGCAGACGGATCAGGTCGACGAGCATCTTCCCGGGCACGACGACGGCGCCATCGGCATCCACTTGCGCTTCGAGCGACGTTCGCAGCGAGAGCTCCATGTCGGTCGCCGCAAGCTCGAGCTCGCCGTTCTCGGCACGGAGCAGAATCCCACCTAGGACCAGGACGGTCGTCCTGGCCGAGACCGCACGCGTGACAACTGCGAGCCTCCGCGAGAGCTCGTCTCGCGAGCACGTGAGCTTTATCCCCGACCCGATGGCCACTGCTTCTATGTCTGTCATTTCTTTAAAAGATTCTAGAAGTAGTAGTAGGGGTGTGGGGACCGGGGACGATGGTCTCCTTCGGCTCTGGGGACCGCTTTGCGCGCGGGAGAGGAGCTGGGGACGAACTGGGGTTCTGCACAGACATTGCCGTTAGCGGACCTGTTTGATGCGAGCTGTGAGTTCTTGGACGAGGTTGTACACAGACCTGTCCTCTCGAATCAGACGTGCGATCTTGGACGTCGCGTGGATCACCGTCGTGTGATCGCGACCTCCAAACTCCTTGCCGATCTTCGGTAACGAGGAGTCTGTCAACTCGCGTGAGAGGTACATCGCGACCTGACGTGGATAGACGATGTTCTGGGAGCGCTTCTCGCCCGACAGCTCGGCGAGCGACAGATTGAAGCGTTCGGAAACCGTCTCCTGGATGCGGCGGATCGAGACCTCGGCGGCCTCGCCCTGCGGAAAGACGTCTTTCAGGACCTCCTGCGAGAGCTCAACCGTCATCGGCCTTCCCGTGAGCGATGAGAAGGCGACCACGCGTGTGAGCGCACCCTCGAGCTCCCGGATGTTCGACTCGATCCGGCTCGCGACGAAGGTGAGAACCTGCTGGTCGGGCACGTGGATCCCGTCCGTCTTCACCTTCTTGCGGAGGATCGCGATGCGGGTCTCGAGGTCGGGCGGCTGGATGTCAGTGATCAGGCCCCACTCGAAGCGAGAGCGCAGGCGCTCCTCGAGGGTCGAGATCTCGCGCGGCGGGCGGTCGGAGGACATCACAATCTGGCTGCCGGCTTCGTAGAGCGAGTTGAACGTGTGGAAGAACTCCTCCTGGATCCGTTCCTTGTGCTCGAAGAACTGCACGTCGTCGACGAGCAGCAGGTCGTACGCGCGGTAGCGCTGCTTGAAGCCCTCGATCCGCTTGTCGCGGAGCGAGTTGATGAAGTCGTTCATGAAGGTCTCGCTCGTGACGTAGCGGACGCTCAGGTCACGCGAGTGCTGTGTTACGTACTGCGCGATCGCTTGCATCAGGTGCGTCTTTCCGAGCCCCGTTCCGCCGTAGATGAAGAGCGGGTTGTAGGCCTGCGCAGGCGCTTCCGCGACGGCCAGCGCGGCCGCGTGAGCGAAGCGGTTCGAGGAGCCGATCACGAAGAGGTCGAAGATGTACTTCGGGTTCATGGTCGCTTCGCCGCGTTTCGGCGGCCGCTCGATCTCGGTGGGAAGCGGCTCGGGCAGGCCGCCCGAGCGCTCCTCGAGCACGCGCAGGCTGACCCTCCGCTCGTGGCCGATCGAGTCCTTGACGGCGGCCTTGATCAGACCCAGGAAGTGCCCCTCGATCCATTCGCGGGCGAAGTCGTTCGGCACTCGGAGGACGAAGGTGTCGTCGGTGAGGTCCTCACCTTCGACGTCGTCGAACCACGTGCGGTACGTGGTGTCGTTCAACGCTCCCCTGAGCCGACTGGAGACTTCCCCCCAAAGACTCTCGGCAGTCAGCTCGACTTGGCGTTCCACCGAGGTGGGAAGCTCCTTCACATGGGCGCGGGCGAGCGAGCGACAATAGCAGCCTCCCTGCGTCGCCACAACACGCGCGCCTCTGGACGAAAAAGCCCTGATTTGCAGGGAGATCAGCAACTCCCACACGACTCTCCACAGGTGTGGAAGGCGTGTCGTTTTCCTTGCTTCTGCAGGCGCTTCATGCTGTGGAAAACGTTGTCCATAATCGCTTGTCTATACTGGCCGGTCGCCCCGGAAGGGGCGCGAATTTTGTCTCGAACGAGTTTCTCGTGAAGCGCACCTATCAGCCAAACGTTCGTCGCCGGAAGCGTAAACACGGCTTTCGCGCGCGCATGTCGACACGCGCGGGTCGCATGATTCTGAAGCGGCGCCGGTCGCGCGGCCGCAAGCGTCTCTCCGCCTGAGCGGCGTGCAACGTCGACATCGCCTGTCGCGCTCGCGGGACTTCGACTCCGTCTACCGTCAGGGACGATCCGTGTCGACGCGCTTTCTCGTCCTCTACTGGTTCGACCGCCCGGAGGCCGCCGAGGACCAGCGGCTCGGAATCGCGGTGCCAAAGCAGCTCGGCGGTGCCGTCGCGCGGAACCGCCTCAAGCGGCAACTCCGCGAGAGCTGGCGGGAGCTGCTCGAGCGCGTGCCGGCAGGAAAAGACTACGTGCTGATCGCGCGGCCGGGGCTGCCGGAGGCCGTCCAGTCGCGCGGCTTCGACTGGCTGCAGGACCGAGTCGACGAGGTGCTCCAGAAGGCCGCCGCATGACACCCGCGAAAAATGCTTCACACTTTCCGCGCGGGGCCGCTCGGATCTCCGCGCTTCCATTGCTCGGGCTCATACGGCTTTATCGTTTGACGCTGGGCCAACTCGTTCCCGCGGGCACGTGCAAGTACCACCCGTCCTGCTCGCAGTACGCGCTCGACGCGATCCGTGCGCATGGTGTCCTCAAAGGCTCGCTGAAAACCGGCTGGCGTCTGCTGCGCTGTAACCCCTGGAGCCACGGGGGCTTCGACCCCGCATGATGACGCCGCTCTTCATCTTGGAGCCGCTCGAGCGCCCGCTCACCGCACTCCTCGAGTGGCTGCACAGCTCGGTCGGCTTGACCTGGGCCTGGGCGATCGTCGCGACGACGATCATCGTCCGGACGATCCTGCTTCCGCTGACCGTGCGCCAGATCCACTCGATGCAGCGACTCCAAGCGCACGCGCCGGAGATGAAGGCGATCCAGCAGCGCTACAAGAACGATCGGGCGAAGCAGCAGGAAGAGCTGATGAAGTTCTACCGGGAGAACAAGATCAACCCGGCCTCGTCGTGCCTGCCGATCTTGTTCCAGATCCCGGTCTTCCTGGCGCTCTTCTTCGTGCTGAAGGACTTCGAGAAGGAGGTCTTCCCGAAGTACCCGGGCTCCGAGCTCAGTTGGCTGTGGAACCTCGTCCCGGACATCACCCAGCCGCTCAGCTCGGACCCGCTCTCGGCGGTCGTGCTCCTGATCCTCTACGCGACGAGCCAGACGGCGTCGACGTTCTTCATGTCGGCCACCATGGACAAGATGCAGCGCTACCTGCTGCTGGCGCTGCCGCTGATCTTTCTCTTCTTCGTGATCAACTTCCCGGCCGGGCTGATGATCTACTGGGTCACGACCAACCTCTGGACAACGGGGCAGGGGCTCGTGACGCGGACGCTCCGTCCAAAGCCGGGGCCGCCGGACAAGCGAACCTCGCGGACGCCACCGGGCGGTGACGGGAAGTCGAGACCGGAGCCCGAGGCGCAGGCGGTTCCCCCAGCCCCGCCGCGCCGGGTCAAGAAGAAGAAGAAGCGCGCGAGACGATGAGCGACGAGCCGCTTCGGGTCGAGACGACGGGCGAGACTGTCGGCGAGGCGAAGTGGGCGGCGCTGCGGGAGCTCGAGCAACTTCACCCGGGACTCGACAGGTCCGCGGTGCGCTTCCAGGTGCTGACCGAGGGCGAGCGCGGCTTGCTCGGCGTCGGTTTCGCGCCGGCAAGGGTCGTGGCGGTCGTCGACGAGAGCGCGGTGCCGGAGCCGCGCGATGAGAGCCCTCAGGCCGCCCAGGCTCGCGAGCTCGTGGAACGTGTCGCGGAAGGGATCGGCGTGCGCTGTCGGATCGACGTCCGTGAGGAAGACGAGGCGATCCACGTCGTCTGTGGCGGCGCGGAGCTCGGGCTGCTGATCGGCAAGCACGGGCAGACGATCGACGCCATCCAGTACCTCGCGAACGCTGTCGCGCGGCGCGGCGGCGCCGAAGGCGTGAAGGACGTCGTCGTCGACGCGGCCGGCTACCGGGACCGGCGGCGCGCGACGCTCGAGACGTTGGCCGTGCGGGCCGCGCAGCGCGCTCTCGAGGATGGGCGCGTGGAGCTGGAACCGATGACGTCGATCGAGCGCAAGATCGTTCATCTGCGGTTGAAGGAGTTCCCGGGAGTCGAAACCGCGAGCGAGGGCGCCGAGCCGAACCGCTTTGTCGTCGTCACGAGTGAGTGACGAGCGGCTCCGGCGCTGGATCGCCGAGCTCGTCGCGACTCCGGGGTTGACGGCGATCAAGGACCCCGACGAGGCGTGGCACGAGCACGTCGAGCGCTCGCTCGAGGCCGTGGAGGTCGTTGCGCGCTACGAGGGCTCGATCGTCGACGTCGGCTCGGGCGGTGGCTCGCCGGGAATCCCGCTCGCGGTTGCTTTTCCCGACCGGGAGGTGACGCTCCTCGAGGCGCAGGAGCGGAAGGCGGCCGAGCTCGTCCGGCTCACGCGCGAATTCCCGAACGTGAAGGTGATCCGCGGCCGGGCAGAGGAGCAAGCAACAGATTGGTACGAGGTTGCGGTCGCCCGCGCACTCGCGCCGCCACCGGTGGCGGCTGAGTGGTGCCTGCCGCTCGTCGCTCCTGGAGGTGTGGCCGTCCTCTACGTCGGCCCGAGCGCCGACGCCGATCACGTGCAGCGCGTGGCCGATCGCGTGGGCGGCGGCGAGGTCTCGGAAGAGCCAGGACTGCTCGTGATCCCGAAAGTCACGCACACACCGGAGGGTTTCCCGCGGCGGCCCGGCGTCGCGAAAAAGCGTCCGCTCGCCTGAGTAGGCTGGCCGGGTGGCGCGGATCTATGCGGTTGCGAACCAGAAGGGCGGCGTCGGGAAGACGACCACTGCCGTGAACCTCGCCGCCTGTCTTGCGGAGGCCGGTGAGAAGTCGCTCGTCGTCGATCTCGACCCGCAGGCGAACGCGACGTCGGGCCTCGGCGAGAGCGCCAACGGGACCTCGAGCTACGATCTGCTCGACGGAGTGCCCCTGTCCGAGCTCGCGAAGCCGACCCGCTTCGCGAACCTCTCGCTTGTCCCGTCGAAGTCCTCACTCGCCGGCGCTGTCATCGAGCTAGCGCGCCGCGACGACGGCGACCGGTACCTCGCTGAGTCGCTCTCGCAAGGGACCGAGGCGTACTCGTACGTCTTCCTCGACTGCCCGCCGTCGCTCGGGCCGCTGACGGTCAACGCGCTCGCAGCGGCCGACCGCGTGCTCGTGCCGGTGCAGGCCGAGTACTACGCACTCGAGGGCCTCGCGGAGATCCTGCGCTCGATCGAGCTCGTGAAGACGCGCCTCAACTCGCGGCTCGGGGTCGCCGGCCTCTTGCTCACCATGGTCGACTCACGCACCCGGCTTGCCCAGGACGTCGAGCGTGAGGTGCGAACGCACTTCGGGGACCTCGTCTTCCAGACGACGGTGCCTCGCTCGGTCCGGCTCGCGGAGGCCCCGAGCCACGGACTCCCCGCAATCGCGTACGACCGCCGCTCGCCCGGGGCCGACGCGTACTGGAAGGTGGCGATGGAGCTTGTCGAGCGCGCCTAAGCGAAAGGGACTTGGGAAGGGTCTCGAGGTCCTGATCGGCGGCCGCGAGGGCGGCCAGGAGCTCGCGGAGCTGCCGGTCGAGCAGATTCACCCGAACCCACGCCAGCCGCGTAGGCGTTTCGAGCCGGATGCGGCCACCGGGCTTGCCTCGTCCGTCCGTGCTCAGGGCCTGCTCCAGCCGATCGTCGTCCGGCCCCGGTCCGAGGGCGGCTGGGAGCTGATCGCAGGCGAGCGTCGCTGGCGCGCCGCAAAGGACGCCGGGTTGACGAGCCTGCCGGCCCTCATCCGGAGCGCCGGCGACCGGGACACGCTGCTGATCTCGCTCGTCGAGAACGTCGCCCGCGAGCAGCTCTCGCCCGTCGAGGAAGCCCGGGCGTACGCGGTGCTGCTCGACGAGTTCGGACTGTCCCTCGGCAATGTCGCGGAACGGGTCGGCAAGGCCAAGCCCACCGTGTCGAATCGTGTGCGCCTGCTCGAGCTCCCGGAGGACGTTCTCTGGATGCTCGCGCGCGGCGACTTGACCGAGCGTCACGCCCGGGCGGTTCTCGCCGTCCCGGAGCGCGAGGGCCAGAAGAAGCTCGCGAAGCGGATCGTCGAGCAGGGGCTTTCCGCCCGTGCCGCTGAGCGCGCAGCCCAGGACGCCGGCGCGAAGCGCAAGCTCCGCAAGAAGAGCGCTGTCGACCCCGCCCTCGCCGGCCGGGTCCGTGAGGCGTTCGAGCGGGCGACCGGTTTCCAGGCGCGTGTAGGCCCCGACCAGGTCGTGGTCGAGTTCCGGGACGAGCACGAGCTCGAGGAGCTCGCGGAGGCGCTCGAGAACCTGACGCCGTAGGCCCGTATCCGGGGGCCCGGCCGCGCCGTTGAACGGCTGGATGCTCGGAGCGTGGCAGCACGAGGACCTCGAGTCGCTCGAGGCGATTTCGCAGGACGCCGATGCGAAGCAGATCTTCCTTCGGATGGCGGCGATGTCCCAGGACGGTCGACTGCCCCAGTTCCTGACCGAGCTCAACTACGACCCCGGGCTGGACGAGGAGCTCAAGGGCACGATCACCGAGCTCGCGAGCAACCAGTCGTTCCTGCTGGCCGTCGAGGACTACCTGCGCCGGACACACATTTACCACTGAAAGTCGCCGCCTTCGGCGGCTCAACTTTCAGTGGTTCTCTCTCCGACGCCGATTGTGAACAGGCACGGGCAAAGCCGGCACCTGCGGCGGAACCGGGCAGGGACGTCGCTACACTGCGCGTGCTTCGGGCGATTAGCTCAGTTGGTTAGAGCGCCGCTCTGATAAGGCGGAGGTCCGTGGTTCGAATCCACGATCGCCCACTCAAACGCCGGCACGAGCCGGCGTTTCGCGTTTCGTTTGAGGAAAAGGGCCTGAGCTAGACTCAGGCGAGGAGCAGTCCGGATGCATGAGATGGACATCTACGGGGTCAGCTTCGACCTGGTTGGCAAGCAGCCGATTGTGCTGCTCAAGACCAAGGACGGGAACCGCTACCTGCCGATCTGGATCGGCCAGCCTGAGGCGGCCGCGATCCTGATGAAGCTGCAGGGTGCGACGACCCCGCGCCCGATGACACACGACCTCCTGACCGAGATCTTGAGCGAGCTCGACGCGCGGATCACGCGGATCACGGTCACCGAGCTCCGCGAGAACACCTTCTTCGCGCAGGTCACGGTGCAGCTGGATGGGACCGAGGTCGAGGTCGACTCGCGCCCCTCCGACGCGATCGCGCTCGCGATCCGAGCCGAGGCTCCGATCTTCGCCGCCGACCAGGTGATCGAGGAGTCCGCGATCGAGTTCGAGGGCGACGAGGTGAACGAGGAGGAGATCGTCTCCGAGTTCAAGCGCTTCCTCGACGACGTCTCACCGGAGCAGTTCGCCGAGGTCGACGATGAGGAAGATCGCTAGCTAGTTGCGCAAGTCGCGAATCCGCTCGCGCGGATTCGCGACGCGCGAAGACCCCTAAAGGCGGCCGCTTCGCGGCCGCTGTCGCAGCGATCTCACAAAAATCTCTAGCTAGCTGCGCGCGAACTAGCCGCTCCCGCTGGCCGACACCACCGCCGCCCCGATTGCGATCGCATTAAAGGTCGCGTGGAGTGCAAGCCCCGGCAGGACGCTGCCGCTCAACTCGCGCATCAGCGCGAGCCCGAGCCCGAGCAGGAAGATCAGCGCGAAGCCCTCGACCAAGCCGTGAATGGCGGCGAACGCCGCCGCCGATCCGACGATCGCGAACGCCCGTCCGAACGGGCGCAGCAACCCGAAGCCGAGCCCGCGGAAGAGCAGCTCCTCCACGAAGGGGCCGGCGAGCACCGCGAGGAGGACGTTGACTGCGAAGACCGTCTGGTCGGGCGGCGGCCACTCGTCCGGGACGAGGCCCTGCTCGCTCGACGGATTCAGGCCGAGCGCGCTCAGCGCGGCGCCCGCTGCGACGACGAGCACGAACGTTCCGACCGCGACGAGCGCAGCACGGCCCACGCGACGGGGCGTGCGCAGCGCAAGGAGCTGTCGCGCGCCCGCCCCGAGGCCGAGGGCGAACGCTCCGAGCAGGATCCACTGCGTGAGGCTCGCGGCCGCGAAGCTCGAGCTGTAGAGGGGGTCGTCCGGCACCTCCGTCTC
>Ga0126306_10000130_pt1 | contig 26449 bp, 22 predicted proteins | sample Plot27_FD_92592 | JGI IMG/M metagenome (GOLD analysis project Ga0126306, IMG submission 92592) | Serpentine soil microbial communities from UC McLaughlin Reserve, CA, USA - Plot27 | ecosystem: Environmental > Terrestrial > Soil > Grasslands | place: USA: UC McLaughlin Reserve, Lake County... | reverse complement strand
TCGTCCCCCCGCCGCGCCGCCAGATCGCCCTTTGCGACCCATGCAGCGGCGCGATGACTTGCCGATTCGAACTTCTGGAACGTGGTGTCGGCTGCGTCGAACGCCGTCTGCGCCTCGTCCAACCGGCCCTGCTCGAGCAGCGAGCGGCCGAGGACGAGCTGGGCGTTGCCGATCTCGTCGAGGAAGTCGACGCGGCCTTCGAGTAGCCGCAGCGCGTGGCGCGATTGCTCCTCGGCCTGCTCGAGGTGACCGGTGCGCAGGTGGACCTGCGCGAGCGACGACACGGCCTGCGCCGCGTCGGCGTCGTTCCCGAGATCGAGGGCGATGCGAAACGCTTCCTTCAGGTGCGGGATCGCCTCGTCGGGCTTCCCGAGCGTGAAGGTCAAGCCGCCGATGTTGTTGTGCAGCCGGCCGACGTGCCGGTGCTCGGCGAGGTCTTCGTAGATCGACTTGGCCTGCTCCGCGTACTTGCGCGCGAGCACCCAGTGACCCTCGCGCTCGGCGAGGACGGACGCCTGGAAGAAGGCATTTGCCATCGCGGACCGGTCGTCGACCGCGCAGGCGAGCTCGAGCGAGCGCTCGACGTCTTCCTTCGCGGCCTCGAAGTCGCGCTGCCGGCGGTAGCACCGCGAGCGCCCCTCCAGGATCTTCGAGCGGAGGAGGTCGCACGGGAACCCGGAGCGCTCGGCGAGCTCGAGCGACGCAGTGAAGAGGCCGAGCGCGGTCGAGATGCTCGAAAGCTTGTAGCGGGCGACGCCGAGCTCGAAGACGACCTCTGCGCGCTCGACGTCGGAAAAGCTCGGGCCCTCCGAGAGGCCACGGGCGCGCTCGAGCAGCGGAATCGCGCTGCGAACCTCGCCTTCGATCGCGCGGGCGCGCGCCTCGCCGGTCAGCGCGCGAACGTCGAGCTCGGGAGAGCCGGTCGCGAGCACGGCGGAGCGGAGGGAGTCGTACACCTCGAGCGCCTGCGCGCACTGGTCGGCGCGGATGAGTGCCTCCGCGCGTGCGAGGCCACCTTCGACGCGGCCGCGCTCGTCGGTCGAGACGCCGTTCGCGAGGAAGCTCGCGTCGACGCCGAGCTGCTGCGCGAGCCACTCGATCGTCTCGGCCGTCGGACGCGTCTTGCCGCGCTCGATCTGGCTGACGTACTCCTTCGAGAACCTGTCGCCCGCGAGCTCGCCCTGGGTCAGCCCAGCGGCGACCCGGAGCCTGCGCAGGCGCTCGCCGAGGCCCAGGGCTGCGGGCTTCGTGAGGCGCTGTGGCTCGGTTCGGAGAATGCGGTTCATGACGGCTCGAGAAGTCTTCTCGATACTTCACCAAAGTGCAAGTCGGCCTGACCCGGCATCCCCCTAAAGGGGCATGCCTCCACAGAATCTGAGTCAAGGAGCGTGGTTCCAAATCACTTGATTGAGTTACTTGACAACCTCAGACACGGCTCCTAGAGTGGGTTCAACCTTGCCGCCCGGCCGGACGCCAGGCCAGGCGCAGGGGACGCGCCAAGGCGACAGAGAACAGCCGGTGGCCGTGAGTGGGCCGCAGACTCATGACCACCGGCTAGTCGCCCCAGGTGGGTCAAGGCGCAGACAGGGGAACCCCCGGGGGGCCGCAGCCCGGGGGGTTCTCTTTTTTTGGGGGAGCTTTGGCTCCCCCCAAATGCGCGTGACAGACTTCAGTCTGTCCCGAGACGCCGACTGCTCAGTACCATCGCCCGTCGATGACCAAGTTCGTCTGGGAGCCCTCGCCCGAGCGGGTGGAGCAGGCGAACGTCGTGCGGCTCTGGCGGAAGCTGGGCTGCGAGAGCTACCACGAGCTGCACCGCGTCTCGATCGAGGAGCCGGAGCGGTTCTGGCCGGCGGTGATCGACGACCTCGGGCTTGAGTTCTCGACGTTGTGGGAGCGCGTGCTCGACGACTCCGCTGGGATCGAGTGGGCGACGTGGTTCATCGGCGGCCGACTGAACATCGCGACGAACTGTGTCCACCGACATGCGGAGCGTCGCGCCGACGACGTCGCCGCGGTCTTCCTCGGTGAGGACGGCGAGCGGCGCGAGCGGACGTACGCCGAGCTCTCGCGGGAGACGACGCAGCTCGCCGAGGCGCTCGTCCAGCTGGGTGTCGAGCCCGGCGACCGCGTGGCGATCTACATGCCGATGTGCCCTGAGGTCGCAGTCGCCTCGCATGCGTGCGCGCACGTCGGCGCGGTGCAGGTCCCGATCTTCTCCGGCTTCGCGGCGCCCGCGATCGCGCAGCGGCTCGAGGCCTCTGATGCGAAGGTCGTGATCAGCGCCGACGGCTCATTCCGCCGCGGCCGCTGGCTACCGATGCGCGAGACGGTCGACGAAGCCCGACTCGGCACGGTCGTGATCGAGTGGGACCGGCGGCGCGCAGAGTGGCCCGAGCTCGTCCGACGACAACCGGGAACCCTGCCGGCGCTCCAGGTCGACTCAGAGCATCCCTACCTCCTGACGTACACCTCCGGCACGACGGGTCCGCCGAAGGGCGTGCTCCATGTCCACGGCGGTTTCCTCGTCTCGATCGCGCGCGAGGTCGCGTACCAGACCGACGTGAACGAGGGCGACGTCGTCCACTTCGCCACCGACATGGGCTGGATCATGGGACCGTGGACCGTGGTCGGCGCCGGTGCTATCGGCGCGACGATCGTCTTCGCCGAGGGCGCCCCTGACTGGCCGGACGACAGGCTCTGGCGGACGATCGAGCAGGAGCGCGTGACGATGCTCGGCGTCTCGCCCACGCTGATCCGCGCGCTGCTCCCGAAGGGTGAGCCGAAGACCGACAGTTCTTCCCTCCGCGCGATCGCGACGACCGGAGAGCCGTGGAACCCCGACCCCTACCTCTGGCTGCACGAGCACGTCGGCGGTGGCCGGACGCCGATCGTCAACCTGAGCGGCGGCACCGAGGTCGGCGCGTGCTTCCTCTCGGTGTGCGTCGCCTACCCGATCAAGCCCGTCTCGCTCGGCTTCCCGGCGCTGGGGGAAGACATGGACGTCTTCGATCCGGAGGGCCGCTCGGTGCGCGGCGAGGTCGGCGAACTCGTCTGCAAGCGGCCGTTCCCGGGCATGACCCGCGGGCTCTGGGGCGACCCCGAGCGCTACCTCGAGACGTACTGGCGCCGCTTCCCGGGCGTCTGGACGCACGGTGACTGGGCGTCCGTCGACGAGGACGGCTACTGGTTCCTGCACGGGCGCTCGGACGACACGCTGAACATCGCGGGCAAGCGCATCGGGCCCGCCGAGCTCGAGTCGGCGGCCGTCTCGCACCCGGGGATTGCCGAGGCGGCAGCCGTGGGCGTCCCGCACGAGGTGAAGGGCGAGGTCGCGTGGATCTTCTGCGTGCGCACGCCGGCTTCCGACGTCGCCGAGCAGGACGTCGCGGCTAAGGTCGCCGAGGTGCTCGGCAAGGCGTTCGCTCCCGACCGGGTCGTCTTCGTCGGCTCGCTGCCGAAGACGCGCTCCGCGAAGATCGTCCGCCGCGCAGTGCGCGCGCAGGTGCTCGGCAACGATCCGGGCGACCTCTCGTCGCTCGAGAACCCCGACTCGCTGGAGGAGATTGCAAATGCCCTCTGAGCTCTCAGGTGTCGCGCTCGTGACCGGCGGCGGTCGAGGAATCGGCGCGGATGTCGCGCGAGAGCTGTCGCGAGCGGGGATGCGGGTCGCAGTGTCGGCACGAACGCGCGGGCAGGTCGAGGCGGTCGCGCCGGAGATCGGTGGGCTCGCGATCGAGGGAGACGTTTCGACGCAAGCCGACGTCGAGCGGATGGTGGCGGAAACCGAGCGAGAGCTCGGGCCGATCGACCTCCTCGTCGCGAACGCGGGCATCGCGCTGTGGGAGGAGCGCGCGTGGGACGTGCCGGTCGAGGACTGGTGGCACGTGCAGGAGGTGAACGTGCTCGGGGTCTACCTCACCTGCCGGGCGGTGATCCCGCGGATGCTCGAGCGCGGCAGGGGGCGGATCGTGATCACGGGCAGCGGCGCGGCGTATCTTCCGGGCTCGAAGCAGACGGCCTACAGCGCGAGCAAGGCGGCCGTCGTTCGCTTCGCCGAGACGCTCGCGAACCAGCTCGAGGGTCGACTCCCGGTCTTCCCGATCAGCCCGGGTCTTGTCAAGACGGAGCTGTTCGAAGGCCGGATGCCCGACGACGCGCCGTGGACGCCGCCCGAGTGCGCGCCGCGACTCGTGCGCGCGCTCGCGTCCGGTAGGTTCGACCGGCTGAGCGGGCGGTACCTGCATGCGGAGCACGACCCGCCAGAGGAGCTCGAGGGTCGGATCGAGCAGATCCTCGCGGACGACCTGAACGCGATTCGCCTGCGGCGGGACTAGCCGAGCGCGATCCAGGTCTGGCGCGCGCGGGCGAGCAGCTCGTTGCCACGGTACAAGGCAGTGCCGGCGAACCCCTTCCGTTCGTCGCGGCCGAGCGGCCAGGAGACGACGACGCAACGGTCTCCGGGTTCCGGGACGTCATGCACCTCGCCCGCCATCCGGCCGAGCAACCAGTTGCCCCGGCCGTCCCACCCGACGCCGATCGCACCGGGGCAGTCGAGCGCGGCCCAGACGAGCAGGCGGGAGATTTCGGAGACCACCCACGGCGCCGCGAAGAGCTCCCGGCCGTCCACCGCGCCCGCGAAGAGCCCGAGCCCGTCGTGCCGGTCTGGGCCGCAGACGAAGCAGGTCGCATACTCGTGCTCCTCGAAGCCCGGGTAGTTCAGCGAGGCCAGCTCCGCATCGGAGAACTCGACGGGCTCGGGAACCTCGAGATGCACGTGGGCACGATGCGCCTCCGCGACGAGCGTTTCGACGTCCCACAGCCGGGTGCCGTCGAAACGGAGCGGCGTGTCGAGCGGCGGAGGCGACCGGAGCGTCACCTCGGCCGGTTCTCCGACGAGCTCGGCGAGCAGGCCACAGGTGTACCCGCCGTTCGCCGATCTGGGCGGACCGTTGTAGCGGGGGGCGATGATGAGCTCCACTGCAGATACACTAGGTTTTCGACTGTGAGGCTAAAACCCTGAGGCTCGGACTCGCCCAGATCAACACAACCGTCGGCGACCTCGACGGGAACCGCGAGAAGATGTCGGAGCGGATCGCCGCGGCGAAGAGCCAGGACGTGGAGCTGCTCCTCTTCCCCGAGCTCGCTGTGACCGGGTATCCACCGGAGGACCTGCTTCTTCGGCCCGGGTTCGTCCGCGCGGCCGAGGAGTCGCTGCACCGGCTCGCACTCGAGGCACGCGGCATCACCGCCTTGGTCGGGTACCCGCATTACGACCGCGACCTCTTCAACGCATGCGCTGTGTGCTCGGGCGGCGAGGTGAAGGCCGTCTACCGGAAGCGGTTCCTGCCGAACTACGGCGTGTTCGACGAGGCGCGCTACTTCGCCCAGGGACGCGACCTTTTGCTGCTCGAGCACGGCAAGACGCTCGCAGGCGTGACGATCTGCGAGGACGTCTGGCAGCCGGGCCCACCCGCGACCGACCTCGCCCTCGCCGGTGCGCAGCTGCTCCTGAACATCTCGGCGTCGCCGTTCCACCTCGAGAAGGACCGGGAGCGCGAGGAGATGCTCGTCACCCGTGCCCGCGACAACTCGTGCTTCGTCGCCCTGTGCAATGCGGTTGGCGGCCAGGACGAGCTCATCTTCGACGGCCACTCGGTCGTGCTCGACGACCAGGGCGAGGTGATCGCGCGCGCACCGGGGTTCGAGGAAGCGCTGCTCATCGTCGACCTCGACCCGGAGGCCGTGATCGCGCGGCGGCTTCGCGACGTGCGGCGGCGCGCCCTCGAGCAGGAGCGGGAGACGCCACCGCCTGTCTCGGTGGTGCACATCGGATCGCCGCGGAATGTGACGAACGGCACGCGTATGCTCGGCGAGATCGCGCCGATGCTCGAACCGCTCGAGCAGATGCGCCTCGCCCTCGAGCTCGGGCTGCGGGACTACGTCGAGAAGAACGGGTTCACTGAGATCGTGGTCGGCGTCTCGGGAGGGATCGACTCGGCGCTTGTCGCCGCGCTGGCAGCCGAGAGCCTCGGCCCTGAGCACGTGCACTGCGTGTCCATGCCGTCGCGCTTCTCGTCCGAGGCGACGCGGCGCGACGCACGCGCACTCGCCGAATCGCTCGGCGCGCACTTCCTCGAGCTGCCGATCGACTCGATTTACGACTCGTTCGAGGCGGCGCTCGCGGACGTCTTTGCGGATCGCGAGCCGGATCTCACCGAGGAGAACCTCCAAGCGCGCATCCGGGGCGTGCTCCTGATGGCGCTCTCGAACAAGTTCGGTTGGCTGCTGCTCGCGACCGGCAACAAGTCCGAGCTTTCCGTTGGGTACGCGACGCTCTACGGCGACATGGCCGGCGGCTTCGCGCTGATCAAGGATGTCTTCAAGACGGACGTGTTCCGGCTCGCACGGCACCTGAACGAGCGAGCTGGGCGCGAGCTGATCCCGGCGTCGATCATCGAGCGCGCACCGAGCGCCGAGCTCCGCGCCGACCAGCTCGACGAGGACTCGCTCCCGCCCTACCCCAAGCTCGACCAGGTGCTCGAGGCATACGTCGAGCTCGACCGCTCACGAGAGGAGCTCTCGGCGGACGGGTTCGACAAGGACGTCGTCGAGCGCGCGATCGCGCTGATCGACCGCGCGGAGTACAAGCGACGCCAGGCGCCGCCGGGGGTCAAGCTACGGCCGAAGGCGTTCGGACGCGATCGGCGCACGCCGATCACCAACCGTTGGCGCAATTGACGCGGGGGAACCCGTGGTTCCCCCGCGAGCCCCCTCCTTTTTCGCTCGGCAAGGCAATGCGCTTTTGCTCACGGCCGGGCAAAGCCCGGCCTCCGCGGCGACCGCGCGCTGACCTTCTCTGTTCAACGACCAACGTCGATCAACTCTCTCGGCGGGCCGTGTTCAAGGAGGTTTTGGAGGTGCTGCGCGAATGCGCGCGGGGCGAACTCGTCCTTGCTCCGCTCGAGCTCGTCGAGCGTCCACCAGCCGTGCTCTTCGCTCGCGTCCGGACCGGCGAAGAGCGAGTCGTGCGAGGTCGGCCGCACGGTTCGGACGTCGGCGATGCGGACGGGAGCGAATTGCTCGCGTGTGTCGTAGATTCGGCCGTGCGCCGGCCAGAACCACACGTGACGGCGCGTCCACACCCACGGGCCGAGCTCGACGTCCGGGAGTCGCAGCTCTTCCGCGAGCTCGCGGCGCAGCGCGGCTTCGGGCGACTCGCCGTCCTCGAGCGCGCCGCCGGGAGCGATCCAGACGCCTGGGTCTCCTGGGATGACGAACCGGTGGAGAAAGACGCGGTCGCGGCGGTCGAGCAGGATCGCGCGCGCGGCGGGGCGCACAACTGGGCGGCTCGCACGAGCGAGCTCCTCGAACCAGTGGAGCCGCTCCGTCCACGGCACCGCCGCGTTCGCGGGGGAGGTCGACGGCAGTACGTAGAGTCGCGTGTGCGGACCGAGCCTCCGGTCCTGCACCCCCAGCTGCGCCCGTTCTTTGAACGCGCCGCGGTATGCCTCCTTGCCGACGAACGCAAGCCAAACCGGCTCGAGGTTCCGGGCCAGCTGCTCGAGCCGTTCCGCGCTGCCGGCGAAGTCGGCACCTCGGAGATCCGACGAACCGGGCGTCGTTCGGTGCGCGGCGTTCGTGACCCCGACGCCGTCGTCGAGCGCTTCCCACTGCTCGGACGGCGCCAACAGCCGGGCGCGTGAAGCCCGTTTCGTGCAGCAGCCGCCAGAAGTCGTTGCGCGGGTTCGCGAAGTGCGCCCGCGCTGCCGCTGAGACGCGCCCCGGGTTGATCCCGCAGAAGAGGACGCGGAGATGCCGCCCGAGGACGTCGGGGATCGCGCTCTGCGCGGCGCTCGCGGCAGCAATCGGCGCAGCCCCCTCGGGGGGACGATCGAGCGTCCCATGACCAACGGTACGCGACTTCCTGTGACGCATGGGTGCCGCGATCGTGCCTGATGTGTGGCGATTCGTCCCGCCGTTCTCGGCAGCGGGGCGAGCGGTCTAGGCGGCTTCGACCTCGGGCTCGCGGCCGTCGAGCCGATCCTCGAAGCGGCGGCGAAGCTCCTCGCCCGAGAGGCGAACGACGACTCGCGACCGGCGAGGCTCGATCCTCATCACCCGCACGTCGTCACCCGTACCGCCGTAACAGCGGGCATAGCACTCGGCCTCCGTCAGTGGCCTGAGGCGTCGCATATGACCGCACGCTAGAGCGGCGGTCGGACGTCAAAACGAATCCACGGCGGCGATCTCGAGCAGCGGCGCAAGCCTCGGGGCGAACGTATGGACGTCGAAGGCCTCGGCCGGTGCAAGCGCGCCCACGCCGCGCGCCTCTCCGTCTCGAAGCGCGCGCGTGCCGTGCGCGACGAGCAGGGCGGCCAACCCATACGTGTCCCGGCCGATCAGCGTCGCGCGACGACCCTCGGCGCCCCGACGCGCCTCCGCGACCACCGTCCAGCTGTTGCCCGCTCGCTGGATCGCCGACGGGTCACCACCGACTCGACCGCTCTGACGCACGAAGGGCGCGGCGATGGGCCCGGCGAGCCCCGCGAGGGCGACGGCACGAGCTGCCGCGAAGTAGGACCGGACGCTCCGCACGCGGGTGTGCCGCGGAACCGTCAGGGGCTCGGTGCCGCCCCACTCGACGACGGACCGCTCGCCCGTAGGGAAGCGCACCCGGCGAGTCGTCTTTCCGAACCTGGAAGGAACGACGCGGCCCTCCCAGGCAACCTGCGGCTGTCCCATCACGTGCCCGATCGTCCTGCGCGTTCCGGCTGACGTGCGCTGGCCGTCGGTCGCGTACGCGACGACGATCTCATCGAGAGGTTCGTCGAGTCCCTCGGCCGCGAGCCGCGCCGCGAGGTCGCCGGGCACGTAGTCGAAGCCGAACGACGTCAGCAGCACGACGTCGCGTTCCTCCGCGGACTCGCCGAAGCCTTCGTAGACGATCCGCGCGAATGCCTGCTCGCCGCTGGTGTCGAGGTAATGGGCACCGACGGCGATCGCGGCGCCGACCGGCTTCGTGCCGACCTCGAGGAATGGTCCCGCGGTCGATGCGACCGCGAACGCTCCGTCGAAGGCATCGATCAGCTCGGCCTCGTGGCGCGCGTCGGCGACGCGGATCTCCTCGCCCTCGCGCGCCAGTCGCTCGAGCGCCTCCCGTGTCCGCCCCACGAGCCGGAGCGGCAGCCCGAGCTCGCGGACCCGCTCGACGACGAGCCGGCCGGTGTACCCAGTTGCTCCGAGCACCGCGAGCGGGCGTTCAGCGCTCACGCTCCGAGGATACGACGATGGCAATGCAGACGAAGGAGTTCACCTACGACGTCCGTTTGGAGGACGGCGGCGTCATGCTCGCGGACGGCGAGGGAGCGATCGACGCGCCGGCAGTCTGGAAGCCGGATCACTTCCTCGTCGCGGCGCTCCTCACGTGCACACTCGAGGGCCTGCGCTACCACGCCGAACGGGCCGGGCTCGAGGCCTCCGGCCGTGGCGACGGTCACGCTCTGATCACGAAACGCGAGACCGACGACCGCTATGCCGTCGTCGAGATCGTCGCGGCCTACGAGATCGCGCTCGAGCCTGACCCAGGTGACGACCGGACCGCCGAGCTCCTCTTCAAGGCCGAGCGCGACTGCTTCGTCGGCGCCTCGCTGACCACAGAGCCCGAGTACCGCTGGAAGGTGAACGGACGAGCCGTCAGCGCTCGAGCGGCGCCATCGTGAGGCCGTGGCCCCTCAGCTGCTCCCAGTAGAGCTCCGCCTGCTCTCGGTGTCCACTCCAGACGAGCGCTTGGCCGTTGTTGTGGATCTTGTTCGCGAGCGACATGCCGCGCTGGAAGTCGACTCCCGGCAGCACGGCCGCGAGCGCGAAAGCGACGCCGTCGAACGTGTTGTGGTCGTCGTTGAGCACGATCACGCGACTCGCGTCGCCGGTCCCGCCTCCGGGACCCCGTGTCCGCTCGCGCTCCCGCGGGGGCGTCAGCGTGGCCATCTCAGCGCACGATAGCCTCGTTTTCGTGGCCGCGCTCGCCTTCGACGTCGATGCCGTCCGGGCGCGCTTCTCCGCCCTCGACGGGCCGTGGGCCCTGTTCGACGCCCCGGGGGGCACGCAGGCGCCGGACTCAGTGATCGATGCGATCGCCGCGTACCTGCGCGAGTCGAACGCAAACCTGGGCGGGCCGTTCGACGCAAGCAGGCAGAGCGACGCACTCTTGACCGACGCGCGCCTCGCGGCGGCAGGGTTCCTCGGCTCCGCGCCCGAGGAGGTCGTTTTCGGCCAGAACATGACGACGCTCAACTTCGCGCTCTCGCGCACGGTCGGCCGGGAGCTGCAGGCCGGGGACGAGATCCTGACGACGAAGCTGGACCACGACGCCAACGTCGCTCCCTGGCTCGAGCTCGCGCGCGATCTGGACCTCACCGTCCGGCTCGTCGAGCTGCGCGACGACAGCACGCTCGATCTCGAGGATCTCCGGTCGAAGCTCTCGGAGCGAACGCGTGTCGTCGCGTTCCCCCTTGCGTCGAACGCCCTCGGCACGCTCGTCGACGCGCGGGAGGTCGCCGATCTCGCACACGAAGTGGGCGCCCTCGCCTGGGCCGACGCCGTGCACCACGCTCCGCATTGCCCAATCGACATCGCCGCGCTCGGCGTCGACATCCTCATCTGCTCTCCCTACAAGTTCTTCGGGCCGCACCTCGGAGTCGCGTTCGGCCGCGCGGAGGTGCTCGAGCACTGGCGGCCGTACAAGGTGCGCCCCTCGGCCGACGAGCCCCTCGGCACCCGCTTCGAGACCGGCACGCTCGCGCACGAGCTGCTCGCGGGCTTCGTCGCTGCGGTCGACTACGTCGGTGACGTCGGCTGGGAGGCGATCCAGTCCCAGGAGCGGGCGCTCGGCGAGCAGTTCCTCGCGGGGCTGCCGGACGACTGGCACCTGCACGGCCTGCCCACGATGGCGGGACGCGTCCCGACGTTCGCGGTCACGCATGCCGCGCTGGCGCCGGACACGGTCGCCTCACGACTCGCGGAACGGAAGATCGCGGTCTGGGCCGGCGACTACTACGCGGTCGAGGTGATGCAACGGCTGGGCCTGCGCGACGGCGCCCTCCGCATCGGGATCGTTCACTACAACACGGCGAACGAGGTCGACCGCGTGCTCGAGGCGCTTCGAGCGCTCTAGCTGCTGGAAGGGGCGCAAGTCGCGAATCCACTCGCGCGGATCCGCGACCGCTTGGTACCTAAAGGCGGCCGCATTCGCGGCCGCTGCCGCAGCGTCTCAGAGAACCTCTAGGCGGCCGAGCGCTGCCAGCGCGTCCCGGCGGTCGCGCGGGCGAACGTCCGGGTCGCGCCCTCGTCGGCGGCGAACGACACCGGGCCGTGCATGATCACTCCGTCGGGTGCGCGTTCCTTGAGCACGTTCGCGAAGTGCCCTTCGGCGAGCCACTCGCTGCCGCGTGCAACCGTCGCGCGCAGATCGAGGCGGTGCAGGCCGTCACCGAGCTCCGCGGAGCCCGAGACCCACGGTCGCTTCACGAACGTCGTCGGCCCCTCGGGCATCAGGCGGGCGACGCGGTGCACGAGCTGCTCGGCGACCTCGTGCTCCGTGACGAAGACGTGCATCGTCAGCTCGCGCACCCCGCTCGGCAGGACGCGAACGGCCTGGATCTGCGAGTTGTGCACGTGGATCACCTCGCCGGTGAGCGCGCGGAGCTTCGTCCGCCGCAACGAGAGGTCCTCGACGACACCTTGGAGCTCGAGACCGGGGATCGCGATCGAGTCGCCGACGGAGTACCAGCGCTCGATGAACATCGTCAGCCCGGCGATGATGTCAGTGAGCAGGCGCTGGATCGAGAAGCCGACGAGAATCAGAAGGAACGAGGCACCGGCGATAGCCGCGAGGCGATCCACGCCTCCCGTCAGCTGCGCGACGGTCAGCACGAGAGCCGCCGCGAAGGCGAGGTAGGCGACCGCGCCCCGGATCACCGAGACGAGCGTCTCGCGGCGCTTGATGTTCGCCATCTGGTCCGCGAGGTCGAGCCCGCCGGCCGAGTGGCGCCGGTCGTTCCAGAGCAGGACGCGCCGAGCGACGAGCGAGCTGACGCGCGCCACCAGCCACGCGGTGACGAACGCCCAGAGGATGACAACGAGCTTCTCGGCCATGGGCTGACCGTAGGTGGATCACGGCGGGGCCGAAACCCCCGACCATCGAATGCTTACCCGGGCTTCATGCAGGATGAATGCATGCGCCTGCTCGTCCTAGGCGGCACCCGTTTCCTCGGCCGCGCGCTCGTCGAGTCGGCGCTCACGCACGGTCACGAGTTGACCCTTTTCAACCGCGGGGTGACGAACCCCGAGGTCTTCTCCGAGTTGGAGCAAATCCGTGGCGACCGCACCGTCGATCTTTCCCCGCTCGAAGGACGTGACTGGGACGCCGTCCTCGACGTCGCAACCTTTCTACCTCGTGTCGTGCGGCTGTCGGTCGAGGCACTCGAGGGACGCGTCGGCCGCTATGTCTACGTCTCGAGCATCTCCGCCTACGCCGACCAGAGCACTCCGCCGGTGGAGGGAGCACCTGTGGCGGAGCTCGACCAGGACGCTGCCGAGGACGTCGAGCAGTACGGTCCGCTCAAAGCGGCCTGCGAGCGGATCGTCGTGGACGCGTTCGGCGACCGGGCGCTCATCGTCCGCCCGGGCCTGATCGTCGGACCGCACGATCCGACAGACCGCTTCACGTACTGGCCGCGGCGCGTGGCCGAGGGCGGCCGCATGCTCGCGCCGGCACCCCCCGACCAGCCCGTGCAGTTCATCGACGTGCGCGATCTCGCCGACTGGATCGTCGAGGCGACCGAGCACGGACTCGACGGCGTCTACAACGCGACCGGGGAGACGATCAGCTTCGAGCAGCTGCTCGACGAATGCCGCGGCGTCTCGGGCGACGCCGAGATTGTCTGGGTGCCGTCCGAGCGGCTCGTAGCCGCGGGGGTCGGCGAGTGGATCGAGCTCCCGCTCTGGATCGTCACGCCGGAGTACGCCGCGACGCACCGCACCGACGTCTCGAAGGCCAAGCGCACCGGGCTCCGCTTCCGGCCGCTCGCCACGACGATCTCGGACACGCTTGCGTGGGATGCGGCGCGCGAGATCCCGCGCGCCCAAGGCGTCGGCCTGACGCCCGAGCGCGAACAGGAGCTGCTCGCCGGTGCCTGACAAAGACTATTCCCGTACGCCGCTGACGAAGAAGCTCGGCGCCAAGCAGGGCGCGGGCGTCGTCGTCTTCTTCACGACGTCGAGCGCTGATCTCGTGAAACGCTTCGCGAAGCTCAAGCGTGCGCTTGGGCCGGCGGACGGACTCTGGATCGCCTGGCCGAAGAAGGCGTCGAAGCTCGAGACCGATCTCGACTTCGAGACGGTGCAGCGGATCGGCCTCGACGCAGGCCTCGTCGACACCAAGAGTGTCGCCGTAGACGGCGACTGGCAAGCCGTGCGCTTCGTTTACCGGCTCACCGATAGGCCTCCGCAGCGCGCGCCCAGCGCTCGTCGTCGCGCCTGATGCGGTCAGGGTCGACGCCCCGTGCCTCGGCGAGGTCGAGCGTGAGGAGCTGGAACCGCACGATGTCGACGACCGGATGGCGCGTCGGAACGAGCGTGGTCTCGCAACCGAGCACGCCGAGCGCGTCGACCGCTCCGTGCGCGCGCTCTGCGGCGCGGCCCTCACCCTCGAGCACGAAGCAGCGGACGCTCTCGTCGACCGCTGCGAGATAGCCGTGCAACAGCTGCTCGGTGTGGTGAGACTCGGCCGCGACGAACACGCCCTCGCGGAGCTTGAGCTCGGCCTCCTGCGCTGTCGGCCAATCGCGGCCGGCGCCCGCGATCAACCAGCGCTCGTGCTCCGACACCGCTTCGCGCTCGCGGAGCGCCTCCTCGACCGCGCCCGCGAGCCAGGACACGTCCTCGCCGCGGAGCGCGGCAATCGCCGCGACCGCGCACGTATAGCTCGCGGTGTGGCACCAGCTCTGCTCGACCGCGGGCGTCGCCACGACGACCTCGTCACAGAGTTCGCCGAGCGGGCTGTCCGCTTTGCCCGTGACCAGCCACTTCGGACCGTGGAACGCGCGAGCCGCCTCGAGCGTGACCGGCGTGTCGCCTTCGTGGCTGACCACTACGAGGAGATCCGCGTCGGGCGGATGCAGCACCGCTTCCAACGCCTGGACGGCCTCGCCGCCGGTCTGCGCCGCGTGGAACGACGTGCCGCAGCCCGTGTACACAACGCGCAGGCCCTCGGGCAGGCGTCGGTCGGTCGGCACCTGCCGAAGCCAATCGGGCTGTGCGTGGACCGATCTGCGCGTCGCGTCTCCGGCCATACCCGCGTCTATACCATCCTTCGCGTGGCCGCTTTCCCGTTCGTGCACCGCGAGGTCGCACGCTTCAGCGATCTCGACCCGATGGGCCACGCGAACAATGCCGTGTACCTGACGTGGATCGAGAACGCGCGAATCGAGTTCCTCCGGCGGCTGGGCGCCTTCGACAAGCCCGAAACGACCGAGATGGCGATGATCCTGGCCCGAGTCGAGCTCGACTTCCGCGCGCCCGTGAGTTTCGGGGACGAGATCGAGATCGGCGTCCGCACGGCGCGACTCGGGACGAAGAGCTTCGACCTCGCATACGAGCTGAGGTGCGGTGAGACCATCGTCGCGCACGCGACGACCGTGCTCGTCGCCTACGACTACGAGACCAACTCGAGCAAGGAGATCCCGGACGAATGGCGACGACGGCTGGCAGCATGACCTTCGAGCGGACCGACCTGGCGAACGGCGTGCGACTGCTCACCGCACCGATGCCGAACGTGCAATCGACATCGTGCTTCCTGATGTTCGCGGCAGGCTCGCGCTACGAGACCAAGGATTCGAACGGGATCGCGCACTTCGCAGAGCACATGTTCTTCAAGGGGACCGAGCGAAGGCCCACCTCGAGGGATATCGCAGGGGAGATCGACTCGATCGGCGGCGAGTTCAACGCGTTCACCGGCAAGGAGTACACGGGCTACTACGTCCGGTGCGCGGCCGAGCACGCGCCCATCGCCTTCGACGTGCTCGTCGACATGATCCGCCACTCGCGCTTCGAGCCGGAGGAGATTGAACGCGAGAAGGGCGTGATCGTCGAGGAGATGAACATGTACTTCGACACGCCACGCGACTATCTCGGCGGCCTTTACGAGCAGCTCCTCTACGGCGACCAGCCGCTCGGCTGGGACATCATCGGTCGCAAGGAGACCGTCCGCGGCGCGACGCGCGAGACCTTCCTCGGCTATCTCGAGCGGTGGTACCAGCCCACACGGCTCGTCGTCGGAGTGGGCGGAAAGTTCGATCCGAGCCTGCTCGCGACGCTCGAGGAGCTCGTGTCGGAGTTCCCCCTCGGCGAGATGCCGGGTCCTGACCCGGTTCGCCTCGAGGCGAACGGCGGTCACCAGGTCGTCGTACACACGAAGCCGTCCGACCAAGCGCACGTGTCGCTCGGCGTGCGCAGCTACCCGATCATTCACCCGGACCGCTATGTGCTGCAGCTGCTCTCGACGGTGCTCGGAGGCGGGATGTCGTCGCGGCTCTTCACCGAGGTGAGAGAGCGGCGAGGCCTCGCCTACTACGTCTTCGGCGTCAACAACAGCTATACCGATGCCGGTTCGCTCTTCTCGCAGGCCGGAGTGGACATCAACAGGATCGACGAGGCTGTCGAGACGATCGTGCGCGAGCTGCGGCGGATCGCCGAGGAGCCGGTTCCGGCCGAGGAGCTCGAGAAAGCGAGAAACTTCGCGAAGGGCCGTTTCGTTTTGCAGCTCGAGAGCCCGCACGGGACGATCATGTTCGGGCTTCGGCGAGAGGTACTCGAAGGGCGCGCGCCGGAGCCGAGTGAGGTGCTCGAAGGCCTCGACGTGGTCACAGTCGACGACCTGCAGCGCGTCGCCCAGGATGTGATCGGGCGGAACGCGCTCAACCTCGCGGTGATCGGGCCGTTCGACGACTCCGAGCGCTTCGAGCGCCTGCTTGCGTAGCGGCGACGTCGCTGTTGCCCTCGCCGTCGCAGGCCTCGCGGCGTGCGGCGGGGGCGGTGGCGACGAGCACGGCTATCCGGAGGAGTCGATCGACGCGTTCGTGCGGGAATGCACCGTGCAGCCCAACACCGGCGAGAGGCAGTGCCGCTGCGTCGTCGAGCGCCTGCAGGAGACGATGCCCTACGAGGAGTTCGCCCGGGCTGACGCCGCACTGAAGGAGAACCGCCAGCCGGCAGCGGCGTCGCTCCGGAAGCTGCGGGCGGCCGTCACCGCCTGCAGCTAGGAGGCCAGCTCGTCGAGCTGCTCGGAGATCTGCTCGCGATCCTCTTCGTCCGCGATCTGAACGAGTGCTGCTCGTCCGAGTTGCAGGTTGCGGCGGTACTCGGGCTCGTTTCCACGCGGTGCGCGCGGGGGAGCGCTTCGTAAGCGCTCGCGAGGTCCCAGTCGCCGACCCCATTCTCGGTGCAATGCTCGAGGCAGCGCTCCGCGTGGTACACCGCCGCCGCACTGCGGCCGAGCACGGCGTTCACGCGCGAGATCTGCCACTGGCTGCGCGCCGCGTGCTCCGGACCCGCCCCTGCGCGGCTCCAGTGGTACGCCGAGGCGTGCGCCGCGCTCAGCAGCTCGTCGTCGTCCGCACGCGTGCGGTTCTCCTTCTCGAGCAGTGTCCAGGTGTGGTTGTAGAGATCAGCGCCGAGCTGCCGATGGTCGACGCCCATTCCCATCCGTGATTCAGCCATGACCGCATGTCCTCCTCAGTCGAGAGTCAAGGCGGCAACGCGGCGGCCGAGCGCGCGGGCCTCAGCCGCAGTGATGCCGGGTCTGTACGCGAGCACGACGACGATCCTCGGCGTTCGGCCGTAGACGATCGCGGCACTCGCACGCAGGTCGGACATCCACCCCTCCTTGTGGGCGACGGGTGCTGAGAAGTACGGTTCGAGGAGCCCGCCGCGCACGGAGTGCACGAGCAGAGCGATCCCGCGGCGCGCCTGCGTTCGCGAGAGGCCGGTCGTCCGCTGGACGTAGCGGTTGCCCGCGGCCGCAGCCTGGAATGCGTAGAGCATCCGTCCGAGGTCGTGCGCGGTCGTCACGCGCGTGTGGCCGTGCGAGGGCGGTCTCGGCGCGTCGGCGGCGGTGGAGGTTCCGGCGCGGTACGGCCCCGGATACGTGCTCGCGCGAGCGCCGAGACGCCTCAGCGACGCCGCGACGACGCGCTCACCACCGAGGCGAACGGTGAGGCGGTTCGCGGCGAGGTTGGACGACCAGCCGGTGAGCTGACGTAGGTCGTACCAGAGCGGAGAGCCAGGCGCATGGCCGCGGCGGAGCGCCTCGGCAAGCGCGCCGAGCTTGACGGTTGAGGCCGCCGGGAACAACGCGTCCGAATTCCAGCCGGCCCACGTTCCCGTGCCGAGGTCGTGCACCCAGAACGCCGCCCAGCCGCGATAGGACGCGCCGAGCTCGGCCAGCCCAGCGGCGAGGCGCGCGTCCTTCTGCCGCTCGGCCCGGGCCCCCGGCCGCAGCGCGAACCCAGGTGCGTCGCGACCGCCGTGCCACGAGGCCGGCCGATGGTCGTGCCGCTCCGCGGCGAGCACGACCGCGTGTGCTCGTGCAGCGGCCGCGCGGTCGCCCATACGAAGCGCGCGTTCCTCCCGGTCGCGCGCGGAGTCGTACTGGGCCTGGAGCGCGGCGGGGTCGGGAGCAGTGGTGAGGAGGGCGAGTGCGGCGAGCGCAAGCAGCTTCACGCCGAAAGTGTCGCACCCAGTTCCAATCGCTCGTCCGCCAACTCGACGACGAGCGGATCGTGCGAGGCCACGACGACCGCTGCTCCCCACTCGCGTGCGAGTTCCGCAAGGAGCGCCGCCACAGCGAGCGCGTTCGCCTCGTCGAGCCGGGAGGTGGGCTCGTCGGCGATCAGGACGTCCGGTCGCGGCGCGAGCGCACGCGCAATCGCGACGCGGAAGCGCTCGCCTCCAGACAGCCGCTCGACGCGCTGCTCGGCGCGTTCGGCGAGTCCGACGGCATCGAGCGCCGGCAGCGCTCCGTCCGCAGGCCGGTCGCGAAGCCGCAACCCCAGCGCGACGTTCTCGCGCGCACTGAGGAACGGGACCAACTCGGGCTGCTGCGCGATGTAGCCAACGTGTCCGCGACGGAACGCCGCGCGCCCGGCTCGATCGAGCGACGCGACGTCCCGGCCCATGAGCACCAGCGAGCCCGAGTCCGGAAGCTCGAGACCTGCGACCAGGTCGAGCAGCGTCGTCTTCCCGGAGCCCGAGGGGCCCGTGACCGCGGTGAGCGCCCCGCGGTCGAAGTCGGCGTCGAACCGGTCGAAGACGACCCGGTCGCCGTAACACTTCGTCAGGCGGCGAACCTCCACGACACGCGAGCGGGCCGCGCGCTGTGTGGCGTCGTCCGACGTCGTCAGCCGGCCGCCGTTCGCCTCGGCCGCCGTAATGACGATCTCGCGTCCCTGCACTCGCACCGCCGCTCGATCGCCAACGCCGGCGCCGCGAAGGGCTTCCTCAGGGAGCCGGATCCAGCCTCCTCGCGCAACGACGATCCGATCGGCGCCGTCGCGTCGCTCTTCGCTGATGCGCCCATCGCGGATGCGCACCGCGCGGTCGGCGAACTCGGAGGCGCGCGCGTCGTGGCTGACGACGATCGCAGTCGTGCCGTGTGCGCGAGCGAGCTCGGCCACCAGCTCGAAGACGGCATCCGCGGACGCTCGGTCCAGTTCGCCGGTGGGTTCATCAGCGAGCAGAAGTCGCGGCCGGTGCGCGAGCGCCGCGCAGACCGCGACGCGCTGCTGCTCACCGCCGGAGAGCTCGGCAGGGTACGCGGACAACCGGTCGCCGAGTCCGACCGCGTCGAGCAGCTCCAGCGCACGAAAGTCCGCGCGTTGGTCGCCGTCGAATCGCAGGCGAAGCGAGATCGAGCGGGCGATCGTCAGCCGAGGGTCAAGCGCCTGTGTGTAACGCTGGTCGACGTAGCCGATCGTCGTCGCGCCGTAACGGGCGAGCGCACGTGCGCCCAGCCGCCCGAGGTCACTTCGGAACACGCGGACGGTTCCCGCCGACGGCCGGTCGAGGCCGGCGAGCAGCCGGAGCATGCTCGTCTTGCCCGAGCCGCTAGGGCCGAGGACGGCGAGCAGCTCGCCCTCCTCCACGGTCAGCGTCAGCCCCTGCAGCGCGGCGGCGTCCCCTTCCGGCGTCGAGTGCACTCGGAAGACGTCGCGCAGCTCGACCGCGCTCACGGGTCGGCCTCCGCCGGCCGCCCGGCCTCGCCTTCGCGAAACGCAGACCGGGTCGCCGACAGGACGATCATCGTGCCGGTGAGCCCGAGCACGAGCAGGCCGGCGAGCACCAGGCCTGCGTCTGTCGACGGTTCGAGCGGAGGTACCGGCGAGCTCCCCGACGCGGACACCGCGACGACGTCGACGACGATCCCGGCGAGGATCGCGCCGGCGAGGAGCCCGCCGACGACCCCGGCGAGGCCGACGACGAGCTGCCGCATGCGAACTAGGCGACGCAGCGTGTCCGGCGACGCTCCCTGCGACTCCAGATCGAGCAGCGCCTCGCGGTCGTCGCGGAGGTCGGCGAGCGTTGTGAGGGCGAGCGCGAGCAGCGCGAGAAGGAACGCCGCGCCCGCGGCGATTGCGAGCATCGCCAGCGACCCGCGCGCGATCGGATCGTCGCGCAGCTCCCGCTCGCGCTCCACGCGCGAGTCCAGGACGAGCGCGTCGTACGGTGCTCGGCGGAGCGCGGAGCGCGCGCCGCGTTCCGCCTCGGCGTCGGCTGCGTTCGCCCAAACCTCAGTAGGGAACCCGCTCCCCGGGTCGACGATGTTCAGCGCCCCCTCGAGCCCCGCACGATCCACGACGGCGAAGTCGCCGCGCGTCGAGGGGAACCGCTCGGCGGCGTGAACGACTCGCAGCGCCACCGGTCGGCCGCCGATCTGCAAGACAAGCCGGCCCTGGTCATCGGCGAGCTCGGCGAGCGAGCTCGAGACGACCGCGGGGAGAGCCCGGCCGTCGAGCGCCTGCCGCGGCCGGAACCACGTGTCGACCTGGTTCGACAGCGTCACCGTGAGGCGACCGTCACGGAACGACGCCCCGCCGACCCCGATCCATCTGCGGTAGTCGACACCCGGAAGCGCCCCGAGCTCGACCGTCCCGGTCACCGGCCGCCCGGCGTCGGCACCGCGCTCCTGGAGCCTTGGCGGCGGGACGATCCGGAGCCCGAGGAGAGTCGAGCCGCGCAGCCGAGTCGGGAGACGGGCGCCAACCGCGAGCCGCTCGTAGCTGCCGTCGCGGAGACGAAGCGCGGCCTCGATCCGCACTCCTGGGATCGACGAGCGCGCGCGCAGCGGGAGAGCGCCGTCGAGTCTTGGTCCGTGGAGCTTCGCGCGGACGGCGAGGTTCGGCGGATCGACGTTGGAACCGCGAAGCGTCCGGAGCATCGCCGGCTCGAGCCCGAGGACCGCGACGCCGGTGATGTTCGAGAGCCCCGCAACGTTCGCCGTCGCGCGGACGACCGGCGCGGCCTCGACTCGCGGGCCGAGCTGTTCCAGCCGGTGTCGCGTCGCAATCTCGCTGACCGGCACGAGCCGCGCGAGGTCCTCTCGCACCACCAGGTCGGCACCGAGCGCGAACGCCGCCTGGTCACGTTCACCCTGGTCGAGCGTCGCGCGGTACGTACCGGCGAAGACCGCAAGACCGATGCACACGACGAGAAACGCGACCGCCGTCGCGCCGGCTCCAGGCCGTCGCGCGATCGACAGGACGGCGAGCCGAGCCGTCAACCAGCGTTCGGGCAGGGCACGCCCACCGACGAGGACGACCGCCGGAAGCGCACGAGCCCCCAGGATCCCCACGATCGCCACTACTGCCGCGGGTAGGGCGAGCAGGAGCGCGCCGCTGCCACCGCCGCGTAGGACCTCCTTCGTGTCGGCGGCCCCTCGCACGAGCGCCGCCGCGACAGCGAGCGCGAGGCCCGCCGCGATCAAGTCGAGCTGCCCGATACGGCGTGGCTCGGGGGCTCGCACGACGAGCGCGCCTGCGACCGCAACGGAGGAGCCGAGCGCCAGCAGCGCCATGGCGAGGGCGCCGCCGGACCCGAGCAATGCGTTTCGGGCGAGCTCGCGCTCGCCGATCGCCGCAGCCGCGAGCGCCGCCGACACCCACGCCAGCGCGACCCCGAGCACCGTGAGGAGGACGGCCTGCGTCGCAACGACGAGCCCCCGCTGCCAGAGCGGCACGCCGAGCAGCGTGAGCCGCAGACCCGACTCCTGCGACGGCCGCCGTAGCCGCGTTGAGGCGAAGGCTGCGAAGCCGAGGAGCAGTGCAGCACCCTGCCCGCCGAGCAGCAGTAGGCGACGCGCACCGACCTGCGTGCGCTCGCGCGCGGCCCGCAGCTCTTCCGCCGGCGCTACGAGGTCGTAGCCCGGAGACCGCCCTTGGAGCTCGACCCGCGCGCGCGCGGCGTTGGAGACCAGGCCGTCGATCAACCATGGGCGCACGTCCGCGCCGCGAAGAAACGTGACCCAGCTGTAGCTTCGATAGGTCGTGGCTAGTGCATTGCGCGCTGCCAGCTCCCGGACGCCCTCCGCAAGCAGCAGAGGCGGCGGCGCCGGCTGGTGGTAGCGGCGGATCCGCTGCAAACGGGGGGCGAGCCGCGCGCGGTCGAGCTGGTTCCGCTCCGCGGGCACCGCATCGCCGAAGAGCGCGGTCGAGCGGAGCATCCCTCGTCCGACGACGACGAACCCTCGGGGCGCCGCGCCGCTTCCGCGAAGCTGCAGGACCTCGCAGGCTCCGCTGGTGCACGGCTCAGGCAGGCGGCCGCTCATCACGCGCACCCACCGGGCCAGTCCGTCGACCGCACCGAGGGCTACGAACCGTCCTTCGACGCTGCTCTCGCGAAACAGCACTGTCGCGGTCGGTGTTTCCATCGTGACCCGGCCGAGGGCGGACCGTGATCGCGCGTCGAGCTCGCCGTAGGCGTCGCCTTGCCCCGGGACGCCGAACCACGCAGCGCGCAGCGTGCGTGCCTCCGGCGCGAGCGCCTCGACCGAATCTGCGAGCGCCCGCTCCTGCGCGACGAGCGAGCCCAACAGCACCGCGGCGAGCAGGAGCCCAGCCGCCATAACGCCCGCAGCGACGAGGACGCTTCGTGCGCCGTCGGCCCGCACCCGGTGCAGACCGAAGGCCGCAGTGCACGCAAGCCGATGCATCCGCAGTCGGAGTCTAGACTGCTGAAACCAGCGTCATGCCAACACCGGTTTCATGAAACAGCGTCCCCCACGCTACGACCTGCCGAGGGCGGCACCGGGGAGGCTTCGCCTGGTGCAGCAGTTCGTGAACACGACCGATCACGAGCACAGCCGGGAACTGCTGGCCACGCCGGCGGCCCTCGCGGATTGGTTCGCGGGCGAGAGCCTGGAGGTCGGGCCGGTCGGCCCCGCCGCGCTGCGACGAGCGCACGCGGTTCGCGGTGCGCTCCACGAGCTCATCGTCACCGGCACAGCCGGCGACGTGCTCGAAGTGACCGCCGACCGCGCGAAGCTGACCGTCGACCTCGAGACCGGGAACCTGCGCTCCCGGGCGCCGGGCCTCGACGGAGCGCTTGGCACGTTGCTCGCCGCTGTCTACGACTCGGTGCGCGACGGAAGCTGGGAGCGGCTCAAGGCGTGCCGGAACTGCGGCTGGACATTCTGGGACGAGTCGCGCAACCGCTCGGCGGCGTGGTGCTCGATGCAGCTCTGCGGCAACCGCCTCAAGGTGAGGCGCCACCGCGCCAAGGTCACTCCTCGGTCTTCTCGCTAGCCGCGCGGTCGCGGATCTCCTGCACCACCGCAGGATCTGCGAGCGTCGTCGTGTCGCCGAGCGTGCGCTCCTCAGCGACGTCCCGCAAAAGACGGCGCATGATCTTTCCGCTGCGGGTCTTCGGCAGCTCCGGCGTGAAGACAATGTTTGCCGGCTTGGCGATCGGCCCGATCTTGCGCGCGACGTGGTTGCGGAGCACTTCGAGCTTCTCGACCGATGCTTTCTCGCCGCCCTTCAGCGTCACATACGCGACGATCGCCTGGCCCGTCTGCGCGTCCGCGCGTCCGCAGACCGCGGCTTCGGCGACGCTCGGGTGGTCGACGAGCGCGGACTCGACCTCGATCGTCGAGATGCGGTGCCCGGAAACGTTCATCACGTCGTCGACACGGCCGAGCAGCCAGAAGTCGCCGTCCTCGTCGATTCGGGCGCCGTCTCCTGCGAAGTACACGCCGTCGTACTTCGACCAGTAGGTCTCCTTGTAGCGATCGTCCGCGTTGTGGATCCCGCGCAACATCGCCGGCCACGGTCGCCGGAGCACGAGGTACCCCCCGCCGCCCGGCCCGACCTCGTTCCCCTGCTCGTCGTACACCGCAGCGTCGACTCCCGGGAAGGGCTGCGTCGCGGAGCCGGGCTTCGTCGTCGTCACGCCGGGCAGCGGCGTGATCAGTATCATCCCGGTTTCGGTCTGCCACCACGTGTCGACGACCGGTGTGCGGCCGCCGCCGATGTGGCGGCGGTACCACTCCCATGCTTCGGGGTTGATCGGCTCGCCGACCGAGCCGAGCAGGCGGAGCGACGAGAGGTCGTGCTTGGCAGCATGCTCGGTGCCCCACTTCATGTGCGCACGGATCGCGGTCGGCGCGGTGTAGAGGATGTCGACCCCGTAGCGCTCGACGATCTCCCACCAGCGGTCCTTGTCGGGAAAGTCGGGCGTGCCTTCGTACAGCACCCCTGTCGTGGCGTTTGCAAGCGGCCCGTAGACGATGTAGCTGTGACCGGTGACCCAACCGACGTCTGCCGCGCACCAGTAGACCGACTCGGGCTTGACGTCGAAGATGTAGTGGTGCGTTGTCGCGACGCCGCAGAGGTACCCCGCCGTCGTGTGGACGATCCCCTTCGGCTTCGCCGTGGTGCCGCTCGTGTAGAGGAGATAGAGCAGGTCCTCGGAGTCCATTGGCTCGCAGGGGTACGCCGTCTCGTCCGTCGCGACCTCGTGCCACCAGTGGTCGCGGCCCTCTTGCATCGGCACCTCGTTGCCGGTCCGGCGCAAGACGACGACGTTCTCGACCGTCGGCGACGACTCGATTGCCTCGTCCGCAGTCCGTTTGAGCGGCACCGTCGTCCCTCGCCGCCACGCCTCGTCCTGCGTGATCAGCACCTCGCACTCCATGTCCTGCAGGCGATCGGAGAGTGAGTCGGCCGAGAAGCCGCCGAAGACAACGGTGTGGGGCGCGCCGATGCGCGCGCACGCGAGCATCGCGATCGGCGTCTCGGGGACCATCCCCATGTAGATGCCGATCGGCGTGCCCTTGCGCACGCCGATCGCCTTCAGCGCGTTCGCGAGCTTCGTCGTCTCGCGCTGGAGGTCGGCGAACGTGATCTCGCGCCGCTCGTCGGCAGGCTCCCCCTCCCAGTAGTACGCCACCTTGCCTCCGAGCCCCGCCTCGACGTGGCGGTCGACGCAGTTGTAGGTGACGTTCGTCGTGCCTCCCAGGAACCACTTCGCCAACGGCGGTTTCCATTCGTAGAGCTGGGTGAACGGCTCGAACCACGACATGCGCTCGCGGCCCTCGCGCTCCCAGAACGACTCGAAGTCCTCGTCGTAGATGTCGGGCTGCGCGTTTGCATGCGCGGCGAATTCCGGCGGCGGTGGATAGCGGCGCTCCTCCGTGAGGATCGTCTCGATCGCCGGGCTCTGCGTGTCACTCACGCGAGCTCCAGGTCGTAGGGAAAGTCGGTCAGGTTCTCGCAGCCATCGTCCGTCACGAGGACGAGGTCTTCCAGGCGCAGGCCACCGTATCCGGGTCGGTAGAGCCCGGGCTCGACGCTGACGGCGTCACCGGCGATGAGCGGGTCCGTGCCGAGCAGGCCGAGCGACGGCGCCTCGTGCACCTCGAGCCCGACGCCGTGACCGAGCGAGTGGATGAACCCCTCCGCGAGGGGGACGCCGTCCTCTTTCTTGCGCAGCGTCGGAAACCCCGCTGCCTCGAAGATCTCACACGTCCCTTCGAAGACCGAGCGACCCGAGACGCCGGCGCGGATCTCGCCCAGGGCGCGGTCGAGTGCCCGCTTGCACAGCCCATGCCACTCGCGGAGCTCGTCGCTCGGCTCGCCGAAGACGAACGTCCGCGTCATGTCGGCGTAGACGCCGGACTCGTTGTCGTGCGGGAAGAGATCGATCACCACCGGCTCGTCGCGCAGGATCTCTCCGGACCCGGCATCGTGGCCGATCGCCGACTGCGGGCCGTGCGAGACGATCAGCTCGTCCGCGCTCGCCCCCAGCTCCAGGAAGCGCTGCAGGATCGCCGCCTTTATTTCCTCGACGGTGATCGTCGAGCCGCCGGCGAGCGCGTCGCGAAGCATCGCCCGCGCCGCCTCCATCCCTGCCTCCGCCGCGCGTTGGGCGCGCCGCATCCCCTGGAGCTCGGCGCCGGTCTTCACGCGCCGGCGCCGGTCGAAGAGCTCTCGGTCGACGCGGATGTCGATCCCGTTGGCGCGGAGTGCGTCCGCGACGTCGAGCGGGAAGGAGGCCGGCACAGCGGCTTGCGAGATCCCGAGCTCCCGGCAGGCGCGGGCGATGATCTCGTCGCGGATCTCGTATTGGTCACTACCGCCCCGCACCAGCTCGTCCAGGCCGAAATCCTCCCGCGGGTGAACCTCGAGGCCTGAGAGGCCGCGGAGCCGCGGCAGCTCGAGCGAGTGCGTCACCACGTGCCTCGTGCCGTTTCGCTCGACATACAGGAACGGATCCGGGACGGAGAGCGGGATCTCGTGCCTGAGCTCGGGCGAGCGGACGGTATCGGCGTAGATCAGGACGTCCGGCACGGCCGCGAAGATCCTATACCTGGTTGAAAGTGGTGCTATCCTCCCGCCCGCTGCCGGACCCCCACGGCCGGCAGATACCGGGGTCGTTTCGAGGTCGTCCGCCTGAAATGAGGTTTCCGATGTCCCATCTGTCAAAGCACGTAGCTGTGCGCGCTCTCGTCCTGGCGCTGACCAGCGTCCTCGCTCTCGCCGTCGTCGGCGCTGCGAGCGCCGAGTTCCCGACGAAGCGGAGCGATCCGTCCGTCCGCGGTACACCGCAGGAGGGCCAGACGTTGAACGGTCAGAACGGCCAATGGCTGATGGACAACGGCCTGAACTGCACCGACTGCACGTTCACGTACACCTGGCAGCGCTGCAACGCCGACACGAGCGGCTGCGTCGACGTTCCCGGTCGGACCGGGTTCAGCTACTTGCTCGGGGCCGACGACGTGGGCAAGCGGATCCGAATCGTCGAGTGGATTTTCAAGCGCGACTGCGGCGCCGGAAACAGCCAGACGGGCCAGGTCGAGTGCAAGGACATCACCCAGAACGGGGCGTCCGCTCAGACG
>Ga0126306_10000129_pt1 | contig 26503 bp, 19 predicted proteins | sample Plot27_FD_92592 | JGI IMG/M metagenome (GOLD analysis project Ga0126306, IMG submission 92592) | Serpentine soil microbial communities from UC McLaughlin Reserve, CA, USA - Plot27 | ecosystem: Environmental > Terrestrial > Soil > Grasslands | place: USA: UC McLaughlin Reserve, Lake County... | reverse complement strand
GCCGCTGTGGAGGCAATTCGACAGGGGGAAGTCGATCAGTCTGTAAATGCCCGCGAACGGGAGGGCTGGCTTCGCGCGCTCGTTCGTGAGCGGGGCAAGCCGGCCGCCTTCGCCGCCCGCGAGCACGAGCGCCAACACGCGCGGTCGCTTCATCTCGTAGCCGGATCGGTCATGGTTCGCTCGCTGTTCCCCACGACCCCAACCTCGAATCCGGCGTTTGAGCGGCGGCGCGACGATCAGCAGGGCATCTCGCTATCTCGCCGTGACGAGTCCGGGGGACGGCGTCGGTGAGTTCGCCGGAGTCTGATCGGTGCCGTTCATGTCGATCGTCCGCTTCTCAGCGATCTCGTCGAACAGATGGGCGGCCATGATGAGCGGCACGTGGCTGAAGGCCTGTGGGAAGTTGCCGAGCTGGCGGCGGGCAGAGGGGTCGTACTCCTCCGCCAGGAGGCCGACGTCGTTTCGGAGCGAGAGCAGGCGCTCGAAGAGGGCTCGCGCCTCCTCCAGGCGCCCAGAGAGCGCGAGGTTCGCCGCAAGCCAGAAGCTGCAGGCGAGGAACGTGCCCTCGCCCTCGGGAAGCCCGTCGACCGAGTCGGTGTCGCCGGCGGTTGAGTAGCGGTAGACGAGCCCGTCGTGGCAGAGCTCGCGCTCGATCGCTGCCACGGTTCCACGCATGCGCTCGTCGGTCGCCGGGAGAAAGCCGATGAGCGGGAGCAGGAGCGCGGAGGCGTCGAGCTCCTTGGAGCCGTAGTACTGGGTGAAGGTGCGGCGATCCGCGTCGTAGCCCTTGGCCAGGACTTCGGCGCGGATCTGTTGGCGCAGCCGGCGCCAGCGGGCGAGCGGAGCGGGGAACCCGAACTCCTCCGCGTCGCTGAGCGCGCGGTCGACCGCTACCCAGGCCATCACCTTCGAGTTGACGAAATGGCGGCGAGGGCCGCGCACCTCCCAGAGGCTCTCGTCGGGAAGGTGCCAGTGCGCCTCGACGAAGTCGAGGAGCGAGCATGTGAGCGACCAGACCTCACCGCTGTCCTCGAGACCGGCACGGCGGGCATGGTGCATGGTGTTCACCACTTGGCCGTAGACATCGAACTGGAATTGCTCGGACGCCTCGTTCCCGATCCGCACGGGCTTCGCTCCCTGGTAGCCGTCGAGCCAGGGCAGCTCGAGCTCGGTCAGCCGGCGTTCGCCCGCGATTCCGTACACGGCCTGCAGGTCGGCCGGGTCGCCCGCCACTGCACGTAGGAGCCACGAGTTCCAGGCTTCTGCTTCGTCCCGAAAGCCGGCGCGTGTGAGCGCGAGGAGAGTGATGGCGGCGTCCCGCGGCCAGCAGTAGCGGTAGTCCCAGTTGCGAACGCCGCCGGGCTGCTCGGGCAGCGAGGTCGTCGGCGCGGCGACGATTCCGCCCGTGGGGGCATAGGTGAGCGCTTTGAGCGTGAGCAGCGACCTGACCACCGGCTCGCGCCACTCCCCGCTGTACGAGCCGGACGAGACCCATTCCGTCCAGTACGACTCCGTATCGGCGAGCGCTCGCAACGGGTCGATCGGAGCGGGTGCGGGGTCGTGCGACGGATTCCAGGTGAGGACGAAGGGGACGATCTCGCCGGCCGTCACGAAGAAGTCCGCCCGCACCGCGAACCCCTCGTCGTGGGTCTCGACCGGCGTGCGGAGCCAGACGCTGTCCGAGCCCGCGATCGCTGCGTGCGCCCCGTCGATGTGGCGAAGCCAGGGACGGACACGACCGTAGTCGAAGCGAACTCTCAGGTCCATGTGGACGTGGACGCGGCCGCGGATGCCCTCGATCAGGCGTATGACGTCGGGCGCCTCGCCCCGGGGTGGCATGAAGTCGACGAGGCGGATCGAGCCCTCGGCGGTGTCGAAGTCCGTCTCGAGAACGAGCGTGTCGCCCCGGTACCTGCGACGAGTCGCCAGCACCTGTCCGTCCGGGGCGATTTGCCAGCGGCCGTTCTCCTCGTCGCCGAGCAGAGCAGCGAAGGCGGCAGCCGAGTCGAAGCGTGGCAGGCACAGCCAGTCGATTGAGCCCTTGTTACTTACGAGCGCCGCTGTGTGCGTGTCACCCAGCAGCGCGTAGTCCTCGATCCGCGGCATCATCGTGCTCACCTCCTTCCTAAGCAGCTCGGGCGGGGTCGACGACGGGCCGCAGGTCGGGCTCGGCCGCTCCTGCTTCTCCGGCAACCGGCTCGCGGGCCGGCAGGAAGCGGGCGACGAGCACGGCCGTTACGGCGGCCAGGACGGCGGCGAGGAGAAGGCCGGTGCCCATCGCCTGGGTGAAGGCTTCGCCCGTCGTGGCGAGCAGGCCGGAGGCGGCCTCTGGTGGTAGCTGCGCCGCGATCGCGCTGGAGGCGCCGACCGAATCCTCCGCCCCCGCCTGCGCCCGGGCGGGCAGGCCGCCGAGAGAGCCTTCGACGTCGTTTGTGTAGAGAGAGCTGACGAGCGAGCCGATCACAGCGACGCCGAGGGCGCCGGAGACCATGCGGGCGACAGTGTTGGTCGCGGAAGCGACGCCCGACTTCGCGGCCGGTACGGCACCGACCACCGCGTCGGTCGCGGGGGCCATGATCCAGCCCATCGCGAGGGTCAGCCCGAAGAACCAGGCCGCCAGCGTGAAGGTCCCGGTATCCGGGCCCCAGAACGTCGTCAGCGCGAGGAAGATCGCGAGGCCGGCCAGCCCCGCGGCCACGACCTTGGCGGTGCCGAGTCGCTTGACGGCCTTGCTCGACGAGCCGGCGCCAATGATCAGTCCGAGCGCCATCGGGCTCATGACGGCGCCCGCCTCGATTGCGCTGTAGCCGTGGGCGAACTGCAGGTACTGGGTCAGCGCGAAGATTCCGCCCAGTAGGGCGAAGAAGGCCACGCTGACTGCCGCCGTGCTGACGCTGAAGCGCGCATTGCGGAAGAAGCCGAGGTCGAGCATCGGCTCGGCGACGCGTCGCTCCCACCAGAAGAACGCGGCCAGCAGCGCGACGCTCGCGCCGAGCGATCCGAGTGCCAAGCCGCTCAACCAGCCCTGCTCGGGCGCCTCGATGATCGCGTAGACGAGGACGCTGAAGCCGGCCGTCGAGAGCGCCGCTCCGACGAGGTCGAACCTGCCCGGCCGGGGATCACGACTCTCCGGTATGTAGCGGATGCCGAGCAGGAGCGCGGCGGCCGCGAACGGCACGTTGACCAGGAACACGGACGACCACGCGAACCACTCGAGCAGCAACCCGCCGGCCAACGGGCCGAGGCCGATCCCAACGGCGGCCAGAGCGGCCCAGATGCCGATCGCCTTGCCGCGCTCCTCGCCGCTGAACACGTTGGCGATGATCGAGAGCGTGGCGGGCATGATCAGCGCCGCGCCCACCCCCATTGCCGCACGCACGGCGATCACCTGGTCAGCCGAGTCCGCGACGAGGGCAGCGAGGCTGGCGAGCCCGAAGATCGACACGCCGGCCTGGAAGGCCAGCTTGCGTCCGAAGCGGTCGCCGAGCGTGCCGAACACGAGCAGCAGGCCCGCAAAGACGAGCAGATAGGAGTCGACCATCCACTGCAGCTTCGAATTGGAGGCGTCGAACTCGTCCTGCATCGTCGGCAGCGCGACGTTGAGAATCGTGGTGTCGAGCCCGATGATCAGCAGGCTCAGCGAGAGCACGCCGAGGGTCTTCCAACGGCGGGCGTAGTGGACGGGGTCGATCGTCATGGCGTGCGCTCCTTTTGAGGTTCGAGAGCCGGGTAGTCGTCAACCTCGCAGGACACGCTGTTCTTCGCACCGGCGATTTCGCCGGGTTTCGCGATGACGCCTGACTGGGCCGCTCGCCGCTTGCAAGAAAAGGCGGCGTACGATCACGCAAGATGCTCTACGGGAGAGACCCGGAGCGCGCCCGTGTCGCCGAGCTTCTCGATGGCGCTCGTTCGTCGCGAAGCGCCGTCCTGGTCATCTCTGGTGAGCCGGGCGTCGGCAAGTCTGCGCTCTTAGAGGATGCGCGCGACCAAGCCGGCGGGATGACCATTTTGATCGGCGGCGGGGTCGAATCAGAGACGCACCTCCCGTTTGCCGCCTTGCACCAGATTGTCCGCCCTGTTCTCCACCACGTCGAGAATCTTCCGCAAACGCAGGCCGATGCCCTCCGTGTAGCGCTCGGCCTCGCGGCGGGAGGAAACGACCGCTTCCTGGTCTCACTCGCGGCGTTGAGCCTGCTCGCCGAAGCAGCCGAACGCCAGCCGCTCCTTTGCCTCATCGACGATGCGCAGTGGCTCGATGACGCGTCCGCGGACGCACTTGTCTTCGTCGCCAGGCGCCTCGCTGCAGAGGGCATTGCGATGCTCTTCGCCGCCCGCGAGGGCGAGCTTCTCCGCTTCGAGGCACCCGGGCTCCCAGAGCTACGTCTGGGCGGACTCGACCCGGCTGCGGCGGGAGAGCTGATGAATCGGCACGCAGGCGTCGGACTCTCGTCGGAGGTGCGCGACCGGCTCGTCGTGGAGACCGGCGGCAACCCGCTCGCCCTGCTCGAGCTCTCTTCGTCCCTGAGCGAGGCGCAGCTTTCCGGTGCCGAGGCTGTCCTCGCCCCCATTCCCGTCAGCACCCGCGTGGAGCATGCATTCCTCGCGCGCGTACATCGGCTGCCGGAGGGAACGCAGACGCTCCTGCTCGTCGCCGCCGCCGACGACAGCGGCGAGCTCGCGACCGTGTTGCGCGCCGCCGCGCAACTCGGAGCCGCAGCAGAGGCGCTCGACGGCGCCGAGCGGGCCGGGCTAGCGCACGTGCGCGGAACGCGGCTCGAGCTGCGCCACCCACTCGTTCGCTCCGCCGTCTACCAAGCGGCGCCGCTCTCCAGGCGACGGGCCGCCCACCGAGCGCTCGCGAGCGTGCTCGACGGCGAAGCCGAGGCAGATCGCCGCGCCTGGCACCGCGCCGCGGCAAGCGTCGAGCCCGATCCCACCGTCGGCGAAGAGCTCGAGCAGGCGGCCCAGCGGGCGCGACGGCGGAGCGGCTTCGCCGCTGCCTCGCTCGCCTTCGAACGGGCGGCCGCCCTGACAGCGGACGAGGAAGAGCGGGCGCGGCGGCTGACCGCAGCGGCCGAGAACGCCTGGCTCGGAGGGCGTGTCGAGCGCGCCCTGACGCTGCTGGAAGGGGCACGCCCGCTGGTCTCGGAGCCGATCCGGCGCGCGGACATCGACCGCTATCTAGGTCTAATCGAGATGACCCGCGGGGTCCCGGCCGACGCCTGCCTGCTTCTCCTGGGCGCAGCCACGGAGGTGGCGCCGATCGACCAAGAGCGAGCCCTCCACTTGCTCAACCTCGCCGGCCTCGCCGCGGCCTACGCCGGGGACAAGGAGGCCGCCGTCTCGATTGCAGAGGTGGCGCGCGGCCTGACCGTCGAAGAAACGCCCTTCCTGCGGATGCTCGCACAGCTTCTCATCGGGCTCGGAGCCCACGCCGAAGGCGACTTCGCCGACGCCGCCCCACGGCTCCGCGCCGCGCTCGATCTCGCACAGGAGCTCGACGACGACGCAGCCAGCGACCAGCCCGTGGCGCTTCTGTTCGCAGGACGGGCCGCCCTGTACCTCGGTGACGATCAAGCGGCATACCGAACCCACCATGAGGCGGCGGCTCGGGCGCGCGCGAGCGGCGCGCTCAGCGTCGTGACGCAGATCCTTCCCCGCCTGACCACGACAGACGTCTGGGCCGGCCGTTGGCCCGCCGCCGCGGCCAACGCCAGGGAGGGCATCCAGCTCGCGCGGGAGATCGGTCAGCACGACGTCGTCGCGCAGCAGCTCGTCATGCTCGGGTTGATCGCGGCCCTGCGAGGGTCGGAGGACGAGTGCCGGTCACTCGCCGCGGAGAGCCGGGAGCTCGCCTCTGCTCGCGGGCTCGGGGTTGTTTCAGAGTTCGCGCACTGGGCGCTGGCCTTACTGGAGCTTGGACTCGGTCGGGCAAAGGAGGCGCTCAGGCGTTGTCGAGAGATCTCCACGACACCGGTGGTTTTCTGGGGTGGGCTCGATCGGATCGAAGCTGCGTTCCGCGCCGGCGAACGGGAAACCGCCTGCGCCTGGCTGGATGTCTTCGAGGCCTGGGCAGAGAACAGCGCGGCTGCCTGGGCACGGGCGGTGGCGCTGCATTGCCGTGCACTTCTGTCGGACGACGAGGGCGAAGCCGAGCGCCTCTTCCTGGCGGCGTTGGACGCGCACGCCGAAGCGGCCCGCCCCTTCGAGCATGCCCGCAGCGAGCTCGCCTACGGTGAATTCCTCCGCCGCGTCCGCCGGCGAGTCGAGGCGCGTGAGCACCTGCGAGCGGCGCTCGAAGGCTTCGGAGGCCTCGGAGCGACGCTCTGGGCAGAGCGGGCGCGGATGGAGCTGCGGGCGAGCGGCCAGACGGCGCGGAAGCGCGACCCGAGCACGAGGGCCGAGCTCACCGCGCAGGAGCTCCAGATTGCCCGTTTCGTCGCTCAGGGCCTCACGAACCGGGACGTGGCCGCCCAGCTCTTCCTGAGCCCGCGCACGATCGACTTCCACCTGCGCAATGTCTTCAGGAAGCTCGGCATCAGCTCCCGCACGGCGCTCGCCCGGCTCGACCTCGACTCCGAGAACCTGAGCTCTGGGCGCGCCGCAAGCGTCGCGGGCACGCCGGCCCGTGCCGAATGAGCTGCTGCTGACGGCGCCGCGTGCGGTCGCGCTCGCGCCGTACGAGGATCCCCCGCTGCAGGCCGACCAGGTGCGTGTGGAGGGGATCCTCAGCGGCATCAGCCATGGCACCGAGCTCGCGCTGTACCGCGGCGCGTCGCCGTTCGCCGACAAGCGCTTCGACCTCGACCTGCGGCTGTTCGAGCAGGACCCTGAGACGGAGCCCTACCCGTTGCGCCCCGGGTACGAGTGGGTGGGCAGGGTCTCCGCGGTAGGCGTCGACGTCGCCGGCATCGCGGTCGGGGACGTGGTACACGCGGCTCTCCCACACCGTGAGACGCACTCGATCGCGATCTCGGACGACGGCTCCTCTGTGTGGCTCGCCGTGCCGGCCGAGCTTCAGCCCGAACGTGCCACCCTGCTGCAGTCCGCGGCGATCGCACTGCAGGCCGTTCACGACGCCCGGCTCGACGTGGGCGACCGGGTCGCCGTCTTCGGGCTCGGCACGTTCGGTCTCCTCGCCGTTCAACTTGCGGGCCTGTCCGGGGCGGGCTGGATCGCTGCCGTCGACCCGATCGCCGAGCGACGGGAGCTCGCCCGCGCCTTCGGCGCCGACTGCACGCTCGACCCGGGACGGAGCGACGCTGGGAAGGAGATCAAGCTCGCCGCCAGCGGGAGCGGGGTCGACGTCGCGATCGAGTTCTCCGGACGCTACGACGCTCTGCACGAGGCGCTGCGCAGCGTTCGCCTCGCCGGCACGGTCGTTGCGGCGGGCTTTTACGTGGGAGACGCGGGATCCGACCTGCGGCTCGGCGAGGAGTTTCACCACAACCGCCTCACGCTCGTCGGGAGCATGAGCGGGTGGGGCGCCCCGCACCGAGAGCCGGGCTGGGACCGGCGCCGGTTGCGGGCGACGGCGCTCGATCTGCTCGCGGGCGGCCGGTTGGACGTCGACGCGCTGGTCACGCACCGAATCCCGTTCGAGCGGGCCTCGGAGGCCTACGAGCTCATCGACCGGCGTCCGGACGAGACGCTGAGAGTCGTGCTCACGTATTGACCCGCCAGCTCGCGCACCCGGCTGGTCGCTTCGGGCAGGTGGTCGAGAGGCAGGTGCTCGAGGATGAGGGGGAGATCCGGCCGTCGCTCGGCCAGAAACTTCAGGTAGACCGGCTGCGGAAACACCCCGGTGCCGAACTCTCCCGTCCCGACCTCGGCGCCGCCTGGGTCGACGTCCTTCAAGTGGGCGAGCACGAAGCGATGTTCGAAGCGCTGCAGGAAACCCGTCGTCAAGCGTTCGCGTGCCGGGAGGAGCGCGCTCGAGAGGTAGTTGTAGGGATCGCAGACGACCTGCAAGTGCTCCGAGGGGAACCGCTCGAGCAGGCCGATGAGCTGACCCGCTGTCCTGAGGACGTTCTTGACCGAGGCCTCGAGCGCGAGGATCGCTCCCGAGCGCTCGGCGAACGGCACCAGCTCGCGGATCGCGTCGTCGAGCAGCTCCCACGTCTCGGGGCGCCAGTTTTCGAGCGAGTCCGTCCAGTCGCCCTCCGGATTCCTGGTTCCGGTCTCGGTGGCGACGACCGACGTGCCGAATCGCGGCGCGAGCTGCAGGCAGTGGGCGATGTGGTCGATGTTCGCCCGGCGCATTCCGGGATCCGGCGCGACGAGGTTTCGATACCCCGCAAGGGCGGCGATCGAGATCCCCTCTGCTTCCAGCCGCTCGACGATCGAATCGATCCGCTCCGGACGTTCGAGGCATGCGTCGAGCATCGCGCCCGCCAGCTGCACGGCTTGCAGGCCCGTGAGCCGGCAGGTCTCCACGAGCGCGTCCCAGTCGTCAGGGCCGAAGTCGTACGTGAAGATGCCGAGGCGCGGCCAGCCCGGCGTCTCCTCGACGGGGAAGAATGAGCGGGCGAAGGCGAGGTCGCGACCGACCAGCTCGGGCAGGCCAGGCGGCGTCTCGAGCACGAGCCAGTCGTCGTAGCCGATCTCGGCCAACGCCCCGCTGCCGGCCGCGAAGTCGACGAGGCCGAGCCCGGGCCGGCAGTCGCCGACCTCGACGCGAGCGTCCTTGAAGTGGACGCGCCGGACGAGGTCGCCGAGCGCTCGGATCTCGGTGGCGCTGTCCATGCCGCGCGGAAGCGGATTGGCGAGATCGAAGTAGCAGCCGAACCACGGCGAACCGATGCGCTCGGCAAGCAGGCCGATCCGCTTCGCAGGGAGCGTGCCTTCGTAGCAGAGCGTCACGCCGCGCTCGCCGGCCTGGCGGCACAGCGGCTGGAAGGCCTCGGCAGCGCGGTCGACGTCGGCCTCGGAAGTCAGCTCGGCTCGCCCGAAGAATGGCACGAGGATCGCGCCGGCGCCGAGCTCGGCCGCCCAGGCGACCGCGTGCTCCACGTCCTCGGGCGCCCGCTCCGCGACGGGCGGCTCCGTGTCGGCGATACCGCCCCGGTCGCTGTGCTCGCCGAGAACGAGGCTCGGGACCGCCAGGCCTGTGTCGGCGCTCGCGCGACGGAGGCTCTCGAGCCGAGCGGGCGAGCGGAGATCCGCTCGCGAAACGACCACCTCGACACCGGAGAAGCCGAGGCGCTTCGCGAGCCGGAACGTCTGGTCGTCGTTGGTGCCGCCGACGACGGCGTCCATCACGCCTGCCTTCATCGCCCGTCGCCGCTCACGCCGTGATCTCGTCGAGGGAGACGGGGCTTCCACCCTGCTCCGCCGAACGGCACGCGGCGAACGTCATGGCGAGCGTGAGTAGGTTGTGCCGCGCGGAGTTGAACGGCTCACGTTCCTCGTCGATCGCGCTGATGAGCTCGCCGAGCGCCCCGGCGAAACCATCTGGGTACCACGCGCCCTCGAAGGGGTAGCGGGAGCTGACGCCGTTGCGATCCAGCTCGACGAAGTCGGAGTCCAGCAGCACGCTCCCGCGGATCGTTCCCTCCGTCCCGTGGACCCAGAAGGGGCACGATGGACGCTTCGTCCGCGCCGGTCCGACGCTGCGGATCAGCGCGCTTGCGCCGTTTTCGTAGTGGATCTCGATCCACGCAGCCCAGGGACTCCTCGCCTCGGACGGCTGGTCGGGTGCTCGGTAGTCGAGGGCCCGCACCGCCTCGACAGGCTCGCCGTCGAGCCAGCAGCGGCTGATGTCGATCCAATGCACAGAGTAGTCGTAGATCACGAAGTGAGCGAGCTCATCGAAGTGGGTTCCCACCAGCGGCGGCAGCGGCTTGTCGTGGAGGTGGGTGATCGCGGTGACGTCGCCGATCGCGCCCTGCTCGATCAGGAGCGTTGCGATGCGCCACGGGGGCGACCAGCGACCGTTCTGGTTGACCGCAAGCCTGACGCCGCGGCGCTCCGCCGCCTCCGTCACCTCGCATGCGGCGCGGAGATCAGGGGCGAGGGGCTTTTGCGCGAGCACGTGCTTGCCCGCCTCGATCGCCCGCAGGATCAACTGGGTCCGAACGTCAGGGCGCGTGGCCAGGTCGACGATCTCGACCTCGTCGGCTGCCAGTAGCTCGTCGAGGCTCCCGAACACGCGACGGACGAACGGGAAGCGGTCGAGGACGCCGGCGGTCGCCTCCGGCGCCGGATCGTAAACGCCGACGACCTGTACGCCGTACTTGGCATACGCGGGGAGATGCCAGCTCGTGGCGATGTCGCCGCACCCGACCAGCGCCACGCCGGGCCGATAGTCGGGCGGGAACGTCGGACGGTACTCGAGGGCGTGTCCGGTCGCGGCGAAGATCACCGCCCGCCGACGCTCTCCGCAACCGCGCCGGCGGGCTCGACGGCGCCCCCCGTCTCGGGATCCATCCAGCGAATGCGGTTCGGCTCGAGCCGCAGCCAGACCGAGCTGTCCGGCTCGGGGAAGAGACGGGGCGACGCCGAGACCTTCAGGACATCGTCGCCGCTCTTGACCGTGAGCAGGTTGTGCGAGCCGAGCGGCTCGACGACGACGACCTTCGCCTCGATCAGGCCCTCGTGGTGCTCGGGCTCCACGACGATCGACTCCGCTCTGATGCCGAGAATGAGCTTGCGGCCGGCCAGCGGTGCGGCCGACGGGCCGCCGGCGAAGGAACCGCCGCTCAGGTTGACGACCGGGCCGGCACCGTCGGCGGCAATGTCGGCGGCGAGGAAGTTCATCGGAGGCGCCCCGACGAAACCGCCGACGAACATGTCCGCCGGGTGGTCGTAGATCGCGAGGGGGCTGTCCAGCTGGACGATCCGTCCGGCGTTCATGACCGCGATCCGGTCGCCCATGCTGAGCGCCTCGACCTGGTCGTGCGTGACGTAGATCGTGGTCGTGCCGAGCTGACGGAGCAGCGCCTTGAGCTCGGCCCGCATCTCCATCCTCAGCAGGGCGTCGAGGTTGGAGAGCGGCTCGTCCATCAGGAGGACGTCGGACTTGGTCGCGATCGCGCGCGCAACGGCGACACGTTGGCGCTGGCCGCCTGAGATCTGCGAGGGGTACCGGTCCAGGAGGTCCTCGATGTGGAGGAGGCGTGCGGCCGACTCCACGCGTTCCCGGATCGTGTCCTTGCGTTCCTTCTGCATCTTCAGCCCGAAGGCGATGTTCTTGAACACCTTCAGGTGCGGGAAGACCGCGTAGCTCTGGAAGACCATCGCGATCCGGCGCCGGCGCGGCGGCAGGTCGGTCGCATCACGCCCACCGATCAGCACGCGCCCGCCGTCAACCTTCTCGAGCCCGGCCAGGCAGCGGAGCAGCGTGGTCTTCCCGCAGCCCGAAGGCCCGAGCAGGACGACGAAGTCGCCGTCGGCAACTTCCAGGTCGACGTCGTCGACGGCGACCACCTTGCCGAAGGTCTTGCGAACGGCCTCGAAGCGAACGTCGGCCACCTACCTCACCACCCGGCCCCACATCGTGAACAGGTACCGGCGGATCACGAGGATCACGAGCACCGACGGCGCCAGCAGGAAGAACCCCCCGGCGAAACGGAAGTTCAACGGTGCACCCTCGAGCGTGGACAGCACCGCGGCCGGCAGCGTGCGGTTCTGCAGCGTCAGCAGCGAGGCCGCGAACACCTCATTCCAGGAGATGATGAAGACGAAGATCGCACTCGCCGCAAGCCCCGGTAGGGCGAGCGGCAGCGCGACCCTCACGAACGCCGACGCACGGCTGCAGCCGAGCGTCATCGCCGCTTCCTCGAGCTCGGCCGGCACGCCCGCGAACACGCTCGCCGTCGTGAGCACCACGAACGGGAGCGCGAGCGCCGTGTGCGCGATGGCCACGCCCTGGATCGAGTCGTCGATCCCCCAGCGGATGAAGATGACGGCGAGCGGGATCGAGAGGATCACGATCGGAAAGGCTCGCGTGGCGACCACCGAGAGCCGCACGGTGTCTGCTCCGCGGAACGCGAACCGCGCCAGCGCGTAGCCCGCGGGCGTGCCGATTGCAAGCGAGATCGCGAGCGTGGCCGCGGCGACGATCACGCTCCGCCACAGCGCGTCCGTCATCCCCGGGAAGTCGAGGAAGAACCGCATCGTCCCGGTCGAGAGGTCCTTCGGTAGCAGCTGCTTCGGGTAGTCGTAGACGTCCTGCTCGCTCGAGAAGGCGGCGAGCGTGATCACGTACAGCGGGCCCAGCACCCACAGCGAGACGACGATCCCGACGACGTAGACCAAGGCCTTCGGGAGCCACCCGGCGAGACTCCGTAGCAGGTGAGGAGCCCGGTCCCTCATCGCAGCATCTGTGCCCGGGGCGTCCGCAGCATCCAGACGACGATGCCGGCCGCGAGCAGCGACAGGACCAGGATGAGCGCGGAGTACGCCGCCGCGACGTGGCTGTCGAAGTACTCGGCCTGCCAGCGCCACGCCTCGGTCGCCAACGTTGTTTTCGCCCGGCCCGTGATCGCGAGGATGACGGCGAACGCCTCGAACGCGAAAATGATCCGGAAGAGGAGCGCCACCTGGATGGACGGCTTGAGCATCGGCAGGATCACCTGTCGCACGCGCTGGAAGAAGCCGGCTCCGAACACCTCGGCCGCCTCCGTGTACTCGTGCGGGATGCCTTGCAGGCCGGCGAGGAAGATGACCATCACGAACGCGGTCGACCGCCACAGCTCGGCGACGACCACCGCGACCAGCAGATGGTTCGGCTTGGTGGGATCGAGCCAGATGTACTCCTGGTCGATCAGCCCGACCTTCTGCAGCACGGTGTTCAGGTAGCCCCGTTCGGTGAGGATTGCCTGCCACACGAGCCCAGCCGCCAGGTCGGAGATCGCGAGCGGCAGGATGAAGATGGCCAGGAAGAGCCCTCGCCCACGCACCTTGGCGTTGACGATCAGCGCCATCACGAGCGCGAGCACGAACTGGATCGGGACGATCACTCCGACCAGCAGGAGCGTGAAGCCCAGGGCCTGGTTGAAGTTGACGTCGTTCACCATCGTCCGGAACGGCGCCACGGTCCACGTGCCGTCGATGCGGAACGCCAGCTCGAACGCCTGCACCATCGGCCACGCGAAGAAGAGGCCGAGGTAGGCGACGGTGGGGAGGATCAACCCGTAGGGAAGACCCTCCCACCGTCTCAGCCGGCGGCCGAGCGTCGCCGGCTGTGCGACTGTCGCCATCGGGCCTGGTCCCTCGCCCTAGCCCCTCACTTCACCTTGCACGGCCGCCCACGGCTCGGCGGGTCGGGCGCCCAGCACGGTGCGCCGGTCTTGTCCATGATGGCCTGCAGGAGAGCCCCCTGCTCGTTGACGACCTTCTGCGGGTCTTCTCCTCTCACCACGATCCGCACGAACGTGTCCGTGTAGATCTTGCTGAAGTTGCCGCCCTCGGTCCCGAGGCCGACCGGCAGCAGCGACTTGAGCGCGTCGTCGGCCCGTTGGGCCTTCACGACGGCGGCGTTCATCTTGAGGAGCCCCGTGCCGAGCTGCTTGGATAGCCGAGCGCCGACAACCGGGAAGAAGCCCACCGAGCCAAGGGTCTTCGCCTGGGTGCCGACGCCGAGCATCCAGCGGATCAGCTGGTTCGCGCCGGCTGCGTTCGGGGCGGTCTTCGGGACCGCGAGGCCGGCGAGCACGGGCATGTAACCGCGACCCTTGGGCCCTCTCGGAGCCGGGAAGGCGACAAACTCGTCCGGGCGTGTCCTGAGCGCGTTGACGAGGCGTGCCACGTGATCCCACGCCACCCAGACCTCGCCGCTCAGCAACGGATCCTGCATGAAGTTGTACGAGAGCGACTGCGGGTGCAGGTACCGCCACAGGGACTTCATGTACAGCCACCCGGAGATCGCGGCCTTGCTCCTGAACGTGGTCACGACCCCGTCGCTGAACGACGGCACGAGATAGCCCTGGAAGAAGCGCGGGATCAGGCCGTTCGTCCCTGCGGGGAAGGCCACCCGCTTCTGCCCGGTCCTCGAGGCGATGTTCTTCGCCCACTGGTGGAACTGTCCGTAGGTGAGCGAGTTGATGTTCGCGCCCTTGGGGAGGTACGGAAGCGCCCGCCGGTTGGCGACCATGATGTACGTCGCCTGGATCCACGGGATGTAGAGCTGCTTCCTCGTCCCCAGCTTGCCGAGCGCCAGCAGGTCCTTCGGGATCCCAGCCTTGTTCAGCTGCTTCGCGACCGGCGTGAGATCCCTGAGGTACTGCTGGATCACGAGGTAGTCGCCGTGCAGGGCGCCGAGGAGGCTGATCGTCCCTCTCCCCGCTTGTGCCTCGGCCTGCACCCGGTTGAAAAAAACCTGCGGCTGGCCGACGGGCGGGGTGATGTAGTCGACGTTTCCGTCAAACCCCTTCAGCAGCGTATTCCGGACTTGGCTGATCTCGCTGACCTGGGCCAGCTGGTTGGAGAAGAAGACGACATTCCCCGCATCTGCCGTGCTCTGCGGCGTCGCCGCAGGGGTAGCCGCGCTGCCTCCGACGGTGCTCGCGAACGCGAACGCCGCGGCGAGACCGGCGATTGCCGCGACTACGACTGCACTTCTGCGCACGGTTCCTCCCTTCTGTGGTTGCGCCGAGCGTGCCCGACGCCCAACTCCGTAGCCGGACGGCCGCTGCCGCCAAGCCCTTTCTGCTTGCTCATGCGTCCACCCCTTCCTGATCGCGCTCGCCGTTGAGCAGGTCGAGCACGAGGGCCGCGGTCCAGGACAGCTGCTCGGTGCCCTGACCGCGGCCGGTCTGTGCGTTGTAGTGCTCCCAGAACCCTTCGCGCCGCACGAGTTCGAGCAGCGCGTCGCGGATCTCGTCGGCCTCGCCCGTGAAGCCGTAGCGGCGCAGCCCGGCCTGCACGACCCAGTTGATCATCGGCCACACCGGCCCGCGCCAGTACAAGGCGGGATCGAAGTTCGCGTCGCTCGGTGCGACGCTCGTCACCACTCTCCCGACCCCTTCGACCGCGACCGTCGACGCCAGCAGGCGCGCCTTCAGCTGACGCGCGCGCTCCTCGGTCGGGATGCCCGCAAAGAGCGGGGAGAAGGCGCCGGCCGTCTGAGCGCGCACGCGCTCACCCGCGCGCAGGTCGTAGTCGCTGTAGCTGCCCTTGAGGTCGTCCCACAGCTTGGCATCGAGCCCCTCGGCCGTTTGCTCGGCCCAGGCCTCGAACTCGCCCGGATCCTCACCGAGCACGCGGGCGATCTCGGCAAGGTCGCGGTTCGCCTGGACGAGGAGCGAGTTGAACAGGACGTCGTGGACGACGAACGGGCACTCGTCGCGGATGCGTCCCGAGTCGTAGCCACAGTCCCGGTAGAGCTTGACCAGGTATGCGTAACGGTCGTACTCCGCTCCCGTGGGCCGCTGGGCCGCGTCGACGAACTCCAGGTCGATGCGCTCGTAGGCCGGGATCGCGTCGCTCGCCGGAGAGATCCGAGCGAGGGCGTCGTCCCAAAGCGGTGAGTTGTCCATGCCCGACTCCCACGGGTGCCAGATCTCGACGAGGCCGTCGCCGTCTCGGGCGCGCTCCCGGTAGAGGTACCCGTGCCAGGCGACGAGTCTCGGCAGGAGCTCTCGCAGGAATCCCTTGGCCTCGTGTCCGTCCCGGGCTTGCCGGTATACGTGCCAGACGGCCGTGGCGTGCACTGGTGGCTGCACGATGCCCGAGGTCTTCGGCTCCTGCGGTGCGCTGGGCGAGCGGTGCGTCTGCCAGAACTCGGGCCCAGGGAAGTACCGACCTTCGTCTGCGAACCGAATGTGCGGCAGGAGACCGTCGGCCCACTGACTGGCGAACAACCAGCGGAGCTCAGCCTGCGCGCGTGACTGGTGCCAGCCGGCGTATCCGATCGCGATGCACGCAGAGTCCCAGCTCCACTGATGCGGGTAGAGGCGGGCGGAGGCCCGCGTGGCATGGCCCATCCAGTTCGCGTCGAGCACGGCGATCGCCTGCCGTGCGAGCTCCCCGTCCGTCGCCGCGGCATGTCCCTCGGCCTGCGCTTCCGGCCGCAGGTCGATGGCGCTCCCCTGGTCGCCCGGCCCCATTTGCCATGCCCGAATATCAAATAGCCCAGGGGCTGTCAATGGCCTAAGACTGGCGCCTTTCGTCCACGACCGGGAGCCCCGTGATCGCGCCGACCAGCTCGGCCGTCCGCTGCGCGGCGGCGGCCGCGCTGAGCCGCCCGGTGAGCGCTGCCTCCAGCATGGCCTGAAGCTGCGCGGAAACGCGCGGATACAGCGGGGTCGCCGGCCGTATCACCGCTCGTTCCATGAGGTCGGCGGTCTGCGAGAGGAACGGGAGGTCCGGCGCGACCAGCGAGATCGCAGAGCGCCGGGCCGGGATTCGACCAGTCACGCGTGCGATGCGGGCAAGCGCTTCCGGGGCCAGTGCCCGCTCCAGCAGCCGCACGGCGAGGCCGGGCTGCGCGGCCTGGCGGAAGATGCCGTAGCTCATCGTCCCCGCGACGCTCGCCGGTTGGCCGCCTGGGCCGGCCGGCACCGGAATGAACCCGACGTGATCCCACAGCTCGTCGAGCGGAACGCCGAGCGCCTCTGCCACCGTTCTAGCCTCGTAGCTCCCGCCGAAGCTGATCGCCGCCTTGCCCTCGGCAAGCAAGCGGATCGGCCGCGTCCATTCGTAGCCGAGCACCTCCGGGGGCATCAGCCCTTCGTTGATGAGACTCCGCAGGAAGCGCAGCGCCTGTGCCGTGGCGCGCGAGCCGAGCGTCACGCCGGTCGGGTCGAGCACCCGGCCTCCGTTCGAGGCGAGGAATGCGACCAGGCAGTAGGCGGTCGTTTCTCCACCCTTCGAGCCGCCGGTCATCACGATCGGATGGGCGATGCCGTTCTGCCCAGCCGCCCGGGCCACCGCACGCAACTCTGTCCAGGTCGTGGGAGGCGCGAGACCGAGGGCGTCCAGCTCCGCGCGGCGGTACCAGAGTCCTGCAACGTTCGCGAGCGGCGACACTCCGTACGTTCGTCCCTCGTACCGGTTGGTAGCCACCAGCGGCTCGAGGAAGTCGTGCATCCACTCACGCCGCACCCACTCCGCATCGAGGTCCTCGAAGGTGTGCAGGAAGCCGTCGACCGCGAACTCGGGAATCCACACCGAGTCGAGAATGGCGAGGTCCGGTGCCTGCCCGTCGGCCACCGCGTGCGTCAGCGTCTGATGCAGTGCCGGGAGCGGCACGGTCAGCAGGTTCACCTGGATGTCGTCGTGTGCGGCGTCAAGGATCAGCTGTCCCCAGGGGCCGTCCGAGACGACGATTCGCACCTCGGCCTGATCCGGACGGCGGCGGAGCCAGTGCGGGTTGACGAACGTGCCGCGACGCCTGTGTCGAAGAATGACCCCCTCCTCGGCGAGCTCTGTCAGAGCGCGGCTGACCGGCGTCCTGCTGATTCCGAACTGCTCACAGAGCTCGTGCTCGGTCGGGAGCCGGTCACCCGGGCCGTAGCGGCCGCCTAGAACCTCCTCCAGGAGGAGCGTCTTGAGCTGGTAGTAGAGCGGGATCGGTTGCTGAGGATCGATCGACATCACGCCGCCCGATTTGCTACGCACGCATGGCAAATCTAGCGTGTGGGACGCGATGGTGACTAGGCGTGATCCGCTCGTCCAGCATGCGCTCGCGGTGCTGATCCGCAACGACACCGGGCTCTTCGTCAAGCCGGGCCCGCGCGTCTACCCGTTCCAGTGGAATTGGGACTCGGCGCTCGTCGCCCTCGGGCTCGCCACGGTCGACCCAGCGCGTGGACGGCAGGAGGTGCGCGCTCTACTGAGCGGGCAGTGGGTGGACGGGATGGTTCCGCACATCGTCTTCCACCCGCAGCCGGTCGAGTACTCGCCCGGGCCGGAGTTGTGGGCCTCAGCCGACTGCGCCGGCGCGCCCGAGGTTGCCACGAGCGGCATCACGCAGCCACCGGTGCTGGCGAGCGCGGTGCGAGCGCTGCACGAGGCTTCGCCGGAACGCGGCTTCCTCGAAGACGTCGTGCCTGCGCTCGAGGCGTGGCACGACTGGCTCCACCAGGAGCGCAGCCTCGACGGCTCGGGCCTCGTCGCGATCCTGCATCCGTGGGAATCGGCGGACAACTCGCCTCGCTTCGACCGCGCGCTCGACCGCGTCGAGCTCGATGGTGACGCGCGCTTCGCTCGCACCGACCGCCGCCATGTCGTCGCGGCCGAACGCCCCACCGACCGCGATTACGCGCGGTATCTGGCCATCGTGGAGCGGCTTCGCCGCATCGAGTACCGGCCGAGGTCGCTTGGCGAGGCTCCGTTCGCGTACGTGGATCTCAGCTTCAACGCCGTGCTGGCCGCCGCCGAGGACGACCTCGCGTGGCTCTGGTCACAGCTCAGCCAGGACGGTGCGCGCGCCCGGGCCGGGTCGGTGCGCCTGCGAGACGCGCTGGCGGGTCGCTGGGACGACGACGCGTCGGCCTACCGGGAGCTCGATCTCCATGACGGGGAGGCTGGGACCAGCGGAACGATCGGCGATCTCATGCCGTTGTACGCTGGGGTGCCCGGCGAGCGCCTTGCCCGGCGGCTGTTCGACGAGGCCCTGTGGTCGCCCGCCCGTTTCGGACCGTCGCCGGACGTCCCCTGGGCCGTGACGACGGTGTCGAAGGCGAGCGCGACGTTCGATGCCCGCCGCTACTGGCGGGGTCCCGTCTGGGTCAACATGAACTGGTTCCTCGTTCGAGGCCTCCAGCGCGCGGGGCTCGCTGCCGAGGCCGAAGAGCTGCGCCGGATGACGCTCCGGCTGGTAACGGCCTCCGGTTTCAGCGAGTACTACCAACCCTCGACCGGCGAGCCCCTCGGGAGTCGTGACTTCTCCTGGAGCGCGGCCCTGACGCTCGACCTCGTGCTCGGTTCAAGGTGAGCTACGACCCCGAGCCGCGCTACTCGGTCGTTCAGGGAGAGGTTCGAGTGGGCTACCGTGAGCTCGCAGCGGAGCTCGTGCGGCGGCGCCCGCGCCTGGTCGCCGTCGACGGTCCCGCAGCGCTTCCGTGGGAGCTCTTCGTTGCCTCCCTTTCCGAGGCCCTCGTCGAAGCGGGCTTACCGAGCCGACGGGTGGACGTGCGGCAGTTCCTCGCGCCGTGGGCGGAGGTGCAGCGACGGACTGCGACTTCTGAGTTGGCCGACGATCCGGTCTTCGCACGAGCCTGGGAGGGATCGCTCTCGGAGCTGTTCGACGAGCTTCCGCGGCTCGCCCGACGCCCGGAGGATGATCTCACGCTCGTGTTCGGGCCCGGGAGCGCGCTGGTCGGCCACGACGTCCTGTGGTACGTCGACCTGCCCAAGCGGCTGAGCCTCGATGCTGTCCGGCGACGGCTCGCACGCAACCTCGGCCAGTCGCCGCGCGAGGCCGGGTCGGAGCAGCGCCTGTTGTTCGTCGACTGGCCGGTGCTCGACCGCCACAAGCAGGCGCTCGCCTCCCGAATCGACTGTTACGTCGACCTCACCGACCCGGAGCGCCCTCGCTCGCTCGACGGGGAGGTGCTCCGCCGTTCGCTCCACGCCCTGGCCGCCGCACCGTTCCGCACTCGTCCGACGTTCCTGCCCGGCCCCTGGGGAGGGCAGTGGCTGAGACGAGCGCTGGGCGTCGCGACCGACACTCCGAACCTCGCCTGGTCGTACGAGCTGATCACCCCCGAGAGCGGGATCCTCCTCGGAGCTGCCGAACCGGTAGAGGTCGCCTTCGAGCTGCTCATGGCAGAGCACGCGGAGGACATCCTCGGCTCCGCGGTCGCGGAGCGTTTCGCCAATTCGTTCCCGATCCGGTTCGACTATCTCGACACGCTCGAGGGTGGGCATCTGTCGATCCAGTGCCACCCGTCGGAGGCCTATATGCGCGAGACGTTCGGCCTCCCCTACACACAGCACGAGACGTACTACGTGATGGAGACGACGCCCGGCGCGAAGATCTTCCTCGGCCTCCGCGACGACGCCGATCTCGACGCCTTCCGGGCCGAGGCCGAACAGGCCGAGAGGCCAGGCCGGCCGTTCGAGCCCGAGCGCTATCTCGAGACCCACCCCGCGGCACAGCACCGGCTCTACCTCATCCCTGCCGGGACGCCGCACGCGAGCGGGGCGGGCAACGTCATGCTCGAGATCAGCGCGACTCCGTATCTCTACACGCTTCGCTTCTACGACTGGCTACGCCGCGATCTCGACGGCGAGCTCCGACCGGTCCACCTCAGGCACGCGTTCTCGAACCTCGATCCCCGCCGGCGGGGCCGCGCCGTTAGGCGCGATTTGATTCCCGAGCCCGTGATCGTTCGCCGGGGCGCTGGCTGGGCCGAGCTCGTCCTGGGCAGGATGCCCGACCTCTTCTTCGCCGTGCACAGGCTCGACTTCGCAGACGAGATCGTGGACGACACGTCCGGCCGCTTCCATGCGCTCAACCTGGTCGGCGGCGAGGAGGTCGAGATCGTGACCGCGGCCGGCCAGATCCACCCGCTCTCCTATGCGGAGACGATCGTCATTCCCGCTGCCGTGGGGACGTACCGCATCGTTCGACGGCGCGGAGAGCCATGCAACGTCGTCAAGGCGTTCGTCCGGTGACGAACCGCGTCGGCGCGCTCGACATCGGCGGCACGCATGTCACCGCTGGGCGGGTCGACATCGAGTCGGCGACCGTGGAGCTGGACACGCGCGTGCGAATCGCATTCCCTTCCACTGGACGGCCGGCGCTGCTCGAGCGCATCGTCGAAGCCGCCGCGGCCGTCGCGACTCCCGAGGTGCGCCGCTTCGGCGTCGCAGTCCCCGGCCCCTTCGACTACGACGCCGGCATCTCGCGGATCTCGCACAAGCTTCCGGGGCTCTACGGCGTTGATCTGCGGCGCGAGCTCGCCGCGGCGGTCGACCTCACCGGCGACGCGATCTCCTTCCTGAACGATGCGGAGGCGTTCCTGCTCGGCGAGTGGTGGGCGGGAGCCGCGCGCGACCACACGCGCGCTGTGGGCATCACGCTCGGCACCGGGCTCGGCTCCGCGTTCTTGGAGCGCGGCCGGATCGTGCACTCGGGGCCCCGCGTGCCGCCAGGTGGAGAGCTGTTCAGGCTCGCCTTCCGCGGCGCGCCGGTCGAGGAGACGATCTCGCGGCGCGCGCTGCTCGCAGGCTACGACGCAGGCTCGGAGAGCGGAATCGACGTCGAGCAGGTGGCGGCTCGGGGGCGGGCGGGAGAGGACCGAGAACGGCTGGTCTTCCGTAAGCTTGCCGCCGATCTCGCCGAGTTTCTCGGGCCGACGCTGGAGGCCTTCGCGCCGACCTGCCTTGTCGTCGGCGGGTCGATCGCGCGGGCGTGGGACGTCCTGGAGCCTGCGCTTCGGGAACGGCTGGCGCGTTTCGACGGCTTGGTCGTCACCCGAGCTGCCAACGTCGATGACGCTCCGCTCCTCGGCGCCGCCCGGCACACGGCGATGCAGAAGGTGTAACCGGTGGTGGTGCGAGGAATCGTCCTCCCCGCGGTCGAGGCCCTAGGCAACCGCCGGATCGCCGCCGGGAGGCGTCCGGTGCGCGAGCTGTCCGGCACGCAGGCGCGTGAAGCTGAGCGAGCCGAGATCGACGGCCGCGGCCAACCCGAGCGGGTAGCCGAGGTGGTCGACGAATCCGTGCCGGGGCCTGCCGGCCCGATTCCGATTCGCGTCTATCGGCCGCAGTCCGGGCGGCTACTTCCGGCGCTCGTCTACTTCTTCGGGGGTGGGTGGGTGACCGGATCGCTCGACACGGCCGACCACGTCTGCCGCCGGCTCGCGAATTCGACGCCCTGTGCGGTCGTCGCCGTCTCGTACCGGCTGGCTCCGGAGCACCCGTTTCCCGCCGCCGTCGAGGACTGCGTCGCCGCAACGCGCTGGTTGACCGAGCACGGTGCGGAGCTGGGCATCGACTCCCAGCGCCTGGCCGTCGGTGGAGCGAGTGCGGGTGGAAACCTCGCGGCGACGACCGCGCAGCTCGTACGCGACCAGGGCGGTCCCGTCCTTCGGCTCCAGGTCCTCGTCTACCCGCTTCTCGACCACGGTGCCGACACGCCTTCGATGCGGGAGACGGTCGATCCAGTCTTCTTCGACCGCAACGACGTCGCCTGGTGCTGGGCGCACTATCTCACGCGCGCTGCGGACGGAAACAGTCCGCTCGCGTCGCCCCTGCGTGCTCGCGACCTTCGAGGCCTTCCGCCCGCGCTCGTGATCACCGCCGGAATCGATCCGTTGCGCGACGAAGGCGAGCGCTATGCGGATCGGCTGGCGGCGGCAGGCGTCCCGACGGAGCTGGTTCGCTTCGACGGAATGGTGCACGGCTTCTACTCCATGAACGGCGTCCTCGGAGCCGCCGAGCGGGCTCAAGCCGCGACGGCCGCCTCTCTGCGCCGGGCGCTTTTGGCTTAAAGGTATGTGTGGACCGTGCTGGGGCGGGCCTCGAGTGCCGGTTGCTCAGCGTGCAGCAGGGGCAGGCATCACATTGACCAGGTTCTAGGCCGGGACGGAACGCCGCATGTGATGTGATCGCGCGAATAGCTCTTCTGAACAGGAGCAGTCATGACCGTAATCCGGGCAACGGAACAGACGTTAACCGCGGCCAACAAGCCGGAGTGGTGCCACATCCCGCGCGCTGGCTTCTTTCAGCTGGGCAAGGAAGGAGGAGAACACGACTGCCATTACCACGATTACAACGAGCTGTATCTGATCTGTCGCGGAAAGGCGAAGATCATGAATGCGGGCCAAGGCCACTACGTCAAGCAGGGCGACATCGTCTGCATCGAGGCCGGCGCCGAACACGACATTCTCGAGCTCTACGGAGACGAAGGGCTTCAGCTGTTTTGGCTGTACGAGCCGGGCCCGCCAGGCGGACGCTTCGGACATTTGCACCGCAGTGACGAGAAAGCCTGCCGACATCCAGTCCCGGTCAAGCCGACACCGGCCGACTTTCCAAGCTGATTACCGGTCACGTGCCTGCATCGAATGGGCCGTGCTGGACTCGAACCAGCGACCTTGGGATTAAAAGAAGCGGCCGCACTCCAGCTCAGCCGAGCCAGGGCGAGAAGCCAAGCGGGTTTCCGCCACCTTAGGCTCACCGCCGTTTCGGCTCGTTTCGGAAAGGCTGGTTTGCCACGGTGTTACCACGTTCGAGCACGTCGCCGTCCGGCAGGTCGTTGGGTAGAAGCTCGACGTAGACGGCCAACGTGAACGCGGGCGAATGGTGGCCCATCCACATCTATGCAGCGGGTAGAAGGCGCCCGTGACGTGATCGAGAACCTCGTCGAGCGACGCCCTCTCGGATCGCGGCTTCTCCTCACGCGCTAGCCGGACTCAGGCCGAGGTCCATTCCGGTTAGCCGCCAAACTCGCGTTCGGCGCACTCGGGGCGGTAGATCGCGACCTCGTCGTCCACCGTCAGGTAGGCACGGAAGCGGACAGGCCGCTTAGAGGGTCACGACGGTTGACGACGATCAACGCGGGATCACTCTATTCATGCGGCTTTACGGGCTCTTCCTGATTCGATTCCGCATGGCGGGCGAAGCCGATTTCAGACATGTGCTGCCCGTTTGCTGCCCGAGAGACTCGTGCGGCGGCGCAGCTCGCGGATCAGGCGGCTGAGGGGCTCGCGGGTTTCCTCCCGCGCGCGCGGGCGGGACGCACGACGCGCCGTGCGAGCGGGCGCGTCTACGGGGCGCCGAGCGACGCGCCAGGAAGGGGGGCGTCCGTCAAGGTCGGTCGTTCTCGAACCGTCGTCCCGGCCGGTCGCCTCTCCTCCGAAAGCACGAAGCTCTCGATCTCGGAGGAGAGCGCCGCGACATCTCCCAGCCACATGATGTGGTCGTCGCCCGCGAGTTCGACGAAGCGCGCGCCGGCGATGCGCTCGGCCATGTACGCCGCGGCTGCCGGGGGCCCGATCGGATCGCCGCGCCGGGCCAGGACGAGCGTGGGCACGCTCATCTCCGGAAGTATGTGACGGACATCGATCGCCGAGTTGATCCGGTTCAGCTCGGCCGCCGCCGACGGACTCGCCCCGGCGCGTTGGTAGGCCGCCCAGCGCTCGGCGAAACCGTCGTCTCCGCTGGGTGCGAAGTACGAGGCGAACGCGAGGCCGCCCCATTCGCGCTCGACCTCGCCGGGACCGCACTCGACCTCCTCGGCCGTGTCGCCCCACGGATAGTCCCCCGTCTGGTGGAAGCATGCTTGCGTCCCGTAGAGGACGAGGCTGGAGACGCGATCCGGATGCCTCGCCGCGAGCAGGAGCCCGAGCGGACCGCCCTCGCTCCAGCCAAGGACGTGTGCGCGCTCAACCCCGGCCGCGTCGAGAACGGCGACAGCATCCTCCATCCGCTCCTCAACCGGCTGGACGCCGCTCGGCCGGTCCGAGAGCCCGGTGCCGCGCTTGTCGAACCGGATGAGCCGCGCGAACCGCGTCATCCGCTCGCACCACCGCACCCAGTACGGCTCCTGCCAGTCGAGCGCGAGGTGCGAGACCCAGCCGGGAATCAGGAGCAGGTCGGCCGGGCCGCCCGGTACGACCTGGTAGGCGATGCTCGCCGTGCTGCTACGCACGTAGCTGACCGGGGACCCGCGCAGCGGTGCGCCTACGAGCTCTCGGTAGAGGTCGTCCGTCTCGGGCGACGGATCGAGCTCGACCTGCGCCAGCGCCGCGCGGACACGGTAGTACCGCTCGAGCGCGGCGGCACGGCTTCCACCTACGGCAGCCAGCCGCATCAGGGCGCGCGCGGCCGGCTCGTCCGCCGGCTCGGCGGCGGCCACATCCTCCCAGAGACCGGCTCGCGCAAGTAGCGCGAGGTGGACAGCGCGGAGGTGCTCGCGCGCCGGGACCGCCCAGTCCGCGTACCGGTCGTCGGGCAGGAGTTCGCCGCCGTACAGCTGAGCCACCCCGGCGCAAACATCCGGGTCTCCGGCGCGGAGAGCGGCCTCTGCCTCGCTTTCGAAGCGGGCAGCGTCGACCTCGACGTCAGCGTGCGGCCAGAGCGCGATGTGCTCGCCTTGTAGGACGACGGCGTCGGCAGCGCCAAGAGCCGCGCGGGCGAAGTGGGCCGCCTTGCGCAGGTTCGGTGCTGCCGCGGCGAGCGACAGCTCGGGCCAAAGCGTGTCGATCGCCTGTTCCCGGTGGAGTCGACGCGTCGGCGGCAGCGCAAGCAGCTTCACGAGCTCAGCAGCCCGCCGGTGCCGCGACAAGCGTGCGGCGACCGGACGGCCGCCGACGCGCACTTCGAAGGCTCCCAAAAGGCGAACGGCAACCGACGGGCTGGAGCGCGCCACAGCCCAAAGGATACGACGATGTACCAACTCGCACTAGTCCGGCGAGGAACGTCTCGGGAACGCTCTGTCCTTACCGTGCATTCGTTCCTCGCCGTCTGTCGGGCGCCTCGGAACGAGAGAGAGAGGAAAGGTCATGCTCCGCCTCAGTAGCTTCGTTGGACTCGTCCTCGCAATCGCGGCCGTCGCGTCGGGCGGTGCGGGTGGTGCGCCGTCCGAGAGCGTCGTGATGACCGGGCTCGACAACCCGCGGGGCCTGGCGTTCGGCCCGGAAGGCGCGCTCTACGTCGTCGAGGCCGGACGCGGCGGCGCGGGCCCATGCCAGACACTCCGTGGCGCGACACAGTGCTACGGCCCGAGCGGTGCGGTGACGCGTCTATGGCGCGGGCAGCAGGAGCGAATCGCCACCGGCTTTCCCTCCATGGTGAGCCCGTTCGGCGACGCGTGGGGTGCGCACGACATCTCCTTCCGGGGTCGCGGCGGCGCCTACATCACCACCGGCTTTGGCGCCAACCCGATGCTACGGGCCGGCTTCGGCGAGGCTGGCATGGGGTTTGGCCAGCTGATCAAGATGAACGCGAGCGGCGCTTGGGACTTCGTCGCCGACCTCTCTGCTCATGAGATCGCGAACAACCCGGACGGCGGCCTGGTCGAGTCGAACCCCTACGGCGTCCTTGCCGAGCCCGGCGGCCAAATGGTCGCCGAGGCGGCGGCCAACGCCCTGCTGCGCGTGCGCGCCAACGGCGACATCTCGACGCTCGGGATTTTTCCCTCCCGCCCCCAGGGCCGCTTGACCCCCAACGGCCTCCTGACTGACGCCGTGCCCACGGCGGTCGTGGTCGGACCGGACGGTGCGTACTACGTGCCCGAACTGACGGGTCAGCCGTTCGAAGCGGGTGCCGCCAGGATCTACCGCTTCGTCCCCGGCCAGGCGCCGCAGGTCTTCCTCGAGGGCTTGAAGACCGTGCTCGACATCGATTTCGGCCGCGACGGGAGCCTCTACGTCCTCCAGCACGCGACCGGTGCCGGCATCACGCCCAACACGGGCGTCCTGATCCGCGTCGCCCCGGACGGGACACGCGTCACGGTGCGCGAGAAGCTGAACCGGCCTTCGTCGGTACTGGTCGGCCCCGACGACGCGCTCTACGTAACCAACAACGGCGCCTCCGTCGGGATGGGACAGGTGCTGCGAATTCAGCCATAGGCCGCGCCCCGCGTCCGTGACCCCCGCCGCTTCGAGCT
>Ga0126306_10000128_pt1 | contig 26532 bp, 27 predicted proteins | sample Plot27_FD_92592 | JGI IMG/M metagenome (GOLD analysis project Ga0126306, IMG submission 92592) | Serpentine soil microbial communities from UC McLaughlin Reserve, CA, USA - Plot27 | ecosystem: Environmental > Terrestrial > Soil > Grasslands | place: USA: UC McLaughlin Reserve, Lake County... | reverse complement strand
GCTCGGCCGCCGGATCGGGCCGGGCCGCCTCCACCGGGTCGAGTCGCTGCTGCTCCGGGGCGGCGGCCGCGCCCTGGTGGTCGGCCGCTGCACCGCCGGGGCCCGGGTCGTGCTCCCCGGCCTGGCCGGCATGCTCGGCCTGCGCTACCGGACCTTCGCCCTCTGGACCGGGGTCGCGGCCACCCTGTGGGCGGTGGCCCACGTGCTCCTCGGCTACGCCGCCGGGGCCAGCTGGCACCACGCCCACCAGCTCACCGGCCGGGTCGGCATCGCCCTCGGCCTGCTCGTGGCCGCCGCCCTGGTGGTGGCCTGGCTGGTCCGCCGCCGGGCCCGGGCCGACCGGGCGCCCGCCGGCTCCCTCCACCGGGGCTAGGCCGGCAGCGGGGGCAGGGAGAAGTCGCGCAGCCGCTCCAGCTCGGGCGGGAGCCAGCTGGGCCCCTCCCCGGTGACCGGCCGGTCGGCCAGCAGGGCCCGGGCCGTGTCCAGGTAGCCGGCCAGGGCGTCCTCGCCGGGCCCGGGCGGGGGGCCGGGGTGGCCGTCGAGCAGGGCGGCCAGCGAGGGGACCGGGTCGGGGAGTGCAAGGTGGTGGCGCCAGTGGCCGCTGCGGGGGTCGAACGCGTACTCGCCCAGCAGCCGGTGGCCGTGCCGGGCCAGCAGGTCGACCGCCTCGACCAGGAACCCGGCCACGGCGTCGCTGATGAAGTAGTTGAAGCTGAGCCGCACCCAGCCGGGCTTGATGCCGAGGTAGCCCTGGCCGGCCTGCTCGTCCAGGGCCCGCGAGCGGCCGGGGCCGATGCCGAGCAGCCGGTGCCCGTAGGGCCCGGCGCACGAGCAGCCGCCCCTGGCCTGGATCCCGAACAGGTCGTCGAGCATCGCCACCACCAGCTCGTGGTGCAGGTGGCGGTGGCCGTGGCGGATCCGGAAGGAGACGATCGGCAGCCGGGGGACCTCCAGGTTGCCGAGCAGCTCCAGGTTCGGGTTGGCGCGCCAGCGGTCCAGGGCCAGGCCCAGGAACCGCTGCTCCCGCTCCTGGATCAGGTCGGTCCCGACGGCCTGCTTGAGGGCCACCACCAGCCCGGCCCGGATCGACTCGACGATCCCCGGTGTGCCGCCCTCCTCCCGGCCCACCGGGTCGTCCAGGTAGCGCTGGCCGACCGGGTCGACAAAGGTGACGGTGCCGCCGCCGGGCACGGTCGGGACCCGGTTGCGGGCCAGGCCCCGGCGGACGACCAGGACACCGGGCGTCTGGGGGCCGCCGACGAGCTTGTGCGGCGAGAAGAAGACGGCGTCCTTGTGGTCGCCGGCCCCGGGGCGGCTCTCAGCCATCCGGATGGGCAGGTAGGGGGCGGCCGCCGAGTAGTCCCAGACCGACAGCGCGCCGTGGCGGTGCAGCAGGGCGGCGACCCGGTCGGCGTCTGTCCGGATGCCGGTGACGTTGGAGGCGGCCGAAAAGGCCCCAACGACCAGCGGCCGCCCGGCCTGGCGGGCCAGCTGGGCCTCCAGGTCGGCCGGGTCGAGCCGGCCGTCGGCGTCCTCCCCGACGGCCACCACCTCGGCGGCCGACTCGCGCCAGGGGAGCAGGTTGGAGTGGTGCTCGAACGGCCCCACCAGCACCAGCGGCCGCGGGCCGGGCCCGGCGGCCCGGCGGCCGAGCTCGAGCAGGCCGACCAGCTTGGCCACCGCCGCCGTGGCCCCGGACCCGCAGAAGATGACCAGGTCCTGGCCGGTGCCGCCGACGGCCTGGTGGATGACCCGGCGGGCCTGCTCGCGCAGCCGGGTGGTGTGGCGGCCGGTTCCCGAGCTCTCGGTGTGGGTGTTGGCGTACCAGGGCAGGACCTGGCCGCGGATGGCGTCCTCGACGAAGCCGAGGGCCCGGCCCGAGGCGGTCCAGTCGGCGTAGGTGACCCGGCGCGGCCCGAACGGCCCGGTCAGCACCTGGTCGTCGCCGACGACCCCGTTGCGGACCCGCTCGACCAGCGCCTCCTGGGTCAACCGGTGGTGCCCGCCGGCCGCGGCACCCGGATCATCGGCCAGCCGGTGAGCGCGTCCACCCGCTGGGTGAACCCGTGCCCGTCCAGGCACCACGTCTTCACGTGCTCGACCGGCCCGCTGGTCGAGGCCAGCACGAACCGGTCCACCACCCCGGCCGGCACCCCGCAGCCCGGCTCCGGGCACGCGATCAGCTCCGGGAGGGCGGTCCCTGTCGCTTCCCATTCCATCTCCCCCACCTTTCAGCGGTGCGTCCGCGGCCAGCATGCGGCGGCGGTGGCGACCCGGCTGTGCCGCGCGGCACCGGGCGCGGGTGCCGTCGGTCACGCTAGTGCCCGGGGCGGGCGGGGGGATGAGCAGCGGGTGCCTGGTTCAGGGCCCGGCGCTACCTAGCTTAGGTCGCGCAGGCCGGCCAGCATCTGGCGCAGCCACCAGACCGTCGACCCGGCCATGTGGGACTCGACCGGCGGCGCCATCCCGGCCACGAGCGACCGGTAGCTGACCGCGTGGTGCAGGGCCCCGAGCGGGACCGCCAGCTGGAGGGCCCGGGCCAGGCGCTCGGGCGGCTCGAACGGCGCCCACACCGGGAGGTAGGCGGCCCGCAGCCGGGCGCGTAGCTCGCCATCGCCTTCCTCCCCGGCGAAGCCGGTGCCGCGCCTGAGGGTGAGCAGGTCGAAGAACGGATGGGCGACGCAGGCGTCGGTCCAGTCGAAGAACCGGTAGCCGGCCGGTCCCCTGGCCACGTTGCCCAGGTGCAGGTCGCCGTGGACGATCGATGGCGGGACGGCGTGGCCGGCCAGCTCCTGGCAGCGGGCCAGCACCTCGGGCAGGGCGGCCCGGACCGCGGCCTGCTCGTCCTCGGACAGCCAGGTGGCGTCGTCGATGCCGGCCAGCGCCGCGGTGGCCCCGATCGCCGGCAGCCATGCCCGCGCCTGGGCGGCCAGCCGGTCCAGGCGGCGGTCGTGGCAGCCGGCGGCCAGCAGCCGGTCGGCCTGGCCGGCGGCCTCGACCTGCAGCCGGGCGAAGGCCCGGACCACCTCCTCGGCCACCTCCAGGGGCGCCTCCCAGCCGACCTCCTCGCCCAGGTCGTCCAGCACCATCCAGCCCCGGCCGGGGTCGACGGCCAGCGGGGCCGGCACCCGGTCGCCGAACAGCCCGGCCAGCGCGGCCATGACCGGCCCTTCGTCGACGAACAGGGGCGAGGCCGGGGTCGCCTTGAACCAGACGTCGCCGGCCGCGGTCGGGGCCCGCAGGACGCACGACAGGTCCCAGACCTGGACCTGCTCCACCGGCCCGGTGAGGGGACGGCCGATGGAGGCCATGGCGTCGTGCAGCCAGCGCTCGGCCCCGGCGAACCAGCCGCGGGCCGCCCAGGGCCGGCCGGCGGGGCCGCCTCCCCGGCCCGCCAGCTCCTCGACCACCCGGGCGGCCAGGGCGGCGTCGCCGTCGCCGGCGGCCCCGGCCAGCTCGGCCCGCCCCGCCCAGACCAGCCCGTCCGGCAGGGCCGGCAGGGCCCGGGGCTCGGCCAGCAGGATCGCCCGCTGGACCCTGGCCGAGGGGTCCTCGTGCTCGTCCAGGCAGCGCAGCAGGAGGGCGTCGGCGCCGAGCAGGTCGCGCAGGCCGGGCAGGACCTGGCCGGGCTCGGCCGTCCAGACCTGGCCCGGGCGCTCGGACCTCGGCAGGCACAGGGCCCCGTCCCGCCCGGCCAGCAGCACCCTGGCCTCGGTGGGATGGGCCACCACCCAGCGGATGCTGGTCCGCCAGCCGTCCTCGCTCATGGACCGACCCTAGAGCTGGCCGGGCGGCGCCGCACCCGGATTTCCCGTCCAGCGCGGCACCAGCCGCGACCCGCAGACCCGGTGCACCCCCCAGGCCAGGCCGGCCCCGATGCACACGTCGCCGACGCTGAAGACGTTGCTGAGCGGCCAGGCGGCCGGGATCGCGAACACGTCCCCCAGGAAGGCCAGCCGCGGGTCGTCCAGGGCGGCCGAGCTCTCGAACCCGGGGTCGGCGGCCGGCAGCCCGGCCGCGGCCAGGGCCTCGGCCGACGCCGGCATGACCCCGCCGTTGGCGGTGATGGCGAGCAGGTTGCAGGCGGCGCCGAGGGCGACCAGGGGCATCCCCGGGACCCGCCGGTTGGCCAGGAGGAACACCGCCCCAACGGGGTAGGCGGCCACCAGCAGCAGCGAGCGCAGCCCGTCGGGCAGCCCGGGCAGCCCGACCCCGAGCACGGCCAGGCCGAGGGCGGCGTAGATGGCCCACACCCGCCGGAGCCGGAGGTCGACCAGCGCCCCCAGCCGGCCCCCGGCCAGGGGCACGGCCAGGGCGCTGAGCACGACCACGGCGACGAGGAACATCGCCCCAACCCTACGGGAACGGTCAGTCCGGGATGCGCTCGGTGCGCAGCTCGTGGCGCTCGTCGGGCAGCCGGGCCTCGTACCAGATGCGCCAGCCGCCGTCGTCGAGGGCGAGCGCGTCCAGGTAGCGGACGTCGACGACCGGGGAGCCCTCGACCTGGGCGAAGCGCCCGCCATCTCCCGAGGGGGCGGCCAGGCCGGTCCGCTCGAACCAGTTCTCCTCGGCCGAGGCGCGGCCGTCGTAGGCGGCCCGGCCGTCGGGCAGGACGGTGGTGAGCCGGGCCCCGCGGGCGTCCCACTTCCCCGCCCGCCCGGTCAGGACGGTGCCGTGCCAGTCCCAGGTCCAGCCGTCGTCGCTGGTGGCGTAGGCCGAGCGCATCCGGTCCTCGGCCCCGGGCACGTCCAGCGGGTGGCAGCAGATCCAGGCGTGCCAGCGCCCGTCGCGCAGCTGCACGATCGGGTCCTTGACGGCCGTCCGGTCGTCGCCGGGGAAGGCCGGGCGGGCCTCGGCGGTGGACAGGCCGGCCGGGTCGTCGGCCTCAAGGACCTCGATCCACCAGTGCTTGCTCTGGGGGGTGCCGCAGCAGACGAACAGCCGCCAGCGGCCCTCGGGGGTGCGGACGACGGCCGGGCGCTCCATCCACTGGGCGCCGAAGCGCGACTGGTCGAGGGTGGCCACGGTGGTGAAGCGCTCGCCGTCGGGCGAGCGGGCCACCACCGTCTGGTCGATCCCGTCGTGGCCGTTGCGCACCCGGTAGCCGACCACGAAGCCGCCGTCGGGGTCGGCCGCGGCGCTGGAGGCCCCGGCCCACCAGCCCGGCCCCTGGCCCGGGGCCGGCACCGCGACCACGGCCTGGCCCATCCCCGGGAGCGGAAATATCGCCATGCGTCGACCCTAGCATGCTGGGATCATGCGCCCGGCGAGGCCGCGGTGGCGCCGCCGTGAACGTGAGGAGGAGCGCGGATGGCCGGGTCCGGGGCGCTGGAGGTCGCGGCGGGGCGGCTGGAGGGGTTCGTGCGGGAGCGGCTGGCCCTGCCCGGCCTGGCCGTCGGGCTGATCGGGCCGGGTGGGTGGCGCCACGAGTTCGCCGCCGGCGTCAACGACGTCGCCTCCGGCCGGCCGCTGGAGCCGGGGGCGCTGCTCCCGGTGGCCTCGATCGGCAAGGTGATGACGGCCCTGGCCCTGTTCCGCGAGCACGAGGCCGGCCGGCTCGACCTGGACGCCCCGGTCCACCGCTACCTGCCCTGGCTGCCCCTGGCCACCCCGTTCGGGCCGATCACGGTCCGGCACCTGCTCGGCCACACCGCCGGGATCGTCACCGGCCTTGACGGCTCGCCGTCGCCGGCCGGGGAGGCGCTGGCCCTCGCCTCCACCCCGCCGGGCTGGCCGCCCGGCCAGCGGGCCCGCTATTCGAACGTCGGCTACGCCGTGCTCGGGCTGGTGCTGGAGCGGGTCGCCGGCTGCTCCTACGCCGAGGCGCTCCGGCGCCACGTGCTCGGCCCGGGCGCCATGACCGCCTCGGAGGCCGTGACCACCGCCGAGGCCCAGGCCCGGGCGGCCACCGGGCACCTCGAGCTGGCCGGCGGGGCTCTGGTCCCGGCCCCCTGGGTGCCGACCACGGCCGGGTCGGGGGCGACCCTGTCCACCGTGGCCGACCTCGGCCGCCTCCTGCGGGCGGTGGTCGCCGGCGACCCGCCCCTGCTGGAGCCGGCGACCCGCCAGGCCATGCTGGCCCCAGCCATCCCCATCCCCCAGGACAAGGGCTACGGCTACGGCCTTGGGGTCGAGTTCGACGTCGCCGCCGGCTACACCCGGGTCGGCCACCAGGGCGACTGCCCCGGTTACTGCGGCGACGCCTACGGCTGCCCGGAGACCGGGGTCGGGGTGGCCGCCCTCGGCAACGGCCCCTGGCGGCACCCGTCCAGCAGCGGCAGCACCTGGGAGGTGGTCGACCACGGCATCGCCCTGCTGCGGGCGGCCGTCCTCGGCCAGGAGCTGCCTCCCGACCCGCCGCCCCCCGACCAGCCGCCGCCGGACGACGACCAGCCGCCGGCCGCTCCGGAGGCGGCCGGCCCCCCGGCCGAGCTGGCCCGGCTGACCGGGACCTACGCCGCCTTCAACCCCTGGACGCCCTCCATCAGGATCGTCCCCGCCGCCGGCGGCACCCTCGAGCTGGAATGGCCCGACGGCGACACTGTGCCCCTCACCCCTCTCCCCGGGGGCGGCTTCCGGGTCGGCGACGACCCCGACAGCCCCGAGCGGGCCGCCTTCGAGGCCGAGGTCGAGGGTCGCCCCATGCGGGTGGTCGTGTCCGGCTGGCCCTTCGACCGGGTCGACTGAGCCGGGCAGCCTCTGGGATCCTCGGGGCCATGGAGATCGACGCCGGCCGCCTGGTGCTGCGGCCGATCGGTCAGGACGTGGCCCGCGCCCTGCTGGACGGGCGCGCCCCCGAGGGGGTGGTGCTGGCCGACGGCTACCCCTCCCAGTTCTCCCTCGAGGTGCTGGAGATGGTGGCCGGGGCGCGCCCGGGCCCCGGCGGCGGGTACGGCCCCTACTTCATGGTCCGCAAGGCCGACGGGGCCGTCGTCGGCGAGATCGGGGCCGGCCTGGACGGGGCCACCGCCCAGGTCGGCTACACGGTGGTCGAGCCGAGCTGGGGCCAGGGCTACGCCACCGAGGCCCTGGGAGCGCTGCTGGCCCGCCTGCTGGCCGACCCGGAGATCGAGCGGGTGGTGGCCGAGACCCTGGCCGGGCACGGGGCCAGCCGCCGGGTGATGGAGAAGGCGGGCATGCGCCTGCACGGCACCCGCGCCGGCGAGGTCGACGGCGAGCAGGCCGAGCTGGTCGTCTACGAGCTGCCGGCCGGCCCCGGCCGGACCCTGCGCCGCCGGGAGGCCTCCGAGGCGGTGGGCGACCTGGGCTGGCGCTACGTCCTCGGCGAGCTCCGCGCCGACCTGCCGGTGGGGTCGCTGACCGAGGCCACCGAGGTGGCCGCCGTGCTCGTGGCCTCCTGCGGCGACGAGCACGGGAGCCTCCGGGCCGACCTGCGCCGGGACCGGGTCATGCTGTCCCTCCAGTCGCCGGCCGGCGCCGCGGTCACCCCGCGGGAGGTCGCCCTGGCGGGGCGGATCTCGGAGGCCGCGGCCGAGCTCGGGCTGGCCACCGACCCCGGGGTCGACGGCCGCGCCCCCCGATCGGTGCAGGTCATCGAGGTGGCGATCGACGCCCTGGACATCCCCGCCGTGCGCCCGTTCTGGAAGGCGGTGCTCGGCTACACCGACGAGCCCGGCCGCACCGGCCCCGAGGACCCCCTGGTCGACCCGGCCGGCCAGGGCCCGGCCGTCTGGTTCCAGCAGATGGACGCCCCGCGCCCCCAGCGCAACCGCATCCACCTCGACATCTCGGTCCCCCACGACGAGGCCCGGCGCCGCATCCAGGCCACCCTGGCCGCCGGCGGCCGGCTCGCCTACGACGCCGAGGCCCCTGCCTTCTGGGTCCTGGCCGACCCCGAAGGCAACGAGGCCTGCATCACCACCTGGGAGGGCCGCGACCCCTGATGGAGCTGCTGGAACGGGCGCCGCTGCTGGACGAGCTGGCCGGCCTGCTGGCCGGGACGGCCGCCGGGGGGCGGGTCGTGCTCCTGGCCGGCGAGGCCGGGATGGGCAAGTCGGTGCTGGTCAGGGAGCTGGCCGAGCGGCACGCGGCCGAGGCCAGGTTCCTGGTCGGGGCCTGCGACCCGCTGCTCACCCCCCGGGCCCTTGGGCCGCTGCACGACCTTGGCCGGCAGGCGGGCGGCCGGCTGGCCGCCCTGCTGGCCGCGGGCAGCCCCCGCGAGCAGCTGTTCGACGCCCTCCTGGACGAGCTCGACCGGCGCGAGCGCCCCCAGGTGGTGGTGGTAGAGGACGCCCACTGGGCCGACGAGGCCACCCTCGACCTGCTCGTCTTCCTGGGGCGGCGGATGAAGCGGATCAGGGCGCTGCTGCTGGTCACCTACCGGGACGACGAGCTGGCGGCCGACCATCCCCTGCTCGCCGTCCCGGGCAGCCTGCCCCCGGGGACGCTGCACCGCCTGTGGCTGGCGCCGCTGTCCGAGGAGGGCGTGGCCGAGCTGGGCCGCCGGGCCGGCCGCCCCACGGCCGGGCTGCGCGCTCTCACCGGCGGGAACCCGCTGCTGGTCACCGAGGTGCTGGCCGCCGCCGACACCGGGGTCCCGCCGACCGTCCGCGACCTGGTCCTGGCCCGCCTGGCCGGTCTGGCGGCCGATGCCCAGGAGGTCGTGCGCCTGGTCGCCGTGGTCCCGACGCGGACCGAGCTGTGGCTGCTGGAGCGGGCCCTGGGGCCGCCGGCGGCGGCCGTCGAGGCCTGCCAGGCCGGCGGGCTGCTGGTCGCCGGCCCCGACGCGGTCGGCTTCCGCCACGAGCTGCTCCGCCGGGCGGTCGAGGGCTCGCTGTCGGCCCTGGCCCGCCGGGAGCTGAACCGGCGGGTCCTGGAGATGCTGGCCGGCGCCCCCGGGCAGGCGGTCGACGTCGCCCGGCTGGCCCACCACGCCCGCGAGGCCGGCGAGGTCGAGGCCGTGCTCCGGTACGCGCCCGAGGCGGCCAGGCAGGCGGCGGCGTCGCGGCCCACCGGGAGGCGGCCGGGCACTACCGGGCCGCCCTGGCCAGCGCCGACCGGCTGCCCGCCGAGGCCAGGGCCGATCTGCTGGAGGGCCTCTCGGTCGAGGCCTACCTCTCGGGGCTGGCCGCCGAGGCGGTCTCGGCCCGGACGGCGGCCGTCGCCCTCCGGGAGGCCGACGGGGACCTGGAGCGGGTCGGCGAGGGGCTGCGCTGGCTGTCGCGCCTGCACTGGTGGGACGACAGCCGGCAGGCGGCCGAGGCGGCCGCGGCCAGGGCCGTCGCCGTGCTCGAGACCCTGCCCCCCGGCCACCAGCTGGCCATGGCCTACAGCCACCAGGCGCAGCTCGACATGCTGGCCAACCGCCTCGAGCCGGCGCTGGCCTGGGCCGGCCGGGCGCTCGAGCTGGCCCGGCGGCTGGACGACCGGGAGACGCTGACCCACGCCCTGACCAACATCGGCTCGGTCCGCCTGCACGACGAGGACCAGGGCGGGCGGGCCGACCTGGAGGAGGCCTTCGCGGTGGCGGAGGCGGCCGGGTTCGAGGACCACGCCGCCCGGGCGCTGGTCAACCTGGCCACCGTCCCGCTCGAGGTCCGCCGGTACGGCAACGCCCACCAGGACCTGGAACGGGCGATCGTCTTCGCCAAGGCCCACGACCTGACCGGGTACGTCGAGCACCTGCTGGGCAACCGGGGCCGGCTGCGGCTGGAGCAGGGGGACTGGGCCGGGGCGGAACAGGACGCCCAGGCCGCCCTGGCCGAGCGGGTCCACACCTCGATCAGGGTGGTCGAGGCACTGACGGTGCTGGGCCTGCTCCAGGCGCGGCGGGGCGACCCGGCCGCCGCCGCCACCCTCCAGGAGGCCACCGAGCGCGCCTTCGCCACCAGCGAGCTGCAGTGGCTGGTGCCGGTGGCCGCGGCCAGGGCCGAGCACGCCTGGCTGGACGGCGACGACGGCCGCGCCGCCGAGGAGGCCGACCGCGTCCTCGCGCTGGCCACGCGGGTCGGCCAGCGCTGGTACGCCGGGGAGCTGGCCATGTGGCTGCGGCTGGCCGGGGCGCCCCGCGGGAGCCGGTGGCGGTGGCGGTGGCGGTGGCGGAGCCGTACCGGCTGCTGCTGGCCGGCGACTGGCGGGCCAGCGCCGACGCCTGGCGGGAGCTCGGCTGCCCCTACCACCGGGCCCTGGCCCTTGGCTGCGGCGACCGGGACGAGGCCCTGCTTGAGGCGCTGTCACTGCTGGACGGCCTCGGGGCCAGGCAGACGGCCCAGCGGCTGCGCCGCCAGCTCCGCCAGCGCGGCAACCTGCGCGTCCCCCGCGGCCCGACCAGGGCCACGGCCGCCAACCCGGCCGGCCTCACCGACCGGCAGGTCGAGGTGCTCGGGCTGCTCGCCCGGGGCTCAGCAACCCCGAGATCGCCGCCCGGCTGTGGCTGTCGGCCAAGACCGTCGAGCACCATGTCTCGGCGCTGCTGGCCAAGCTGGGTGCCGGCTCGGGATCGCCCCGGTCAAGAATTAGGGGTGCCAGGCCCCTGACCTAGGGGCATCCCCCCGATCCCCGCCCGGAGGGCGGCGACCTAGGGTCGCGGTGAACCGGCCCCCGAGGTGGGCCGCGAGCGGGGAGGACCCCATGGACATCGCCACCATCAAGCAACGCCAGCAGGCCGCCTGGGCCTCCGGCGACTACTCGGCCGTCGGCACCCGGCTGCTGCTCACCGCCGAGCTGCTGTGCGAGTCGGTCGACCTGCGCGCCGGGGAGCGGGTCCTGGACGTGGCCTGCGGCAACGGCAACGCCAGCCTGGCCGCGGCCCGCCGCTTCTGCCAGGTCACCGGGGTCGACTACGTCCCGTCCCTGCTGGAGCGGGCCCGCCAGCGCGCCACCGCCGAGGGGCTGGAGGTGACCTTTCAGGAGGCCGACGCCGAGGACCTGCCCTTCCCCGACGGCTCCTTCGACGTGGTCCTGTCGACCTGCGGGGCCATGTTCGCCCCCGACCAGGAGCGGACGGCCAGCGAGCTGGTGCGGGTGTGCCGGCCCGGCGGGCGGATCGGCATGGTCAACTGGGTCCCCGACGGCTATGTCGGCGAGCTGTTCGGGGCCATCGGGCGCCACCTGCCGCCCCCGCCGGGGGTGCGGCCCCCGGTGCTGTGGGGCAGCGAGGACCGGCTGCGGGAGCTGTTCGGCCCCGAGGTGGACATCACCGCCCCCGGCCGGACCTTTCTGTGGCGGTTCCCCTCGGCCGAGCACCAGGCGGAGTTCTTCGCCACCTTCTACGGCCCCACCAACCGAGCCCTGGCCGCGCTGGGAGGGGACGGCGCCGCCGCCCTCAAGGCCGACATGGTCAAGGTGGCCGACAGCTTCGACGTCTCCGACGACGACACCCTGGTCCTGCGCCAGGACTACCTGGAGCCGGTCATCCGCAAGCCGTAGGCGGGTCAGCGGGCGGCGGCCCGCTCCCGTTCGGCCGCGATGCCGTCGACCAGGCCGAGCAGCTCCTTGACGTCAAGGGGCTTGGTCAGGAACCCGCGGACGCCCTCGCCGAGGAGGCGTTCGATCAGGGCCGGCCGGGCGTCGGCGCTGAGGATCGCGACCGGGATGTCGGCGGTCGCCGGGCTGGACCACAGCCGGCGCAGGACCGCCTCGCCGGGCATGTCGGGGAGGTGGAGGTCGAGCAGGATCAGATCCGGATGGTGCTGGCCGGCCAGGTCGAGGCCGAGCTGGGGCCGCATGGCCGAGATCAGCCGGACCCCGGGCCGGTGGCCGAGGACCCGCTCGACCAGCTGGAGGTTGGACAGGTTGTCCTCGATGTAGAGGACGGTGAGGTCCGGCCCGGTCCGGTCGGCCTGCTCGGCGGCCGGGACCGGGGCCGGTCCCCCGTCCAGCTGGCGCTCGGCCTGCTGGACGGGGGCCTCGGCCAGCGGGAGCTCGATCCAGAAGCTGCTCCCCTGGCCGACGGTGGTCGACACCTCCAGGTTGCCGCCCATGGCTTCGGCCAGGCGCTTGGACAGCGGCAGGCCCAGCCCGGTGCCCTCGATGGCGCTGGGCTGGCTGGCCACCCGCTCGAAGGGGACGAACAGCCGCCCGATGGCCTCGGGCGGGATGCCCAGCCCGGTGTCGGTGACCTTGATGCGGAGCCGCCCCTCGGGCACCGGCTCGCAGTCCAGCCGGACGCTGCCGCCCTCGCGGTTGTACTTCACGGCGTTGGAGAGCAGGTTCAGCAGGACCTGCTTGAGCCGCTGACGGTCACCGAGGACGTGGGTGGTGCAGGCCAGGCTGGGCCCGGCCAGCACGATGTGGTGCTGGTCGGCCAGCGGCCGGATCAGGCTGACCGTCTCGGCGGCCACGTCGGCCAGGGCGACCGGCTCCAGCGACAGGGTCAGCCGTCCCGCCTCGATGGCGGCGATGTCCAGCACCTCGTTGATGAGGCTGAGCAGGTGCCGCGCCCCCGACATGATGTGGCCGAGGTTGTCGCGCTGCTCGTCTCCCAGGTCGTCCAGGTCGAGGAGCTTGGCGAAGCCGAGGATGGCGTTCAGTGGCGTGCGCAGCTCGTGGCTCATCCGCGACAGGTACTCGCTCTTGGCCTCGTTGGCCTGCTCGGCGGCGAGCTTGGCCAGGCGCAGGTCCTCCTCCAGGGCGGCCTGGCCGGTCACGTCGCGGGAGACGACCAGCAGGCCATCGGGCGCGGCCAGGGGCCGGCTGTGCGCCTCAAGGGTGACCCAGTGCCCCTCGGCGTGGCGGACCCGGACCCGCACTTCGGCGCTCTCGTCCTGGCCGGTGAGCACGCGGCGCTGGGTCTCCCGGAATTGCTTCAGGTCATCGGGATGGACGAACTCCGAGCTGAGGGCGCTGCGGCCGACCCGTTCGTCCGGCGGCCGCCCAAGGATCCGCTCGGCCGCCGGGCTCACCGGCCGCATACGGCCCCCGGCGTCCAGGATCGTGATGATGTCGGGTGACGCCTTGATGACCGCCTGGAGTGTCGCCTCCCGCTCCCGGATGGCGTCGTCGGCCCGCCTGCGCTCGGTCACGTCCATGGCGTAGCTGAGGGTGTCGGCCAGGGCGCCGTCGTCGTCGTAGACGAACCGGGTCACGCCGTACAGCCAGCGGTAGCCGCCCTGGAGGAGGAAGCGGTACTCCTGCTCCAGCTGCGGTGCCCGCTCGGCGATCGCCCGCTCGAGCATGGCCGTGAAGCGCTCGCGGTCCTCGGGGTGGAGCTGGGCGGTCCAGAAGCCGGGCGTCCCCAGCACCTGGGCCTGGGTGTAGCCGAACAGCCGCTCGGCGTTCTGCTCCAGCCGGGCCGCCCGCCGGGTCACGCCGGAGGTGAACAGCAGCACGGCCGCGATCCCGCCGGCGATCCCCAGCAGCACGCTCAGCCCGATCGCGCCCAGGGCCAGGGTGCGGGCCCGGCGGGCCTCGGCCTGCCGGGCGGAGAGCAGGCGCTGCTCGGTGTCCTCCATCGCCTGCAGCCGCCCGATCAGGGCGTCGCCGGTCTCCTTGTTCTGGTCGAGCAGCTCGACCCGGGTCGCCGCCGGCCGGTTCGCCCGGACGTTGGCGACCAGCGCCTCCAGGATGCCCGCCCGCTGGTCGACCAGGGCCCTGACCCGCTCGACGTGGTCCACCTGCCCCGGGTTGTCGCTGACCAGGCCGCCCAGCTCGACGACGGCCTCCGGCAGCTCCCGCCGGGCGTTCTCGTACGAGGTGAGGTACCGGCGCTCCCCGGTCAGCACGTACCCGGTCACCCGGCCTGGGCCAGGATGCGGACCTCGGCGATCTGCCGCTCCACCTCGACGGTGTCCAGCACCGCCCCCTGGGCCCGCCGGTCCTGGGCCAGCGCGACCCCGAACCCCACCGTGGCCAGCAGCAGCGCCAGCAACGGGATCGCCACCACGACCAGCCCCTTGGCCCGCAGCGGCAGGTCGGCCCAGGCCCGCCCGATCCGACGTCGGTTGCTCATGTGACTCAGATGTCGGAACGCGCCGTGCGGACTTGAGCGTTCGGCCGCGGATGTGACCGTTCTGCGCCGCCGGGCGCTTGGCTACCTGGTCCGGCGCGGGGTGGCGGGCGCCGAGGCGGCCGACGACCCAGGCATGCGGCGCATGACGTTGAGCCGGCGCAGGCTGGCGGCCTGCTGCAGCTGCTCGGCCAGGTTGTCGAGCAGGCTGCTGGCCGGGACCGCCGGCTCGGCCGCCAGACGCTCGATCAGCCCGTCCACCATCACGTGCACGAGCCGTTCGACCTCGGGGTCGACGGCCGCGACCGGCCGGTCGGGCAGCATCCTGGGCGTGTTACCAACTCGGGCCATTGTGGGACCAGTGTACCCCGCCCCGGGCGCGGGCCCGTCCCGAGCCCTGACGCGGCCGTGGACGGCGCCCGGCAGGACGCGCATGATGAGCCCTCAGCGGCCGTTCACCCACCACCCCAGTGTCCTCAGGAGGCAGACGCATGCCCGACCGCGGCATCGTGGTCGTCGGCGCATCCGCCGGCGGCGTGGAGGCGCTCGCCGACCTGGCCGCCTCGCTGCCGGACGACCTCCAGGCAGCCGTGTTCGTGGTCCTCCACCTGCCGGCCAGCGGGACCAGCGCCCTGCCCGAGATCCTGCGCCGCCGTGGCCCGCTGCCGGCCGCCCACGTCAAGGACGGCGAGCCGATCCGGCCCGGCCGCATCTACGTCGCCCCGCCCGATCACCATGTCCTGCTGCGCACCGGCCGTGTGCACCTCTCCCGCGGGCCGCGCGAGAACGGCCACCGGCCCGCCATCGACCCGTTGTTCCGCAGCGCGGCCCGCGAGTACGCGGACAGGGTGATCGGCGTCGTCCTCTCGGGCGCCTTGGACGACGGGACCGCCGGGCTGCTGGCCATCAAGTCGCGGGGTGGCATGGCCGTCGTCCAGGATCCCGCGGACGCGCTCTACCCCGGGATGCCGGGCAACGCGCTCGAGCATGTGCAGGCCGATCACGTCGTCGCCGCCGCGTCCGTGGGCAAGCTCCTGGCCAGGCTGACCGCCGACCTGGCCGAGACGCGACCAGCCCCGACCCCGGCCGACATGCGGGCGGAGGTCGAGATGGAGGGGTTCTCATTGGAAGCCGTCGAGAACGAGCACCCGGGGAAGCCGTCGGGGTTCTCGTGCCCGGACTGCAACGGCGTGCTCTGGCAGATCCGGGACGGCGGCCTGGAGCGGTACCGCTGCCGGGTCGGCCACGCCTGGTCGCCGGAGAGCCTCCTCATCCAGCAGAGCGAGGCCCTGGAGGCGGCCCTGTGGGTCGCGCTGCGGAGCCTGGAGGAGCGGGCCGCGCTCTCCAGGCGGCTGGCCGAGCCGGCCCGCCGCCGCGGGCACTCGATCACCGCCACCCGGTTCGAGGAACAGGCCGACGAGGCCCAGCAGGCCGCCCGGCTGGTCCGTGACCTGCTGCTGGCCCGGGAGAACTTCGCCGTCGCGTGGCCGCTGGCCGGCGACCGCCCCGGGTCGGCCGGGCTGCCGTCAACCGAGGCGAGCGGTGGCTGAGCCGCCGGCCGACCGGGACCTGGAGGTCCTGCTCGACTACCTGCGGCGCTCCCGCGGGTTCGACTTCACCGGCTACAAGCGGACCAGCCTGAGCCGGCGCATCGAGCGGCGCATCCAGGACGTCGGGGCCGACGGCTACCTGGGCTACCTGGACCACCTCGAGGTCGACCCCGACGAGTTCACCCAGCTGTTCAACACCATCCTGCTCAACGTGACCAGCTTCTTCCGGGACCCGCCGGCCTGGGACTATCTGCGGGCCGAGGTCCTGCCCCGGCTGGTGGCCCAGAAGGACGACGACGAGCCGTTCCGGATCTGGAGCGCCGGCTGCGCGTCCGGCGAGGAGGCCTACACCCTGGCCATGGTCGCCGCCGAGGCGCTCGGGCCGGAGGCGGTGCGCGAGCGGGTCAAGATCTACGCCACCGACGTCGACGAGGACGCGCTCAGCCAGGCGCGCCAGGCCCGCTACACCGCCAAGCAGGTGGAGGGGGTTCCGCCGGAGCTGCTGGAGCGGCATTTCGAGCGCAACGGGGACGGCTACGTCTTCTCCAAGGAGCTCCGGCGGTCGGTCATCTTCGGCCGCCACGACCTGATCCAGGACGCCCCCATCTCCCGCATCGACCTGCTGGTCTGCCGCAACACCCTCATGTACCTGAACTCCGAGACCCAGTCCAACGTGCTGGCCCGCTTCAGCTTCGCCCTGCGCGAGGGCGGGTACCTGATGCTCGGCAAGGCCGAGATGCTGCTGACCCACTCCGACCTGTTCACCTCGCTGGACCTCAAGCGCCGGGTGTTCCGCAAGGTCCCAGGGGCGACCCTGCACGAGCGCCTGATGGTCCTCACCGACGCCGGCGAGCGGCCGGCCGGCCACCAGCGCGGGCGCGAGGAACGGATCCGCACCGCCGCCATGGAGGCCAGCCCCGAGGCCCAGATCGTGGTCGACGCCGGCGGCTACCTGACACTGGCCAACGAGCGGGCGCGGGCCATGTTCAAGCTGACCGGCGACGACCTGGCACGGCCGTTCCAGGACCTCGAGCTCTCCTACCGGCCGCTGGAGCTGCGCTCCAAGATCCAGCAGGTCTACGTCGAGCGGCGCCCGTCGCAGGTCGAGGAGGTGGAGTGGCCGACGCCCTCGGGCGAGGTCGCCCACCTGGAGGTGCAGGTCGTCCCGTTGATCGACGAGCACCAGAAGCTGCTCGGGGCCAGCATCAACTTCAGCGACGTGACCCGCTCACGCCGGTACAAGGAGGAGCTCGAGCACGCCAACCAGGGGCTGGAGGACGCCTACGCCGAGCTCCAGTCGACCAACGAGGAGCTGGAGACGACCAACGAGGAGCTCCAGTCGACGGTCGAGGAGCTGGAGACCACCAACGAAGAGCTCCAGTCGACCAACGAAGAGCTCGAGACGATGAACATGGAGATGCAGGCCACCAACGAGGAGCTGCAGACCATCAACGACGAGCTCGGCCAGCGGACCACCGAGCTCAACCAGCTCAACTCCTTCCTGGAGTCGATCTGGGCCGGACTCGACGGCGCCGTCGCCGTCCTCGACCCGGACCTCCAGGTGCTGGTCTGGAACCACGGCTCCGAGGACCTCTGGGGGGTCCGCCAGGAGGAGGTCCAGGGCCAGCACTTCCTCAACCTGGACATCGGGCTGCCCATCGACCAGGTCCGGCCGGCCCTACGGGCGGCCATGAGCGACGAGCACCGCTCCCAGTCGATCACGATCGAGGCCACCAACCGGCGCGGCCGGGCAGTGACCTGCCGGGTCACCTGCAGCCCCCTGCTCGACAGCGACAAGACCCTGCGCGGGGTCATCATGGTCGTGGTCCAACAGTCAGACGAGCAGCCCCCGGGCTGAGCCGCTCACAGATTGAGGACGCACCACACGACCTTGCCGCCTTCGGGATGAGGGTTGACACCCCAGGCGCGGGCGAGCTGCTCGACCAGCCAGAGCCCACGTCCGCCCTCGCCCTGCCCCTCGGGGGCGACCAGGCGCAGGAGCCTCGGGCTGCCGTCCCGCACGGCGATGTGCAGGCGGTCGCCGCGCAGCTCCAGCCGCAGCCAGAGCTCGGTGTGGGCGTGGACCACGGCGTTGGTGACCAGCTCGTTGGCCAGCAGCACCGCCCGCTCGGTCACGGTGGCGTCGGGGAGGGCGATCTGCCAGTACAGGCAGACCTCGCGCACGAAGGCCCGGGCCGCCGCCGCGGCGGTCGGCGTCGGTGCCAGCCGCAGCTCGTCGCGCAGGTACGGCGGGCGGGAGACGGCTTCGTCGATCGCCTGGTCGACGTCGTCGAACAGCCGCATGAAGTGCGGCACCTGCAGCCGGCCCAGGGTCTCGGCCGCCTCGGGCTGCGCGCCACAGAGCAGGAAGCTGGTCGTGGGCCAGCGGCTGGCCGGGTGGTTGGCCACCGTCGAGAAGACCGTTGCGCACACCGGATCGAGGTGGTCGACCCCGGCCAGGTCACAGACGAGCGCGTACGGCTCCTCGCTCAGGTCCTTGAGCAGCTCCCGCCGGACCCGGGCGACGGTGAGCATGTCGATGCTGCCGGTGAACGCGATGACCATGCAGCCGTCCCGGGTGGAGCGCCGGATCTCCATGGCCCACTCCCCGGTGGTGGCCTGGTGCCGCATGGGGTCTTCCCAGCGCCCAGGGTAGCCCCGTACCCTGCATTCAGGCACAACAGGCCGCGCCGGGACCGGTGTCGACGTCGAGGCGGGAAGGCGGGCGACCATGACCACCGCGCTGGCCAGGCGGCAGGTGGTGCTGCAGCGGCGGCAGCAGGAAGCGGTCGCCACGGCCCGGGCCCTCTGCCACACCTCCCAGGTGCTCGTGGCCCGGCAGCGGGTCGCGTCCCGGCGCCGCCAGGGCCACCAGGTGGAGCCGCTGGCCTGGTTCGCCATCCAGGGGAGGATCGACGATCAGGTGGTGCGGGCGGTCTGGGCCGACGGGCGGCTGACCTGTGACCGGCCACTGCGCTCCCGGGCCCGGCTCCTGGTCGACCTGGGCGCCGAGTTCAGCAGCGACGACCCACCACGCCGGTTCCTGGCCAGCCTGCAGGCCCCACCGGTCGCGGTGCTGCTGACCCTGATCCGGGCCTGCGACCTGGCGACCGTGATCGAGGTCGACCTCGGAGCGGGCCACACCGGCGCGAGCTGATCCCGCTCAGTCACGACCCATCCAGCTGGCCTGGCGGCAAGCCGGGCCATGCCCCCGACAGCCGGTCAGCGGGCCTGAAACCGTCCTGAAACCGTGGCGTACCTCGTCCCGTGCATGCTCGGCGAGGACGTGGCCGACAGGGCCACCGCGACGAGACGAGGGAAGCATGACCACCAGATCCCAACCGGCGATCAGGGCGACCGGGCTGCACAAGTCGTTCGGCGACAAGGTGGTGCCGGACGGCATCGACCTCGAGGTCCGGCCGGGAACGGTGTTCGCGCTGCTCGGGCCCAACGGGGCCGGCAAGACGACCACGGTGCAGATCCTGTCCACCCTGATCGGGGCCGACGGTGGCGAGGCACGCGTCGCCGGCGCGGTCGGACGATGGGACCGGTGAGTAGCCCCGACAGCCGCCGCGGCAGCTCACCGGTGAGCTCCTCGACCAGGTCGAGCCGGCCATGCTGGGCGTGGGCGACCACGGTGACGGCCTTGGCCTCCAGGGTCCACGGCTCCTGGTCGGGGTCCATCTCGATGCTGAAGATCGGGCCCTCGGCGTTGACCAGCAGGTCGACGATGCGTCGCCACAGGCGCAGACCGGCCTCGACCTCGCCTCGGGCGAGCAGGATCTCGGCCTGCACGCCCAGGCCGTAGGTGTGCGCGCCGACCGGATCGTCGGCCCGGGACGGCGCCGTCTGCTCCAGCCAGTGCTCCGCCTCGTCGACGGCGCCCAGCTGCAGGTTGGCCAGGACCATCCACCACCGGAGCCCGACCACCTCCGACCAGATCCCCAGCCGCTCCAGCACCGGCAGGGCCGTGCCCAGGTGGTCCTTTGCCTCGGCGCCCCGCTCGACCTGCAGGCACAGCTCGGCGACCCGGCAGTGGGCGAGCGCCCACAGCCACGGGACCTGCTGGTCCTCGACGGCTTCGAGCGACCGCTGGGCGGCCTTCATCGCGCCGCCTGGGTCGCCCTCGTTCTCCGAGAAGTAGCTGGCGATGCCGTTGGCGACGCCGGCCACCAGCGGCTGGTCGCTGTCGCACAGCTCGTGCAGCGCCGGGCGCTCCCGGTGGCGGCGCCGAGCACGATCACGACCGCCCGGACCACGGTGTCCGGGGGGCCGGGGGCAGCCGGCGCAGGGCGGCCAGCGACCAGACCGCGCGGGGGCCCTCGAAGAGGAAGGGTTGCATGGTCATCAGGGCCAGGGCCGTCCGGGTGGCCTCGACCAGCTCGGGCCCGGGCCGGAAGCGCGACAGCAGCCGGGCGGTCCCGGTGGCCACTGAGCCGAGGCGGGCGTAGTTGGTCTCGATCGTCCACAGCCCCCCGAGCACGGCCGAGGTGGCCGCAACGGTGGCCCCGTCCGCCCTGGCCAGCCCGTGCCGGAGCGCCTGCACGAGGTTGTCCTGCTCGGCGCGGATCCGCTCCAGCGGGGGCGAAGGGGTCGGCCCCGAACGGCGCCTGGTGGCGCGCCACCCCGAAGTCGCGTGCCCAGGACAGGAAGCCGCCGACCACGCGGTCGCGCTCGCCGGCCGCCTCCCGGCGGGCCGTGCTGAACTCCCGGACGGTCTCCAGCATCCGGAACCGCGTGCCCGCCGGCGTGTCGGCCACCTGGAGCAGCGACTGGTCGACCAGGTGCTCGAGGACCGGCGGGACGTCCGAGGCGTCACCGTCGTCGAGCAGCCGCCGGGCCGCGTCGGCGGTGAACCCGCCGGGGAAGACCGACAACGCCCGCATCACCGCCTGCCCGGCCGGCTCGAGCAGGTTCCAGCTCCAGTCGACCACGGCATGCAGGGTCTGGTGCCGCTCCGGGGCGTCGCGGGGGCCGCCACGCAGCAGGGCGAACCGGTCCTCGAGGCGACGGGCGATCTCGGCGGCCGACATCACCCGGACCCGCGCCGCCGCCAGCTCCACCGCCAGCGGCAGCCCGTCCAGGTGGCGGCAGACCTCCTCCACCGCGTCGGCGGGCAGGTCGGCGCCAGGGCGGGCCGCCCTGGCGCGCTGCACGAACAGCTCCACGCTGGTGGCCAGGCTCAGCTCCGGCAGCAGGTACACCGACTCCGAGGAGGGGCCCAACGGCGCCCCAGGACCAGCAACGCCGGGCCCGGGCCGAGCGCGCCCGCGATGCCGGCCAGGGCGCCGGCCGGGCTGGCCCGCTGCCCGGCCGGGGTGCGCCGCTCCCCGGCGCCGAGGACCGACGCGACCTCGGCCACGACGTCGTCGGCGCCGACCCCGGCGAGGGCGACGAAGTACACCACCCGCTGCTCGGCCCGCCGGCTCACCACCTGGGCCAGCCGGGTCTTGCCCAGGCCGCCGGGGCCGACGATCGAGGTGACCCGCGACCTGCGCAGCAGGTCGGCGACCGCGGCGACGTCGTCGTCGCGGCCCAGCAGCGGGTTGTGCTCGTACGGCACCCCGTGGCGGACCACCGGCGAGCTGCCCTGCAGCAGCTGCCGATGCACGGCCTGGAGGGCGGGGCCGGGGTCGGCGCCGAGCTCGTCGCGCAGTGACCGGCGGTACGCCTCCCACCTGGCCAGCGCGGCCGGCGGCCCCACCGTGGCCGCCTCACAGCGCAGCAGCTCCAGCGGCACCTCCTCGTCCCGATGGCGCTCGGCGGCCAGCCCGGCCAGCGGCTCGGCCGCCTCGGCGTGGCGGCCCAGCCGGGACAGGGCCAGCGCCCGGGCCCGCAGCAGCGCCCGGTGGGCCGACGCCCGCTCGGCCCGCAGCGCCGCCACCGGGTCGTCGGACGCGGCGCCCCCGCCGGCCGCCCCCTCCCAGAGCGCCAGGCCCGCCTCGGCGCTGGCCAGGGCGGGCGCGTGGTCGCCGGCGCGGGCGTGCTGCGCGCTCGCCGACACATCGAGCAGGACCGCGGACGTGTCGACCTGGTCCTCGCGCAGGGAGAGGCGGTAGCCGGCCGGGGTGGTGGCGATGACCTCGGCGCCCAGCTGCGCCCGGGCCCGGGAGACGAGGATCTGCAGCGCCTTGGCCGGGTGCCCGGGCTGCTCGTCCGGCCACAGCCCGTCCACCAGCCGGGCGCTGCTGCAGCCCGTGCGCAGGTCGTCGGCGAGCAGCGCGAGCAGGCCGCGCAGCCGGGGGCCGGTGATCTCCCGGCCGCGGTAGGCCACCCGCGCCAGCAGGGCCAACTCCATCGTCACCGGACCAGGGTAGGCAGCCAGGGGGCCAGGTTTGCGCATCGCCGAAACGAAGCTACAGGGCCTTGGTCCGCCGATACCTCTGAGGGGAGCTGACGCCGGTCATCTGCCGCCTCCTGGCGGCGTCGTCAGCACCTGCTCGACCGACCAGCCCTTGCGGCAGCGCTCCAGCAACGTCTTGACCCTGATGCCCGTCCGCTGCGACCACTCGGCCACGGTGAGCGACTCGCCCTCCCAGGTGAGCACCTCGCCGCGGTGGTGCCACTGCCCGGCCGGGTCATCGACGGGCGAGCCGTGACGCGGCAGGTCCCCCGCCCGGTAGAACCGTCGCCGCTCGGGGTCCTCGCGCAGCGACACGTCGGTCTCCCGCTCCAGGGCGAGCCGGAACTCCTCGTCGCTGACGGGTGGTTGGCGGGGTGGGGCGTTCGGCCGGGGGCGGCGCTCGTCGGTCACCTCGGACCTCCTCGGCCTCGACACCAGACCGCTGCACGGCCTGGTCGCTACCACAGTAGTCCCGGCGCCGGAGCTTTGTTGCGCCTCATCCATCCGATGGCGCTGGAGCTGCCGCCCGGGGTCAGCGGGCCGAGGCCACGCGGCGCCGGCGCCGGCGGCCGCCGGGGCGGCGCGGGTCGGTCCGGGCGGCGGGCCGCGGGGTCGCCGGGTCGGGCGGCAGGGGTGGTCCCGCGACACCAGCTCGCCGGTGCAGGTTGGCGACCTCGCTGGCCTGCTCGGGCAGGACCAGGGTGACCACGGTGCCCTCGGCGCCGGCGCGTGCGGTGCGCCCGGACCGGTGCAGGTAGGCCTTGGGCTCGGCCGGCGGGTCGAAGTGCACCACCAGATCGATCCCGTCGACGTGGATGCCGCGGGCGGCGATGTCGGTGGCCACCAGGACCGGCACGGTGCCGGCGGCGAAGGCGGCCAGGGCACGGGTCCTGGCCGGCTGCGCCAGGTCGCCGTGGAGGGCGCCGACCCGGAGGCCGACGCTGTTGAGCTGGCGCGCCAGCCGGGCGGCGCGCCGCTTGGTCCGCACGAACAGCAGGGTCCGGCCTGGGCGGGCCGCGAGCTCGGCCGCGACCGCGACCTTGTCGGCCGCCTGCACGGTGCGGATCTGGTGGTCCATCCGCGCGGTCGCGGCCGCCGTGGGCGGGACCACATGCCGCACCGGGTCGGCCAGGTACCGGCGGACCAGGGTGTCGACCTGGCCGTCGAGGGTGGCCGAGAACAGCAGCCGCTGGCCGCCGGCTGGCACGCGGTCCAGCAGCCAGGTGACGGCGGGCAGGAAGCCCATGTCGGCCATGTGGTCGGCCTCGTCGAGGACGGCGATGTCGACGGCGTCCAACGAACAGGCACCCTGGCGCACCAGGTCCTGGAGCCGCCCGGGGGTGGCCACGACGATGTCGACGCCGCGCCGGAGCTCCTGGACCTGCCGCTGGATCGACACCCCGCCGTAGACGGTCAGCAGCTTCAGGCCGAGCACGGTCGCCAGGGGCCGGAGCTCGTCATGGACCTGGTCGGCCAGTTCCCGGGTCGGGACCAGCACCAGGCCGCGAGGCCGCCGGGCCAGCCGCCCGCCGCCCCCGGCGGCCGTCCGGATCAGCATCGGCAGCCCGAAGGCCAGGGTCTTGCCCGATCCGGTCTCGGCCCGGCCGAGGACGTCACGGCCGGCCAGCCCGTCGGGCAGGGCATGGGCCTGGATGGGGCGGGGCGTGGTGACGCCGCGGGCGGCCAGCTCCGCGGTCAGGACCACAGAGACGCCCAGCTCGGCGAAGGAGCCTCCGGTCCGGCGCGGGCCGACCTCGAGGTTGGCGGTGGTTGCAGGCAAGTTGGAACGACTCTCCGTTCGGTGTGGTCGGGCGCCTCAAGTGCCAGACGGCGCGCGGACGACCGCGCCGGAAGCCGGCGTGGGTACGAACGAAGTACGTGGCCTGTGACGACCGCGAGGACAGATCGCCCTCGCTCGATAAGGTACGGCGAGGATAGCAGACCAGCCGACCCGGTCGTCAGCCCTGGACCGGGTGGGCGTCCAGGAAGCTGGCCAGGTCGCTGCCGTGCGCCTCCCAGTGGCGGCGGTTGAGGCTGGCCGGATCGGAATCGGCGCAGGCGGGGCCGGCACTGTGGGCGGCCCGCAGATGGTCGACGAGCTCATGCCGGTCCTGCAGGAACGTCTCCCAGGTTTCGAGGTAGGAACGGATCATCTTGATCGTCCGCAGGCCTTCCTCGGCCGAGTGGTCAAGGATGGCCAGGGTCAGCTGCTGCAGGAGCTCCGGGGAGATGCCCCGGTTGGGCATGGCCGCCTCCACCGGCGTCAACCGCCCGCGGGTGGCGGGTGGTCGCCGGCGGCCGAGGGATGGTGCCGGTGGGCCTCGGTCAGGCGGGCCAGCTCCAGCTGCTCGGCCAGGGCCGGGCTCACCGACCGCAGCACCAGGTCGCCCCCCTTGCGCCGGGTCCAGGCCGACACCCGGTTCAGAATCTCGACCCCGGCCGAATCGATCAGGATCATGCCGCTCAGGTCCAGCACGATGTGATGGTGGCCCTGCCCGACCAGGTAGCTCAGGTACTGCCAGAGCTGGCCGGCGGTCGTGGTGTCGATGTCGCCGCGCACGGTGACGATCGCGTCGCCGTCGGAGGGGGTGGTGGCGGACTGCAACAGTGGGGCCATCGCGGCCTCCGTCCCTACTGGGCGGCGACCGCCCGCACGTTGGCGGCCTGCGGGCCTTTCTGGCCCTGCGTGATGTCGAACTCGACGGCCTGGCCGTCCTGCAGCGAGCCACCGTCCTGGATGGCGCTGGCGTGGACGAACACGTCGTTGCCGGACTCGGGCTGGATGAAGCCGTAGCCCTTGTTGGCGTTGAACCACTTGACGGTTCCAACAGTCATGCTGGTTGTCCCTCCCTCCGTTGTCTCGGAGGTATCGATCACGCCGGCGCCGGGTGACGTCGACGGCAAAGGGACATGCTCGACCATGAACTACGAAGCCAACCGTGAACCTCGGCTAGGTCGAGGGTAGCACGACCCCTCCCCGGAGACCGGCTATCCTCGCGCTGACCGACGGCCGGTCCGTCGGCGGAATTGGAAAGGGAGCCTCGGTGATTCTGCTGTTCATCCTTGTGTGGGGCATGTTCGCCGGCTGGATCGCGCACCTGCTCCTGGCCCGCAACGAGCCGATCAACTGGGCCGAGCTGCTGGTCGTCGGCTTGGCCGGGTCGTTCATCGGGGGGTGCTGATCAGCCTGCTCAGCGGGGACGGGCTGGCCCTGCGGCCGAGCGGCATCATCGGCTCGATCCTCGGCGCGGTGCTCCTGCTGCTGGCCTGGCGGGCCATGCGGCCAACCCCGCGCCGTCGGACCAGATAGTTCGACTCGCGGGGAGGCCGTCGAAGGCTTCCTCCATGCCCACCTGCCAGGTCTGCCGGCGGGACAACCCCGCCGGCGCGCGGTTCTGCAACGCATGCGGCTCCCCGCTCGATAGGGAGGCACGTCCCCTCCGCGAGGAGCGCAAGGTCGTCACGGTGCTGTTCGCGGACCTCGTGGGGTTCACGGCGCGCTCCGAGCGAATGGACCCCGAGGACGTGCAGCGGCTCCTGCAGCCCTACCACGCCCACCTGCGCTCGGTCCTCGAGCGGCACGGTGGCGAAGTTCGTGGGCGACGCGGTGATGGCGATCTTCGGGGCGCCCGTCTCGCACGAGGACGACCCCGAGCGTGCCGTCAGGGCCGCGCTGGCGATCCGTGAGGAGCTTGCCGCCGACGGAGACCTGGAGGTCCACGTCGGCATCACGACCGGCGAGGCGCTGATCACGCTCGACGCGAGGATCGAGAAGGGCGAGCACACCGCCTCCGGCGACAGCGTCAACACCGCTGCCCGGCTGGAGTCGGCCGCACCGCCCGGCAGCATCTTCGTCGACGAGGCGACCCGCCGGGCGACCGAGCGGTCGATCGAGTTCATGGACACGCCTCCCGTCGTGGCCAAGGGCAAGCGCGACCCGATCCGCATGTGGGACGCGGTTCGACCCAGCACACCGGTGCCCGGCCGGCGAGCCAGCGACACACCGCTCGTGGGTCGGGAGCGGGAGCTCACGTTGCTCCGAGGGACATTCGACCGGGTCCAGCGCGAGCGCGAGCCGCAGCTCCTCACCCTCGTCGGGGTCCCCGGGATCGGCAAGATGCGGCTGGAGTCGGAGCTCGCCCGCGAGGCCACGCAAGTGCACGTCGTTCACCGGCAACGTCGACCAATCCGGGCTGCGGGCAGTCGTCGGAGACTCAGCCCGTGTCCTGAAGGAGATCCTCCAGCCGTACGACGCCGCCTTCGACCCCGCGCTCTTCGTCGACCAGGCGCAACCGCGGGACGCGGACCTGCGGTCCAAGGCGGCCGCAGCGGCGCAGTTCCGCTTCCGGCAGGTCGGACGCAACCAGCCGGCGCGCTTCAACGCCCTGCTGGACGGGCTTCGGGCGAGCGACCGGCCGACCCTGCGCTTCCTATGGAGGTCCGGCGACGGCCGCCGCCAGCTCCAGCTCTACGTGGTCGACCGGAGCGGCGGCCAGCCCCGCCTGCAGCCGGTCAACCTGTCGGTTGAGTAGTGGCGATGTCGAGGGTCGCTGCCCAGCTCGCGAGGAGCCTCAGGCCGTCCTGGGAGGCCGACCCGGGCTCGGCGCCGTACACCACCAGCGACAGCCCTGGGTCGGCCGGAAGGGCCAGCACCTCATAGGTCAGCTCGAGGTCACCGACGACGGGGTGATGGAGCTGCTTGCGGCCGGTCTGGTGCTGGCGCACGTTGTGTG
>Ga0126306_10000127_pt1 | contig 26603 bp, 20 predicted proteins | sample Plot27_FD_92592 | JGI IMG/M metagenome (GOLD analysis project Ga0126306, IMG submission 92592) | Serpentine soil microbial communities from UC McLaughlin Reserve, CA, USA - Plot27 | ecosystem: Environmental > Terrestrial > Soil > Grasslands | place: USA: UC McLaughlin Reserve, Lake County... | reverse complement strand
GACCTGCTCCAGTGGTGGGCCGACGACGCCCGCACCGAGATGGTCCTGCTCTACCTGGAGTCGTTCGGCAACGCCCGCAAGTTCAGCCGCATCGCCCGCGGGCTGGGCCGTACCAAGCCGATCGTCGCCGTGAAGAGCGGCGGGGCGGCCCGGGCCTACCCGTCGGTGGCCGGCGACGTGCCCGCCGCCACCGTCGAGGCGCTCCTGCGCCAGACCGGCGTCGTCCGGGTCGACACGCTGGCCCAGCTCCTCGACGTCGCCCGCGTGCTCACGTGCCAGCCGCTGCCCCGGGGGAACCGGGTGGCGCTCGTCGGCAACGGCGGCGGGTCGCTGGCCCTGGCGGCCGATGCCTGCGTGGACGCCGGGCTGGTCCTGGCCACGCTCGGCCAGGGGGCCCGCGACGCGGTCGGCCCCGCAACCCGCGTGCGGGCCAGCACGGTCGACCTGGGCTTCGAGGCCGTCGGCGCCGACCTCGAACGGGCGCTGCGGGCGGTGCTGGCCGACGACGGCGTGGACAGCGTGCTGGTCGTGTGCGCCCCGGCCCCGCGCCAGCCGATGGCCGACCTGATCGGCGCCGTGGCCGCCGCCCGCCCGGAGGCCAAGGACGGCGACGGCGCCAAGCCGCTGCTGGCCTGCGTGTTCGGCGACCATCCGGGGGTCATCGCCGGCGACGACGAGGGCGCATCGGTCCCGGTGTTCGACTTCCCCGACGACGCCGCCTACGCCCTCGGCCGCATCACCACCTACGCCGGCTGGCGGGCCGGCCCCGAAGGCTCTCCGGTCGTCCCCGCCGGCGCCCGCCTCGCCGAGGCGCGGGCGCTGGTGGTGCGTGCCCTGGAGGGGACGGACGGTGCGACCGCCGACCCCGGCACCGACCGCCCGGCGGGCCGGCCCGGCGTGGCGCTGCCCAGCGGCGTGGCCCTGGAGGTGCTGGCGGCGGCGGGCCTGACGCCGGTGCCGTCCCGCCTGGCCGACGACGTGGACTCCGCGGTGGCGGCCACCGCGGGGCTCGGCTGGCCGGTCGTGGCGAAGGCGTTCCAGCGGTCGCGCCTGGCCAAGACCGAGGTCGGCGGCGTGGCGCTCGACGTCCACGACGAAACCGAGCTGCGGGCGGCCCTCGCCCGCATGGAGGCGGCGCTCGGACCGATCGCCTGGCCGATGGTGGTCCAGCCGATGGTCGACCCCGGCGTCGACGTGGCGATCACGGTGACCGACAACCCGCTGGTCGGGCCCGTCCTCACGCTGGGGCCCGGCGGGGTGGCGACGGCGCTGGCGTCGGCCGAGGTACAGGTCCTGCCGCTGGCCGACCGCGACGCCGAACGGATGGTCGCCGACACCCCGGTCGCCGCGCTGCTCGACGACGAGGGCCGGGCCCGCCTCGTCGACGTCCTGCTCCGGGTGGGTGCCCTGGTCGAGGAGGCGCCCGAGATCGTGACGCTCGAACTCAACCCGGTGATCGTCAGGCCGGCCGGGGCTGCGATCGCCGACGCCCACCTGCACGCCGCCGCCGTCGAGCGGGACCCGCTCCCGCCCGTCCGCCGGGTCTGACCCCTAGAGGGTGCGCGGATAGGCACGGTTGCCTTCTCGGGCGCTGGCGCGCCCGAGAGGTCGAACGACGCGGCATCTCCGCTCTTGGCGCCTTCGGCGCCGGGCCGCTGGGCCACGGCTGCGCCTATCGGCGCAGCCTCTTAGCGGGGCTCGCGGGGCAGGCCCAGGACGCGCTCGCCCAGGATGTTCCGCAGGATCTGCGTCGTGCCGCCCATGATCGTGTACGCGGGGGCGTACGCCAGGTTCCGGCTGACCCGGTGGGCGAGGCCGGGCTCGGCCAGCACGGCCTCCGGCCCGAGGGTGGCGGCGCAGAAGGTGGCGATGCGCTGCTCCAGCTCGGTACAGAACGTCTTGGTGGCCGCCGAGAATTGCTTGGGGGCCTGGCCCAGCGTCTCGCGCAGGACGAGCAGCCGGCCGATCCGGTAGCCGGACTCGATGGCGGCCACCTCCTGGCGGACCAGCGGGTCACCCGTGTCGGCCAGCGGGAGGCAGTCCTCGTAGAGCCGGCGGTTGGACACGAGCCGGTCGATGCCGCCCCGCTCGTGCTCCATCTGGCGCATGACCTGGCGGAAGGAGCCGTTCAGCTCGCCGACCAGGTTGGCCGCCGGCACCCGCACCTCCTCGAAGAACACCTCGCAGAAGTGCCGGCTGCCGGTCATGTCGAGGATCGGCTTGACCGAGACGCCAGGCGAGTTCATGTCGACCACGAACTCGGACAGCGCCTCGTGCGGCCGGGCGTCCGGGTCGGTGCGGCAGATCAGGTAACACCAGTCGGCGTCGGCGGCGCCGGACGTCCAGATCTTCTGGCCCGTGACCACCCAGTCGTCGCCGTCGCGCTCGGCGCGGGTGCGGATGCCGGCAACGTTGGACCCGGCGTCGGGCTCGCTCATGCCGATGCACCACATCGAGGTGCCGCCGATGATCCCCGGGAGCCAGCGGCGGCGCTGCTCGTCGGTGCCGAAGGCGAGGAGCGTCGGGCCCATCTGCCGGTCGGCGAACCAGGCCGCCGCGATCGGCGCACCCACGCTGATCAGCGCCTCGAACACCATGAAGCGCTCGAGCGCGCTGCGCCCGCCGCCGCCGTGCTCGGTGGGCCACGTCATCCCGAGCCAGCCGCGCATGCCCAATTCCTCGGCGAAGGCGCGGTCGTGGCCGGTGATCCACGTGTCCTCCGGCACCTCGGTCCGCTTGGCGGCGGCCCGGCCCACCTCCAGGGCCTCGTCCCGCAGTGCCAGCAGGTCCGGCGAGAGCTCGAAGTCCATGGTGGGCGACGGTACCGCCCGGGCCCGGGAAGGGCCCACCCGGACCCCGAATGGCCTTCGTCGCCGGTGGAGTCCACCGGTAGCGTCCGCAGGGGTGGAGATACGACCCGTGCGGCCCGAGGAGTACGCCAGCGTCGGCGAGCTGGTCGTCGACGCCTACGCCGTCATCACGCCCGACGTCGACTACGCCCGCGACGACCTGACGGCCTACGAGGACGAGCTGCGCGACGTGGCCGGCCGTGCCGCCGTCGCCGACGTGCTGGTGGCGGTCGACGGCGAGGGGACGATTCTCGGGAGCGTGACCTACGTGCCCGACCACCGGTCGCCGGCGGCCGAGTTCGACGACCCGGACGCCGCCGGCATCCGCATGCTGGCGGTGGCGGCCGCCGCCCAGCGCCGCGGCGTGGGCGAGGCCCTCACCGTTGCCTGCATCGACCGCGCCACCGCCGCCGGGCGCACCTGGCTGGTCCTCCACTCCACCGAGTGGATGACGGCCGCCCACCGCCTCTACGGCCGGCTGGGCTTCGCCCGCGACCCCGGGCTCGACCTCGAGGTCAACCCGGAGTTCGTCCTGCGGGCCTTCCGCCTCCGCCTCACGGGCTGACCGGCAGGCCGAGGCCGTCGAGGACCTCGGCCCCGGGCAGGGAGGCCAGCAGCTTGCCGGGGACGAGCAGCTTCGAGCCCCGCGTTCCGCTGCCGATGACCACGCGGTCGGCGGCGGCCACGGCCGCGTCGACCAGGAGCGGCCAGCCGGGCGGCAGGCCGATCGGCCCGATGCCGCCGTAGGCCATTCCGGTCTCCTCGACGGCGGCGTCCATCGGGGCGAACGAGGCCTTCTTGGCGTCGAGGTGGCGCCGGACGAGCCCGTTCACGTCGGCCCGGGTCGTGGCGAGCACCAGGCAGGCGGCGAGCCGCCGCTCGCCGCCCCGCTTGGCCGCCACGACCACGCAGTTGGCGGACTCGTCCAACCCCACGCCGTAGGCCTCGCAGAACGCCGCCGTGTCGGCCAGGTCGGGGTCGATGGCGGCGGCGAGGACGTCACCGGCGTCGTCGCGCGCCTCCAGGACGGCGAGGACGGGCGGGGCGAGCAGGTCGGGGCGGTCCGTCGCCGGCGCCCAGGGGAGCGTGCCAACCATGCCGCCGAGTCTGCCCCGCGGTTTCACCGGTGCCGTCCCAGGCACTACAACCCACGAGATGCTCGACGAGCCCATGGTCCCGCTGCCGGAGGTGGGTCGCGTGTTCCGCGGCGCCCGACGCGTCCGCCTGGGCGACACCGACCACAACGGCCAACTGCGCCTCGACGCCTGCGCCCGCTTCCTGCAGGACGTCAGCAACGACGACACCGCCGACGCCGGCGAGGACCCCAAGGCGTTCTGGGTCGTCCGCCGGGCCGTCGTCGACGTCGTGCGGCCGCCGACCTGGCGCGAGTGGGTCGACCTCGCCACCTGGTGCGGCGGGACCGGCAGCCGCTGGGCCGAGCGGCGACTGTCGCTGACCGGCGACCACGGCGGCCACATCGAGGTCGCCACGCTGTGGATCTACGTCGACGCCGCCACGATGGCCCCGGCCCGGCTGCCCGACAGCTTCGCCGAGACGTACGCCCCGGCCGCCTGTGGGCGCAAGGTCAAGCCCCGCCGCACGCTCGGCGCCCCGGACGACGACGCCGTGACGGTGGCCTGGCCGCTCCGGGCGGTCGACCTCGACCTGCTGGGCCACGTGACCAACTCCGCCTACTGGGCGCCGGTCGAGGAGATGCTGCGGGGCGGCCCCGCCAGCCTGCGCGGCGAGCGCCACCCGCTGCTGGCGACGCCGTATCGGGCGGTGATGGAGTTCGGCGCCGGCATCGCCCCCGACGCCGAGGTGGAGCTGCGGGTGTTCGATGCCGACGACCGCCTGGCCCTGTGGTTCGCCGTGGGCGGGACGATCGACGCCGCCGCCCTGGTCGTCCCGCTGCCGGGTCAGTAGGCCCGGTCCTCCCGGACGATCTCCTTGCCGAACGGCAGCAGGGCCAGCGGGACCATCTTGAACGAGGCGAGCCCCAGCGGGATGCCGATGAGCGTCAGACAGAGGACCACGCCGGCGACGACGTGGGCGATCGCCAGCTCACCGCCCGGGAGGATGATCCAGATGATGTTGCCGACCAGGCTCGTCCCGGCGTCGGCGTCGCGTGACGGCACGGCCACCCGCCCGAACGGCCACAGGGCGAAGTTGGCCAGCTTGAAGGCCTGCAGGCCGAACGGGATCGTGATGATCAGCAGGCAGGCGATCACGCCTGCGATCAGGTAGAGGAGCGCGAGCCACCAGCCGGCGAGGACGAGCCACAGGATGTTGCCGGCGGTCTTCACGGGCGCCTCCCCACGAAAGGCCCGACACCGGGGCGGCGTCAGGCCACGAGGACGATCTTGCCGAGCTTGCCGCCCTCCTCGAACCGAGCGTAGGCCTCCGCCGCCTCGGCCAGCGGGAACGTCCCCGCCAGCGGCACCGTCACGCGCCCGTCGGCGAGCAGCGGCAGGACATGACGCTCGACCCGGCGGGCGGCGGCCGCCTTGTCCTCCAGCGGGCGGGGCCGGAGGGTCGAGCCGTGGATGCGGCCGCGCACGGCCATGAGCGCCAGCAGGTTGACCTCGGCCGTGGCGCCGGCGCCCACGCCGATGATCGAGATGCGCCCGCCCGTGGCGAGCGCCTTCAGGTTGTCGCCCATGTTGGCGCCGCCGACCAGCTCGAGGACGACGTCGAACGGCCCCGCGTCCACGAAGGCGTCGGCGCCGACCGCAGTGGCGCCGAGGGTGGCGACGCCCGCGCGCTTGGAGGGGTCCCGGACGGTGGCGACCACCGAGCACCCGGCGGCCACGGCCAGCTCGATCGCGGCCGTCCCGACCCCGCCGGCGCCCCCGTGGACGAGCACGCGCTCGCCCAGCGCCAGCCCGCACTGGGCGAAGAGGGCGTCGTGGGCGGTCGTGTAGTTCTCGGGGAAGCCGCCGGCCCGTTCCCACGGCACGCCGTCCGGGACCGGCATGGCCAGCACCTCGGGGACCACGGCCAGCTCGGCCTGGGCCGCCCCGGTCACCACCGCCATCACCCGGTCGCCGGGCCGGAACCGCCGGCAGCCGTCGCCCGCCGCCTCGACCGTTCCGGCGAACTCCATGCCGGGCAGCTCGGGCGGTGTGGTGCCGGGCGGCGGGGGGTAGAGCCCGTCGCGGTGCAGGAGGTCGGCCCGGCACAGGCCGGCGGCGTGGGCCCGCACCAACAGGTCGGTCGGCCCGGGCTCGGGGTCGGGACGCGAGCGCCACTCGAGGGCGCCCTCGACGATCGTGACGGCGTACATGCGGGCGGGAACCTACCCGGTGCCCTCGGCGAGGCGGGGGTGGACGCCGGGCAGGTCGGCCTGGGCGACGACCGCCTCGATCGACTCGCGCACCGCCCGCGCCGGTGCGGACAGCCGCGCCCGGCGCCGATGCGCCAGGCCCACCTGGCGGGAGGCCAGCCCCTCGACCGAGATGCGGTGCCACGCCCCGTCGAGCCAGCTCGGCACGGCCGTGGCCGGCAGGATCGCCGGCCCGAACCCCTCGAACGCCAGCGAGGCCACCAGCCGGAGCCCGTCGACCTCGGCCAGCGAGCGCAGCGTCAGGCCGGCGGCCTCGGCGGTGCGGTCGAGCTCGTCCCGGAACGCCGTCCCCTGGGGCTCGAGCAGCAGCTCGTAGGCCGTCAGCTTGGCGAACGACACCCGGTCGAGCTTGGACAGCGGGTGGTCATCGGGGGCGATGACGATGCGGTCCTCGTCGAAGAGCGGCTGGACGGCCACGTCGGGGTCGTTGAGGGGCAGGTTGACCACGGCCAGGTCGAGTCGCTCGCTCAGGAGCTGGGGCATGAGCGACGTCGTGGTGGCGTCGACGACGACGAGCGCGACCTTGGGGTAGCGGTCGCGCACGGACTCGATGAGGCGCGGGACCAGCCAGCGCCCGACCGTCCCGATGCAGCCCACCCGCACGTTGCCCGACACGTCGTGGAGCAGGGCCTCGACGTCGGCCTTCAGCGACTCCAGCTCGTGCTGGACCCGGCGGGCCCGGTCGACGACGGCGTCGCCCTCGTCGGTGAGCGAGCCGGTCGTCCGATCGACCAGCGTGGCCCCCAGCTCGCGCTCGAGGCGTGCGACGTGCGTCGACACGTTGGACTGGACGGTGTGCAGCAGCCGGGCGGCGCCGGAGAACGAGCCGGCTTCGGCCACGGCGACGAGGGCGGCGAGCTGACGCAGGTCCATCGCTAGACATGATGGCACCTATCGGAAACAACTGTTTGACGGATCGTACGGGCGGGCGCAAACTGACCTCAACACCGAGCGGCGACGGATCCCCCCTCCGAAAGCCGACTCGACAACGTGCCGCAGACGGAATCCCCCCTCCGCTGTGGAGCACCGCTGAAGGAGCCGACCTACCACCCGAGGTCGGCTCCTCTCCGTTTTCCGGTGAGGGGGTGAGCGCCCCAGGTACGGTCGGCCCATGACTTCCGGCGCCGCCTTCGTCGACCTCGACCGGACGCTCGTGCGGGGAGCGAGCGGACCGGCGTTCAGCCAGGCCATGCGAGAGGCCGGGATCGTGACGCAGGGGCCGATCCCCGGCGAGTCCCTCGTGTACCGGATGTTCGACCTGATCGGCGAGACCCGGCCGGCGATGCTGCTGACCCGGCAGGCCGTCCGGCTGGCCAAGGGGTGGTCCGCCGAGGACGTCCGCTCCGCCGGCGCCCTCGCCGCCGAGCGCCTGGCCACGGTCGTCCAGCCCTTCGCCCACGCCCTGCTCGCTGAGCACCACCGGGCGGGGCGTCCCATCGTCCTGGCCACGACCACGCCGGTCGACATGGTCGCGCCCCTGGCCGAGCGGCTGGGCTTCGACGACGTGCTCGCCACTAGGTACCGGACCGGGCCCGACGGTCGCTACGACGGCACGTTCGACGGCGAGTTCGTGTGGGGTCCCGGCAAGCTGCGGACGGTCCGGGCCTGGGCCGACGCGCACGACGTCGACCTGCGGGAGAGCTACGCCTACTCCGACAGCTTCTACGATGCCCGCCTGCTCGACGCCGTGGGCCACCCGGTGGCGGTCAATCCCGACGTGCGGATGCTGGCGCTCGCCACGCTGCGGCGCTGGCCGATCCGCCACCTCGACGTGCCGGCGGGCGTGGCCAAGCTGCCGCTGCTCGGCATGGAGCTGACCCGCATCGCCCAGTACGGCCTGCGCCCGGAGTTCGTGCCCTACGTGCGGTTCACGTTCGAGGGGCTCGACAACGTGCCGTCGCACGGCCCGGCGATCCTGGTGTCCAACCACCGCAGCTACTTCGACCCGGTGGCGCTGGCGTTCGCCTTCGCCCGCACGCACCGGCCGGTCCGCTTCCTCGGCAAGCGCGAGGTGTTCGACGCCCCGGTGGTGGGCTCGCTCGCCCGGGCCATCGGCGGGATCCCCGTGGACCGGGCCACGGGGTCGGACGCGCCGCTCGAGGCCGCCGCCGTCGCCCTGGGTGCCGGCGAGCTGGTCATGATCCTGCCGCAGGGGACGATCCCGCGGGGGCCGGCGTTCTTCGAGCCCGAGCTGAAGGGCCGCTGGGGCGCCGCCAAGCTGGCGGCGATGACCAAGGTCCCGGTGATCCCGATCGGGCTGTGGGGGACCGAGAAGGTGTGGCCCCGCAACGAGCGGGTGCCGAAGGTGTGGAACGTGACCAGCCCGCCCCGGGTGACGGTCACGGTGGGGGAGCCGGTGGAACTCGGGCTCTCCGACGCCGAGGAGGACACCCGCCGGATCATGGCGGCGATCGCCGACCTGCTCCCGGCGGAGGCCCGTTCGCACCGCGAGCCCACGGCCGAGGAGCTGGCGGCCAGCTACCCGCCCGGCAAGGCGCCGTCGGGCACCGACGAGACGGCCCGCCGTCCCGGGCAGGACTGACGTCCTGCGCCGGAGAGGCGGGCAGGTTCGCCCAGGTGGTCGGGCGGCTCAGCGCGTGACGCGGGTCACTCTAGACTGACGCGTCAGTCAACACCAGTACACGACAACCGATCCCTGGTCCGTACGGGGTCCTTGCGCCGGGCCCGCCGGTAGACAAGTCTCGGACAAGTGCGTGAGGTGCGGTACCGGTCCATCGCCGACGAGCTGCGCGCCCGCGTCGAGGCGGGCGAGTTCGGCGCCGGCCGGCTCCTGCCCAGCGAGAGCGCGCTGTCGTCGGCCTACGCGGTGAGCCGGGTGACGGTCCGCAAGGCGCTGGAGCTGCTCCGCGACGAGGGCCTCATCGACGCCCGCCAGGGCTTCGGCTGGTTCGTGGCGACCAACCCGGTCCGCCAGCCGCTGGCCCGGCTCGGCACGATCGAGGACCAGCTCGCCGGCCTCGGGCTCGACTCCGAGCGCCGGGTCGTCGGGTTCCGCTTCGTCCAGGCGCCGCCCCGGGTGGCCCAGGTGCTGGGGACGGCGTCGGTGCTGGAGGTGCGCCGGGTCAACCTCGCCGACGGCGAGCCGTTCGCCCGGGTCACCGTGTGGTGCCCGGAGGACCTGGGCGCCGACCTGTCGCGGGCCGAGGTCGAGCGGGCGCCGTTCTACGACCTGGTCGGCGTGGCGATCGGCTCGGCCACCCAGACGATCGGCGCGGTGGCGGCCGGGCCCGCCGACGCCCGCCTGCTGGCCGTCCCCGTGGGCTCGCCCATGCTCCGCTGCGAGCGCATCACGCGCGACCACGACGACCGGCCGGTGCTGGTGAGCGAGTTCCTGTTCCCCGCCCACCGGACCGAGTTCGTCGTCGAGCTGCCGACGGTCTCGCCCTCGATCGGCCCGTCCGGCCTGCGCCTGGTCGAGTAGTGCCGCCCGCGTCCCGGCCCCCGGCCGGGATGGGCCAGCATGGCGGGGCTGGGAGCGCGACCCGGACGCCGGGGAGGGACACGCGTGGAGCTGCTGCTCGAACTGAGGTTGCCGGCCGCCGGGCCCGACGCCGCCACCGACGTGGTGGTCGACGTCGATCCCGAGGACTCGGTCGCCGCCCTGGTGGAGGCCCTGGCCCGGCACGCCGAGCGCCTCGGCTCCGCCCCGCTGCCGCGCCACTCGCTCGGCCTGTACCGCCGGGGCGAGGCCCGGGCGCTGCCCATGGGCGCCCCGGTGACCGAGGCCGGCCTCGTCAGCGGCGAGACCGTCACCCTGGCCACCGGCGCCCTCGACGGCTGGGGGCCGCCGGGCCCGCTCGACTCGTCCGTCGGCCTCACGCTCGACGTCGTCGCCGGCCCCGAGGCCGGCCGGATGGTGGCGCTCGGGCCGGGCGGCCTCACCGTCGGCCGAGCCGACACCTGCGGGCTCACGGTCGCCGACGCCACGCTGTCGCGCGAGCACTTCATGGTCCACGTGACGCCGGAGCGGCAGGTCTACGTCGTCCCGAACCCGGCGGCCACGAACGGCACGTGGGTGGACGACACCCCGGTCCCCGAGCCGCGCCTGCTGCACGAGGGCGAGGTGATCCAGGCCGGGGGCAGCGCCTTCGTCGTTCGGGCCCGGTCCGGGGCCGACACGCGCCGGCGCGACCGGCTGGGGCAGGTCCCGTTCAACCGCGTGCCGTACCGGCGGACCGTGGTCACGCCGCGGCGCTTCGACGACGTGGCCGCCCCGCCCGAGGCCCAGCGTCCCCGCAAGCTGTCGGTCGTCGCCGCCCTGACGCCGGCCGTGTCGGCCGTCGGGTTCACGGTCATGACCGGGCGCTGGTACTTCCTGGTGCTGGCCGCCCTGACGCCCGTGATGCTGGTGTGGCGTCACTTCGCCAACAAGCGCTCCGGCAAGCGCGGCTACCTCCGGGACAAGCAGGCCTTCTACCAGCGGGTCGACGCCCGCGCCGGCGAGGTCGAGGTCGGGCTGGCGCAGGAGCGGGGCGAGCGACTGGCGGCGGCGCCCGACCTCGCCGAGCTGGCCCGCCAGGTCAACGACCACCTGCCCCGCCTGTGGGAGCGGAACCGCCTGGTCGGGGACTTCCTGGAGCTGCGCCTCGGCCTGGGCGTCGCCTCGTCCCACGTCGTCGCCGGCATCGCCGGGCGCGGCGACGAGGAGCTGCGCCGCCAGGGCCACGAGCGGCTGGCATTCCACACGGTCGTCCATGACGTGCCGGTCACCGTGAACCTGGTCGAGTCCGGGGTCGTGGGCCTGTGGGGCGACCCGGCCGGCGTGAGCGCGGTCGGCGGGGCACTGGCGGCCCAGGCCGTGTGCCTCCATAGCCCGGAGGACCTGGTCGTGGCGGCCGCCGTGCAGGTGGCCGACGCCCCGGCGTTCGAGTGGCTGAAGTGGGTGCCGCACGTGCGCTCGTCGACCTCGCCGCTCGACGGCGACCACCTGGCCGTCGGCACCGACGCCACCCGGCGCCTCCTGGCCCGGCTGCTCGGCGTGGCCGCCGACCGGGCCGACCGGGGCCAGGGCCGCGGCGACCCCCTGTGGCCCCGGGTGCTGCTGGTGCTGCAGGAGGCGGCCGAGCCCGACCGCGCCCTGCTGTCCCAGCTGCTCGACGTGGCGCCAAGGCTCGGCATCCACCTCCTGTGGCTGGGGGAGAGCGAGCTCCAGGTCCCCCGGCAGTGCCGGGCGGTCGTGCACGTGCCCGGCGGCGGGCACCCCGGCCGGGTCACCGACACCGACCCCGAGGTCCCCGCCCGCACGGTCGAGCTCGACGGCGTCCGTCCCGACACCGCCCTCACGATCGCCCGGGCGCTGGCGCCCCTGCGCGACGCCAGCGCCGGCACCGAGACCACGGCGATCCCTCGGATGGTGCCGCTGCTGGACGTCGTGGACCTGGAGTCCACGACGCCCGAGGACGTCGCCGGGTCGTGGGCGCAGCCCCGGCCCTACTCGCTGCGGTTCCCGATCGGCGTCGCCTCCGACGGGCCGTTCCACCTCGACCTGGTCGAGCAGGGCCCGCACACGCTGATCGGCGGCACGTCGGGCGCGGGCAAGTCCGAGCTGCTCCAGACGCTCGTCCTCGGGCTGTCGGCCCACTACGCCCCGACCCGGCTCAACTTCCTGTTCGTCGACTACAAGGGCGGCGCCAGCAGCGCCGAGTTCCGGGACCTGCCCCACACGGTCGGCTACGTCACCAACCTCGACGGGCAGATGAGCCTCCGGGCGCTGACCTCGCTGCGGGCCGAGTTGCAGCGGCGCATGGCGGCGATGGAGGGCCGGGCCAAGGACCTGGCCGAGATGCTCCGGGTGGCGCCCGACGAGGCCCCGCCCAGCCTCGTGATCGTGGTCGACGAGTTCGCCGCCCTGGTCAAGGAGGTGCCGGACTTCGTCGCCGGCATCGTCGACATCGCCCAGCGAGGCCGCTCGCTCGGCATCCACCTGGTGCTCGCCACGCAGCGGCCGACCGGCGTGGTCAACGACGCCATCCTGGCCAACACCAACCTGCGCATCTCGCTGCGGGTCCTCGACCCGACCGACTCGCACAACATCATCGGCACCCGCGATGCCGCCGACATCCCCGTGCCGCTCCGGGGGCGGGCGTTCGCCCGGACCGGCCCGCAGTCGCTCGTCGCGTTCCAGTGCGCCTGGTCCGGGGCGCCGCTGGCGCCGGACGGCCAGGCACGGGCGGTCGTCGTGCGGCGGTTCGGGTTCGGCCAGTGGCGCCCGGCCGCGGCCGGGCCGCCGACGGACGAGGTGGCGGCCGTCGGCCCCGCCGGCCTGCCGGGCCTCCCCGGTGGCGTGGGCCCCGCGGACGGCGGGCCGGGCGGGATTGGCTCGCTCGGGGTCGTCGGCGGCATGGCCCGGGCCTTCGGGGCACCGGCCGAACGGCTCGAGCACGCCCCCGCCACCCACCTGGAGGCCCTGGTGGCCGCCTGCGCCGGGGCGTCCCGGCTGCTGCGGCTGCCGCCGCCCCGACGGCCGTGGGTCGAGCCGCTGGCCGAGGTGGTCACGCTGGCGGACGTGCTCGACCGGGTGCCCGGCGCCGAGCTGATCGCCGACCCCGGCCGCTTCGCCGTCCTGGGCCTGGTCGACGACCCGGAGAACCAGGCCCAGCGGGTGGCCGTCGTCGACCTCGAGGCCGGGGGCGGCCTGCTGGCGTTCGGGACGGGCGGGTCCGGCAAGACGACGCTGCTGCGGACGCTGGCGGCCGGCCTGGCCGGCCAGGGCAGCCCCGACGACGTCCGCCTGTACGGGCTCGACTTCGCCAGCCGGGCGCTCGACCCCATCGCCGAGTTGCCCCACTGCGGCGAGGTGGTCCCCGGCGACGACCCCGAGCGGGTCACCCGCCTGCTCACCGTGCTCACCAGCGAGGTCGACCGGCGCAGCCACCTCCTCGCCGCCGAGCGGGCCGAGAACCTGGGGGCGCTGCGCGCCCGGACCGGCCAGATGGTCGTGCCCCGGATCGTCCTGCTGCTCGACAGCTACAGCGGCTTCCACGGGGCGTTCGACCGGGCCGACGGCTACCCGTGGCTCACCGCCCTCCAGCAGCTGGTGTCGCGGGGCCGCCAGGCGGGTGTCCACGTGGTCATCACGACCGAGCGGCGCCTGGGCGTGCCGTCGGCCCTGCTGGCGGCCGTCTCCGCCCGCCTGGCGCTGAGGATGGCCACCTCCGAGGAGCTCGCCTCGCTGGGCGTGCCGATGCGCGTCGCCAGGGGGGCCGAGCTCCCCGCCGGGCGCGGCTTCCTCGGCGGCACCGAGGAGCTGCAGGTGGCGTGCGTCAGCGACGACCCATCCGGCGTGGCGCAGGCCGAGGCGCTGGCGGAGGCCGGGGCAAAGCTGGCCGCCGCCGAGGCCAGCCGGGCGCCGGCGCTGCCGGCGTTGCCCGAGCGCGTGGCGTTCCGGGCGGCGAGCGACCGGCCGCTGGTGTCGCCGCTGGCGGTCGTCGACCTCACGCTGGAGACGGCCGAGGTCGACCTCACCCGCCAGAACGTCGTGGTGACGGGCCCCCCGATGTCCGGCAAGTCGTGCGCGCTGGAGACGGTCGCCTGGGGCCTGCGGGAGTCCACCGGGCCCGAGCTGCACATGGCCGCCCTGGGCAGCGCCGCCAGCCCGCTCGGCGGGCTGGGCGTGTGGGACGACGCCGCCTTCTCGCGCGCCGCCCACGCCGGGCTCATCATCCGGCTCACCGAGATGCTGGCCGGGGACGAGGGCGTGGAGGCCCGGGCGGTGCTCGTCGTCGACGCCGCCGAGGACCTGGAGGGCAACGACGTCCTCCGCCCGCTGGAGGCGCTGATGCGCAGCGATGCCCTCCGGGTCGTGGTGGCGTGCGAGCCCACGACGATCGCCAAGGCCTACAGCGGCTGGCTCTCGACCCTGCGCCGCAACCGCTCGGCGCTCGTCCTCCAGCCGGAGTCCCGCAACGACGTCGAGTCGGCCGTGGGGGTGAAGCCGTCGCTGCGGCCGGGCCAGGCCTTCCCGCCCGGCCGGGGCGTGCTCGTGGCCAACCGGCAGTGGGCGCTCGTGCAGGTCGGGCTGCGCCCGGGCGCCTGACGCGCGGCCCCGCGTGCGGGGGCGCGGTCCCACGGCCCGCGAGCCTCACTACAGTCCTCCCGGTCCGTGACGCTGGGGAACCGACCTCGGGTGCGTGCGGGCGCAGGCATTGCGGGCGGTGCACACCACCAACGACGGAGGAAAGCACGAGTCATGGTGCTCAGAGTTGACCCCGAAGTCCTCGAATCCGAGGCCACCAACATCGAGTCCCTGGCGTCGCAGTTCGGCGCCGACCTCGACAGCCGGCAGAGCTCGGTCGAGGGCCTCGACTGGGACGGTGCGACGCGCGAGGCGTTCGTCGCCATGTTCACCGAGGCTCGCACGCAGTTCCGGGACGTCGAGGAGCAGATCGCCAACATCGCCAGCACGCTCCGCGGAGCGAAGGACGGCCTCATGGAGGCCGACACCTCGATCGGCCAGAGCATCCACGCCGGCTGACCGTCGGTCTCGCAGGACTGCGCACCCCGGGCCCCGCAGGGCGGCCAGGGTGCGCAGTCCTCGTTTTCGGCCTGGATGATGTCCCGTCCCGCCGTGACGCCCGACCGCGGACGGATAAGGAAATTACCTGCTCAGCCCACCAGGGACTTCGCCCCGAGACGGCCGGGGTGATCGTTCGCCGTGAGCCGCATCACCTAAGGTGACGCCCTGCCGAGGCGGAGCTGGGCCGCCGCCGTCGCCCCCCGGGGTGGCGCGGTCCGGGGAGCGGCGCGATCGATGGCGATTGGCGACGACGAGGTCCTGCGCGACGTGGACGTGTTCAATTTCGGTGGCAAGCGGTCCCTGGCTGCGGGCGTGGCGGTGTCGCTCGCCTCGGCCGTGGCGCCGATGGTGCTGGGCTCCGGCGCCGACCCCGCCGAGATCAACCTCCTCGACGGCGCCGCCTGGCTGGCCAGCGAGGGCGCCGCGGACGTGGTGCGCGTCAACGGCGAGACCGGCCGGGTCGACGCCCGCATCGACCTGGGCCAGGTCGCCACCGACCTGGTGGTCGAGCAGGCGGGCGACACCGTGCTGGTCAACGTGGCGGGGCAGCTGCGCCGCATCGACGTGGCCAACCTCGACTGGGGCGCTTCGGTGGGCTCCGACGGCGAGATCGTGGTGGGCGACGACATCGTCTACCTGGTCCGGCCCGAGGGCGTGGTGCGCCAGCTCGACCCCACCTCGCTCGAGACCGAGCACGAGGTCGACCTGGGCGCCACCCCCGGCCACGGCGTCATCGCCGCCGGCCACCTGGTCGTCCCGCTCGACGACGGCACGGTCGCCGTGGTCGACGGCGACGACGTCGTGGGCGAGGTCGAGGCCGGCGACGCCGGCGACCGGCTCCACGTGAGCCGGGTGGGCGAGCGGGTGGCCGTCCTCAATCAGGCCCGGGGCGCCGTGCGGACGTTCGACGCCACCAACGGCGAGGCCTCCGACGAGCACGAGGTCGACCTGCCCGAAGGCGAGCTGGCCGTGCCCCGCGAGCTGCCGGACGGCCCCCTGTGGGTGACGGCCGTGCGCTCGGGCGAGCTGGCCGCCCTCGACATCGAGTCCGGGGAGGGCCGGCTGGCGCCGGTCGCCGAGGGCGGCCACGCCCTCACCGCCCCCGCCGCCGTCGGCGAGCGGGTGTACCTGGTCGACCGGACCACGGGTCACGTGATCTCCGTCGACGCCGCCTCGCTCGGCGTGCTGCGGCGCGAGCCGCTCGGCCTACCCGACGCCAGCCACGTCGAGCTGGTCGCCCACGGTGGCAAGGCCTACGTCAACGACCGGGCCGGCAACCTGGCCGTCGTCATCGACGGCGACGAGTACCGGCGGGTCGACAAGTACACGAACGAGGGCGTCGCCACGCCCACCCCGCCGACCGACCTACCCGACCCGGGCCCCGCTCCGAGCCCCCACCCGGGCGCCGCCCCGCAGGCCCCGGCCCCCGGCCCGCAGGGTGGCCCGGTGGCGCCCGCGCCCACCACGGCACCGCAGCCCACGACCGCCCCGCCCACGCCCCCGCCCGCCCCGACCGCAGTCACGGCCACGGCGGGCAACGCCTCGGCCACCGTGGGCTGGGCCGCCGGCTCCGGCGGGACCGCCGCCGCCTCGTTCCGTGTCTCCCACGACGGCCTCGACCGGCCGCTCGAGGTCCCCGGCGACCAGCTCTCCACCACGGTCGAGGACCTGTCCAACGGTGACCCGTACACCTTCGAGGTCTGGGCCGTGAACGCCCAGGGCGAGAGCGAGCGGGTGGCGTCCAACGAGGTGGTCCCGGCCGACGAGGTCCCGGGCCGGCCCGAGAACGCGGCCGCCACCAGCGAGGCCAGCGAGGAGGCGGTCGTCACCTGGGACGCCGCCGACGGCCGCGGCAACGACATCGCCGGCTACGTCGTGACGACCTCGCCGGGCGACGTCCGCACCGAGGTGGCCGGCGACGGGACGTCCGCCACCATCGATGGCCTCACCAACGACACGCCGTACACGTTCACGGTCACGGCGGTGAACGATCTGGGCATCGAGAGCGAGCCGTCCGACCCGACCGAGCCGGTCACGCCGGTCGGCCCGCCGGGCGCCATCACCGGGCTGACGGCGGCGGCCGGGCCCGGGTCCGCCGGCCTGACGTGGAACCCGGCGCCGAGCTCGCTGCCGGTGGCCTACCGGGTCACGGCCAGCCCGGCGGCCGGCCCCGATCCCGAGCCGTTCTCGACGCCCACGTACTCGTACACGGGCCTCGAGAACGGGGTGAACTACACCTTCACGGTCACGCCGGTGAACGACCGGGGCGACGGCCCGTCCGTCCAGGTCACGGCCACGCCGGGGCAGGCGCCGACCGTGACCGGCGTGAGCGCCGAGCGCACCGGCGACCGGACGTTCCGGGTGACGTTCGGCGTCGACAACGGCGGCTACCCATTCACCGCCTGCTCGCTGACGGTGGGCAACCAGGCCGTGAGCTGCTCGGTCGACGGCAACCAGGGGTCCGGGTCGGTCGACGTGCCGACCTACAGCACCGGGTACACGTTCCGGGCCAGCGTCTCGAACCAGCTGGGGTCCAGTAGCGGCGAGACGAGCGGCACGTCCGCCGGCAAGCCCCTCACGGTCGACGCCACCTCGCAGGACCGGTGGGACGGGGCCTGCACGTGGCAGGAACGCCCCCGCACCCGTCCGTATTACGGCACCCCCAACCATGCCTGCGGCACGGCCAGCGGGTACATCGCCGACCGCGAGACCGTCCGCGCCGAGTGCTGGACGACCGGCGGGGAGATCCGCGACGACCTGCTGCACTACTCGAACGTGTGGATCCGGGTCACGCAGGGCTACATGAACACGCTCTACTTCCTGAACTGGGACGCCAACCCCGAGTCCGACCTCCCGCGCTGCTGACCCCGCCCCGAGCCCGCGATGAGCACCACCAACGTCGACAGCGACCCGTTCGCCTGGTTCGCCCGCACCTTCCGGGCGGTCCAGGAGAACGTCGAGCTGGTCATCCACGGCAAGGCCGACGTCGTGCGCCTGGCGCTCGTCTGCCTGCTGGCCGAGGGGCACCTGCTCGTCGAGGACGTGCCCGGCGTCGGCAAGACCTCGCTGGCCCGGGCGCTGTCGTCGTCGATCGCGGCGAGCTGGCAGCGCATCCAGTTCACGCCCGACCTGCTGCCCTCCGACGTGACCGGCGTCTCGATCTACAACCAGGGCACCGGCGCCTTCGAGTTCAAGCCGGGGCCGGTGTTCGCCAACATCGTCCTCGCCGACGAGATCAACCGGGCATCGCCGAAGACCCAGTCGGCGCTGCTCGAGGTCATGGAGGAACACCACGTCACGGTCGAGGGACGGCCCCACGCCGTCCCCCGGCCGTTCATGGTCGTGGCCACGCAGAACCCGGTCGACATGGACGGCACCTATGCGCTGCCCGAGGCCCAGCTCGACCGGTTCCTCATCCGCATCGCGGTCGGCTACCCCGACCCCCGGGCCGAGGTCGACATCCTGCGGTCCCACCACGCCGGGGCGGCGCAGGCGGCGGTCCGGTCGGTGATCGGCAACGACCACGTGCGGGCGATGATCGCCGTCACCAACGAGGTGCACGTGGCCGACAGCGTGCACGACTACATCGTCCGGCTGGCGGGGGCGACCCGGCGGCGGGCCGAGGTGCGACTCGGCGCCTCGCCTCGGGGCAGCCTGGCCCTGCTGCGGGCCGGCCGGGCCTCGGCGGCGGCGCAGGGCCGGGGCTACCTGGTGCCGGAGGACGTGCGGTCGCTGGCCATCCCGGTGCTCGCCCACCGGCTGATCCTCACCCCCGAAGCCGAGGTGCGCGGCATCACCGCCACCCAGGTGGTCGAGCAGGTCCTGGCCGAACAGCCGGTGCCCCGCACGGCCACGGCGTGAGGCTCCCCGAGCCCACCCCGGTCGGGTGGGCGGTGCTGGGCGGGGCGATCGTCGCCCACGCCGTCGGCTGGGGGCTCGGCTACCCGGCGGCGCTGACCGTCGCCGCCGCCGGGTACCTGGCCCTGCTCGTCGCCGTGGCCTGGACGTGGGCCCGCCCTCAGCTCGGCCTCACCCGCGCGCTCACGCCCCAGCGGGTGGTGCGGGGCGAGCGGGCCGAGGCCGTCCTCACGCTGGCCAACCCGCGCCGGCGCCCCCTCCCCGCCCTGGTCGGGCGCGACCGGGTGGGGGAGCGCGTGGTGTCGGTCGCGCTGCCGCGGCTGCCGGCGGGCGGGACCGAGGTCGCCCGTTACGTCCTGCCCACCGAGCGCCGCGGCGTGATCGGCGTGGGACCGCTCGCCGTCGTGCGCCAGGACCCGCTCGGGCTCCTGCAGGCGGCCCGCGCCTTCGGCGCCACCGACACGCTGTGGGTCTATCCCCGCATCCACGACGTCTCGCCGCCGGGAGCCGGCCAGCGCCGCGACCTGGAGGGGCCGACGTCCGACGGCGCCGCCGGCAGCATCACCTTCCACGCCCTGCGCGAGTACGTCGTCGGCGACGACCTGCGCCTCGTGCACTGGCGCTCGACGGCCCGCACCGGGACGCTGATGATCCGCCAGCAGGCAGATCCCAGCCAGCCGCAGACCACGGTCGTGCTCGACACGCACGTGGCCTCCTACGACGCCGAGACGTTCGAGGCCGCGGTCGAGGCGGCCGCCTCGATCATCGCCGCCTGCGCCGGCCACCGGTTCCCCGTGCGCCTGCACACGGGGACGGGCCTCGTGGCCGGCGGCGGCGGGCGGGCCAGCGCCTCCGGCCTGCTCGACCACCTCACACCGCTGGCCCGGACCGACGACGGCCGCCTCGGCGCCGTCGCCGCCCGTCTCGCCGCCGAGCCCGCCGGCCACAGCCTGGTGGTCGTCACGGGCGACCCCGACCCCTCCGACCTCATGGCCGTCGAGGCCCAGCGCCCCCGCTACGACTCGATGGCGGTCGTCCGGTTCCGCCGGGACTCCCCGCCGGGCGTCAGCCGCGACGCCGCCACGACCGACATCGTCGCCCCCGACGCCCTCGCCTGGGCCGCCCTGTGGAACCGCGGTTGAGCGTGGGTCGCGGAGGACGGCGACGGTGAGCGCGTCGCCGGTCGCCCCGTCGCCGCCTCGGCCGGACGTGACCGCCGGGCCGGGCGTCCAAGCGCCGGGGCGCCGGCACGCGCCCGTGGCGGCGGGGCGCGGGCGGGGCGAGGCCTGGCGATCGGCCGGGACGGCGGTGCTGCTGGTCGGGTTGGCGGCGCTCGGGGGGTTCGGGTTCTCGGCGGCGTTCGCCGTCGGCGACCTGGTGCGGCCGGTCCTCGTCGGGGCCGTCGGCGGGGCGGGCGGGAGCCTGCTGGTGACCGGGGTGCTCCGGCGCCGGATGGTGCTGGCCTGGGCGGGGACGTTGGCCCTGCTGGCCCCGCTGGCCCTCGTGGCGACAGCGGGCGCCCCCGCGGACGTGATCGACGGGGTGCGGGACGGCGCCCGGTTGATCCTCACCTCGGCCGTGCCGATGGGCCCGTCCCCGCAGGCGCTGGCCGTCCCGTTCGCCGTGACGGCGGCGGCGGCCTTCGCCGCCATGGAGGCCGCCCAGCGAGCGCACAACGCGGCCGTGCCGCTGGCGGCGCCGTTCGTGGCGCTCGTCGTGGGCCTCGCCTTCAACCTGGAGGGGTCCGCCCCGGTGGGCTGGGCGCCCGCCGGTTGGGTCGTCGTCGCCGCCCTCGTCGTCGCGGCGCGGCGGGGCGTGGCGCGGGACGAGCACGACGTCGGCGACAAGGGCCCGGGCGTGGCCGTGCGGCGGGTGCTCGGGCTCGTGCCCGTCGTGGGGCTGGTCGCCGGGCTGGCGCCGGCGGCGGGCGAGCGGCTGCCGGGGGCCGCGGGGCGGGAGGCGTTCTCGCTGCGGGACCTCGTCGACCAGCCGGCACGGCCGGAGGCGGCCGCCAACCCGCTGGTGCTGGTCACGGCGTGGCAGGGCGGGGCGGACGACCCGCTGTTCACCGCCGACGCGTCGGGGCCGGTCGAGCGATGGCGGTTGGCGGTCCTCGACACCTACGACGGGGTCGAGTGGACGAGCACCGCCGCCTATGTCCCCGTGGGGGACCGGCTGCCCGACCCGCCCGACGCCGCCACGGTGGCCGGAGGGGCGGAGGTCCGCCAGACGGTCCGCCCGGGCGACCTCGACGGGCCGTGGCTACCCGTCGCCGACCGCGTGGTCGCCGCCGGCGACGAGGCCGGCGACAAGGAGCTGTTGTTCGACACGGCCGGCGGCGTGCTGGTCGCCCGCGACGGCCTCCCGCCGGAGGTGTACACGGCGGCCTCGGTCACGCCGTCGCCGGACGCCGCCGACCTGCCCCAGGCCCGCGCGGCCACCGACGACCAGGCCGACGCCACGACCGAGCTGCCGGCCGACCTCCCGGACGACCTGGAGGCGGCGGCCGACGAGGTCGCGGCCGGCGCCCAGTCCGACTACATGCGGGCGGTCGCCATCGAGCGCTGGCTGGCCCGCTCGACCGACCCGGTGCCGTTCCGCCTGGCGGTCGAGGCGCTGCCCAGCGGCCACTCGGTGGGCCACCTGCGCTGCTTCCTGCTCGCGCCCGACCGCTGCGGGCGCCAGGGGTCGACCGAGCAGTTCGTGGCCTCGTTCGCCGTGCTGGCCCGGGCGGCCGGCCTGCCGACGCGGGTCGTCGTCGGGTTCGAGGGTGCCGGTTCGCCGGGCGAGGACGAGGTCACGGCGCACGAGGCGACCGCCTGGCCGGAGGTCCGCTTCGCGGGCGTCGGCTGGGTGCCGTTCGACCCGGTGCCGGACCCCGACGTCACGGCCGTCCCGCCGCCGCCCGACGTGGCCGGCGGGGGCGGCGTCCCGGACGACCCCACCGACACCACGGCGGGCCGGTCCGGCGACGGCGCCGACGACACCGTCTCCGAACCCCGCCCGGACGAGCCCGCACAGGCCGGCGGCTCGCCGCTCGCGCCCCTCGCCGCCGTCGCCGCCCCGGTCGTTGCCGTGCTGGCCCTTCCGGCGGCGGTGCGGGGCCGCCGCCGCCGGCGCCGGCGGCGGGCGGCCACGCCGGCGGACCGGGTCGCCGGCGCCTGGGACGAAGCGATCGACGGGCTGGCGGCCTCCGGGGCGCCGGCCGAGCCCAGTGCGGCCGTCGAGGACCTGGTGGGTGCCGGCCGGCGGGCCCTCCCGGAGGCCGCCGCCCCGCTGTCCCCGCTGGGGACGCTGGTCAACCGGGCGCGCTTCGCCCGCGGCGCCGTGTCCGACGAGGACGCCCGGGCGGCGTGGGAGCTGAGCGACGCCTTCGCCGCCCTCCGCCGCCGCGGTCGCCGCCCGGCGCAGAGGCTGCGCGAGTACGTCCACCTGCGCGCCCCCGGCCGCGGCCGGGGCTGAGGCTCAGAGAGGTGGGACGGCCGTGGTGCCGCCGACCGGCATGGATGGGAGACCGAGCTTGCGGTGGTCCCACGAGCGGGTGCGCTCGACGTCCACCCGGACCACGACCCGCTTGTGCAGCATCATCTCCACAATGGGCTTCGCTTCGTCGGTGTAGGGGCCGTTGTAGCGCTCCCACACGTTCACGCCGACCGGCCAGATGAGCTCGGGGTCGTCGATGATCGTGGCCCGGCCCTCCAGCGACACGCCGCGCAGGGTGTCGTAGGTGAGCCCGTCCTCGAGGAGGACCGTGATACGCGGGTCGCGGCGCAGGTTCTGCACCTTCTGCGACTTGGCCTTGGTCTCGAACCAGATCGTCCCGTCGAGGACGGCGAACCACATGGCGACCAGGTGTGGCAGGCCGCTCGGGCCGATCGTCGCCATCGTCGCGGTGCGGCTGGCCTCGACGAATGCCGCCACTTCCTCGTCCGTCATGCGGACCTGCCCACGCTGGTTCGTCGCCATGGCGCAGAACCTAACCATGTTCATAAAGGTGTGCCCGCCTTGCCGGGCCGGCACTTGACCCGCTAGTCAAGTCCGGCCGGCGCGGGCCGGTGAAGGGGGATGCACGATGACGAGCAGGACCGGTCCGCCCCGGAGGGGCACGCCGTGACGAACCGGGAACGCACGCTCCGCGGCGCGGCGGCGATCGTCGGGGTCGCCGACGACGTGTCGCCCACCGGGGAGCTCGAGCGCCACGGCCGGCGGCTGGAGGCGGCGATGGTGCGCGAGGCGCTGGCCGACGCCGGCCTCACGATGGACGACGTCGACGGCCTGGCCTGCGCCCAGATGCCGGCGGGCCTGGCCGAGTACCTGGCGATCCGCCCGCGCTACCTGGACGGGACGATGGTCGGCGGCTCCAGCTACGAGCTGCACGTCGAGCATGCCGCCGCCGCCATCAGCGCCGGGCTGTGCGAGGTCGTCGTCGGCGTCTACGCCGCCACGCCCCGTAGCGACCGGCGCCGGGGCGGCCCCCCGGCGTTCTCGGGGGGCCGGGGCCTGACGGGGCCGATGCCCGGCGTCGAGTTCGAGCTGCCCTACGGCCTGCGCCTGCCCATGGGCGCCTACGCCCTCGCCGCCAGCCGCCACATGGCGCTGTACGGGACCACGTCCGAGCAGCTGGCGCAGATCGCCGTCGACACGCGGCGATGGGCGGCGCTCAACCCGCGTGCCCGCTACCGGGACGAGCTCACGGTCGACGACGTCCTGGCCTCCCCTTGGGTCGTCACGCCGCTGCACAAGCTCGACTGCTGCCTGGTCACCGACGGCGCCGGGGCGTTCGTGATGACGTCGCTCGAGCGGGCGCGGGACCTGCCCAAGCCGCCGGTCGCCGTCCTCGGGGCCGCCACCGGCGGGACCCACGCGATGATCACCGAGATGCACGACCTCACGGTCACCGGCGGGGCGGTGTCGGGGCCGGCGGCGTTCGGCATGGCGGGCGTCCGCCCGGAGGACGTCGACCTGCTCATGGGCTACGACTCGTTCACGATCACGGCCCTGCTGCACCTCGAGGACCTGGGCTTCTGCAAGAAGGGCGAGGGAGGGTCGTTCGTCGAGGACGGCAAGCTCGGCCCCGGCGGCTCGCTGCCGATGAACACGAACGGGGGCGGGCTGTCCTACACGCACCCCGGCATGTACGGGATGTTCCTGCTGGTCGAGGCCGTCCGCCAGCTGCGGGGCGAGGCCGGCCCCCGCCAGGTGTCGGGCGCCGAGGTGGCAGTGGCGCACGGCTCGGGCGGGGTCCTGTCGACGATGGGCACGGTGGTGCTCGGGACGGAGGCGACGCTGTGAGGGACATCTCGGGGATGCCGACCAAGGTGCTCGAGCCGGCGCCGTCGGAGGCGGCGGAGGGCTTCTGGGATGCAACCCGGCGCCGGGAGCTCGCCCTGCCCTGGTGCCCGGCGTGTCCCCGGTTCTTCTGGTACCCACGCGAGGTGTGCCCGATCTGCCTGGGCGAGGCGGTCGAGTGGCGGCCGGCGGCGGGGACCGGCGAGGTCTACGCCGTCAGCGTCCACTACAGGACCGGCCCGGGGCGGGACCCGGCGGACGGCCCCTACGCCGTGGCGTTGATCGATCTCGCCGAGGGCGTCCGCATGATGAGCAACGTGGTCGGCATCGCGCCCGAGGCGGTGACGGTGGGCATGCCGGTGGCCGTGGCCTGGCTGCCGCTGTCCGACGGTCGCCACCTGCCCCAGTTCGTGCCGGCGCCGGGCGCCTAGCCCTGGCCGGTCTCGGCGGCCTCGCCGTCGCCGTCGGCCGCGCCGGCCGCGGTCTCGGCGGCCGTCGCCAGGCGGTCGAGGCCGCCCATCGTCATCGCCACGCACACGTCGACCGTCCGCCGGCGCTCCTCGGGGCCCGGCCGGGCGGGCGACGTGGCGATGAGCGCCGACAGGCCGCCGAAGAACACCGTGACCACGGCCTCCGCCACGTCGGGGGCCACGCCCCGCTCGGCGACCACTCGGTCCCGGTACCAGCGGTGGTGGCGGCGGTTGCGCTCGAACTGGGCCTGGCGCAGGCCGGCGTTCATGGACTCGCCCCGCAACAGCGGCCGCAGGACGCGGCGCCGGCGGGCGAAGCCGTCGACGATGGCCTCGGCGGACACCCGGATCAGCGCCTCCAGCCCCTCGACGTCGGCCAGCGCCTCGGCCACCTCGGCGTCGAAGGCCGCCGACTCCCGGCGGAACAGCGCCACCATCAGGGCGTCCCGGTTGGTGAAGTGCTTGTAGACGAGCGGCCGGCTGACCCCGGCGTTGGCCGCCACGGCCTCCATCGTCACGGCCGAGGCCCCGCCCGCCTCCAGCAGGGCGGCGGCCGTGTCGAGCAGGGCGTCCTGCCGGTCCGGCCGCGACAGGCGGCCGTCGGGCGCGCTCGTCCCCGTTGCGCCGGTCCTCACCACGGTGACAGTCTGTCACTGGTGACGGTTCGTCACCGGACCGGTTTCCACCCACCGCCCGCACCCGCGCCGGCGACGGGCACCGGCCGCCGCCAGCACGAGGGGGAACCGCCGATGGCCCACGCAACACGCGCCCTGCCCGCCGTCCGCCCGACCGGTGGGGAGGCGGCGTGAGCGCTCCCACGCTGGTCCGTCCGGCGGGGACGGTCGACCCCGAGGGCGCCGGGTTCGACCGCGTCCGCCTCGCCCGCATCGACGACCACCTCCGCCGGCGCTACGTGGAGCCGGGCAAGGTGGCGGGCGTCCAGGTCCTCGTGTCGCGCGAGGGCACGCTGGCCCACGCCTCCACGATCGGCCTGCGGGACCGCGAGCGCCAGGCCCCCGTCACCGAGGACACCGTGTGGCGGCTCTACTCGATGACCAAGCCGGTCACCGGTGTCGCCCTGCTCACGCTGTACGAGCAGGGCCTGTTCCGCCTGAACGACCCGGTCGAGCGGTTCCTGCCCGAGTTCGCCGGGCTGCAGGTGGGCGAGCGCGACGCCGACGGCACCCGCCGCCTCGTCGACCCCGAGCGGCCGATGACCGTGCGCGACGCCATGATGCACATGAGCGGCATCGGCTACGGCCCCGAGGGCGCCCGGCTCGACTTCTCCAAGCTGGGGACGACGCCGCCGGGCTCGCGGATGGGCAAGGGCGCCACGCTCCAGACGCTGGTCGAGCGCCTGGGCGAGGCGCCGCTCGTCTCGCACCCGGGGACCCGCTGGCTGTACGCCTGGTCGACCGACGTCTGCGCCCGCCTGGTGGAGGTCATCTCGGGCCAGCGCTTCGACGACTACCTGCGCCGGGCGATCTTCGAGCCGCTCGGCATGCGGGACACCGACTTCTGGGTGCACGAGGACGCCGCCGACCGGCTCGCCGCCCTGTACGGCCGCAACGCCCGCAAGGAGCTGGTGCTCCTCGACGACCCGGAGACGAGCCGGCTGCGGCGGCCGACGACGTTCCTGTCCGGCGGCGGCGGCCTCGTGGGCACCGCCGGCGACTACCTGCGCTTCGTCCACATGCTGGCCAGCGGCGGCGTCCTCGACGGCGTGCGGGTGCTGGCGTCCCGGACGGTCGCCCTCATGGCCAGCAACCACCTGCCGGGCGGCGGCGACCTGCGCTCGGTCGTCATGCCCGGCGGCTACGGCGAGGTGGGCTTCGACGGCATGGGCTTCGGGCTCACCGTGGCCGTGGGGCTGGGCCCCGTGGCGACCCAGTCGCTCAGCCCCGCCGGCGAGTTCATGTGGGGCGGGGCGGCGTCGACGGCGTTCTGGATCGAGCCGGCGTCCCGCGTGGTCGTCGTCTTCATGACCCAGCTCATCCCGTCGGGCACGTTCGACTTCCGGGGCCAGCTCCGCACGCTCGTGTACTCCGCCATGGTCGACTGAGCCGACCGCAGCCCTACGGTGGCGGCGATGGGACACCGGGCGCTGCTCGTGACCTGGGACGGGGGCGGCAACGTGGCCGTGTGCCTCGCCCTGGCGGCGCACCTGCGGGGCGCGGGGTGGGACGTCGCCGTCCACGGGCCGCCGTCGCTGGCGGCCCGGGTCGCGGGGCTCGGGCTGCCGTTCGACGGGCGCG
>Ga0126306_10000126_pt1 | contig 26651 bp, 15 predicted proteins | sample Plot27_FD_92592 | JGI IMG/M metagenome (GOLD analysis project Ga0126306, IMG submission 92592) | Serpentine soil microbial communities from UC McLaughlin Reserve, CA, USA - Plot27 | ecosystem: Environmental > Terrestrial > Soil > Grasslands | place: USA: UC McLaughlin Reserve, Lake County... | reverse complement strand
ATGAGCTATTACTAAAGCAAGGCCCCGGATATCACGATTTCATTAAATATAGTAGTAGCAATGGTGGTTCTTCTTCTTCAAACCTTTCTAAAGGTAATAGAATATTGCTATCCCAAATTCGACATGGTGATTTAAACCCGACTACTAGCTATGATCCAATAGAACAGCTGGTAGATATTTCAAATCCTATTCGATATTCGTCTATTTACAATGTCCCAATATGGCTCCATCGTAAGCCAAAACCTGTACATTAAAAAGACAACAAAATCATGATGACTAATAGTAGAAGTGATATGACAAGGATATTGTTATCCTCATCCAAGCGTGTAAGGAAAGTCAAGAGCAGGCAAAAAGTAGGGCTTGTCCCTACATTCGAAAGAGCAGTAAAAAACATTTCAAGGCCGCTAATATTTGTTCCAGGTATAATGGCTTCAAGCCTTGCGATAAAAAATGCCAATGGTGATTTAGATTATTTCTGGCCTCCACCCTATACTTTCTCAACATCGGAGATGATAGCAAAAATGTATAATGGTCTAAAAAGCCCCATCAGAGTAGAGGCTGAAGATAAGGTGTCAGTACAAGCAGTAGGATTGTTTCCTCTTGCTTATACTTACCTGGTAAATGCAATTGAAAGGTGGGGATATGTGCGCAATCAAAACTTTTGGATCTTTCCATACGATTGGAGACAATCCAACAATATTTCGGGCAAACTTCTTGCAGATTTCATCACTAATAAAATTGAAGAAGGCAAAGTGAATCGTAATGATGGCGTCGATGTAATTAACCATTCAATGGGGGGATTAGTAACACGTGCTGCGACCCTGCAATATGGAGCACCCATAATACGTAGCGTGTATATTGCCTCACCCCATTATGGCAGTCCTTTATCATTCTTTGGACTGCATCCAGACATAGGTCAAGATGAGGGATTTTCTAAGTTTTTTGATCAACCTCCTATCGAAAACACCTTGAACCTTTCATTTGCAATGGCCAGCAGTAATAATAACGACGATAGTATTGAAGAAGAAGATGGTGATGATAATTCAACAGCAAGAGCCCTGACAACAACAACAGCGAATGTGAGTTTGCATCTGCAACTAAAACAAGTATTTAGAAATTTTCCTTCCATGTATGAATTGCTACCAGACTTTTACTATCTACAGAAAAGGCCATTATTGTATGCAGATACTACGCCTATATATGGTGTGGACAATACATACTTTAACAACGATTGGAAATTTAGCGAAGAGTATGCTGTTTCAATGGCTATGCAGGCTATGAGTTTTAAAAAAGAAAAGCTCGGAGAAAAACTGCCGGGTAAGAAAGAAAATAACCTTGTCATCTATGGAATTGAAGAGCCAACGGATGATACAATAGTCTATCAAAAAAGATTTTTCATGTTTGTTTCTGATCCGCAGACTAACCATATTTCAAAGCATGAATTCTCCCATCCATATGATTCTGGTCAAAATGGGGATAGTTGGGTTCCCACACTTAGTGCTATGGGTTCAATGTCAGGTACTTCAGAATATCCAAATTCTAGATCTATTCAAGGAACACATACACTATTGCCCAACTATATGAATACTCTTGAACATATCTAGAAATTTCTTGTGGGCACCAGTTCGCCATATGCATAACCCTTACAGGCCTATTTCTTTTTCATTGTGTTTAGAACCAGAGGATGATGATGATAGAGTCAAATTCAATGCAAAATAAAGGAGCTTCCTACTTAAGAGTTCTTATTATAAGTCTTGTTTTCCGTCGTACTTAATAATTGTAAGTTATCACGAAAAAGCGTAGATGTAGGCATTTCAATCGGAGACATCAATCCAGCGATATCAAGAGTTGATGACGCCTATACTACTGCTAACATTGCTAGTATTAGTAGTAGTGTTACTGATACTAGTGCTTTCCAGACATAGAGAAGATAATTGACAAGCTTTAATCATAAATTAGTTGTTGGGTCAGTTTATAATCAACTTCTTTTTTACTGTCCATTATTCCTTCCAGATAAAGATCTAAGTTTCATTGAAATTCTTAGCATTGCCTTTGCTGAAAATATTGCAGAAGTGATAAGAATTGTTAATATAAATAATGAAGTAGTTATCATTAGAAGGGTTGTGTTATTATTAACAAGCAGCGAACAAACCACAGCAATAGTTATGATTGCAATTACAATCGTGGCAGCAACAATCTTGTAGTTCAATTTGCTGTGATATCCTTTTTTTCTCTCGATATTTTTATGAATAAAAATTATTGATAAGGGCCAGAAGTATATTCCTCCAATCAAAGAACTTGCAATAGCACCTGCACCCAATGCTCCAAATTCACCAGGTACAGATGAGTAAACCTTTTCTGATATCTGCAAAGCCCCTAACAATGGGTATATTGCAGTTTTGATTATTTGCTGTAACCATGGCTGCTGCCTTTCATAATCAGCAACATATGGACTGAAAGAATAATACCAATTGTTAAAGACATTCATAAAACTTGATCCAGAAGTTGTTGACAATATTCGATTATCTCTAAAATCCCTTAGAAACTGTACTTGGGGAGATAATTCGCTGCCAAATGCTGCTGTAGCGATAAGACATCTTCCACCACCTCCATCACCGCTACCTCCATTGGTGGTGGGGGTGGTGGTTGCAACGTCCTTAACACCATTGGCACAAGCCTCATCATATATTTTCACGATGCCTGTTGCCATTGGTAGATCACCTTTATTAATTGCTACACTTGGCCCCTCAACTTTCCAATTTGGAAAGAACGCAGAATATGCAACATTTGCTGCGGCTTCAGCACATTGTAATTCTAAATTAGGATTTGTTTCGCATTGTCCAGATGATTTTATCGTTGGCGAGGGATTAGTAACATCGATCTGCCACAAAGGGAGTGTACGAGAACTATATTCAGCAATTCTTTCTTGAGGAGTTGTTATTTGGCACTTATCTGATGATTGCACATTTGCTTTTATATCCGCATGTATGACAGTCCAACCCAATGCATCCTTGACTTCAAGTGTATGATGGCTTCCACCAACGAAAACTTCAGCAGGTGTAAAATACATTAGGGGTTCAAACTTAAGTCTACCATTCTCATCAAAGATGGCAGTGCTCGTAATGGCCTGATCAGTACCGTCAGGGCTTTTTGTATCCAAACGAATCTCCCTTACATAGTCTCCGGTTTCAAGAAGCGGTCCGCTTCCAATTGGCCATTCTTGATCAGCTTCAAAAATTTCCCTATAATCATTTATCCTTTGTTCTTTTTCCTCAGAACCAAGATCAGTTAGTCTCACAACCCCTTCTGCATCAATGGCTGCTTCATGATCCTGGTTTTGGTTAACTAGACTGTTACTAGAAATAAAGAATGTATTTTCTACTATCTGATTTATGATTGTCTGCTTTGTGTCTGGATCATCCTCAACTCTGACGGGCTCTCCAATTTCTGATGTGCTGACAAAGTTGGGGACGTTGACAACATCGATTATGTTCTCTGTAATAACCTTCTGTATATTATTCTCTGTAACTACCGGCACCACCTCTCCGACTGTTTCATTATTTATAGATTGACCAGTTTCATTACCAGCAAATTGTTCGGTTTCATCAAATTGTTCGGTTTCATCAAGTTGTTCGGTTTCATCAAGTTGTTCGGTTTCATCAAATTGTTCGGTTTCATCAAATTGTTCGGTTTCATCAAATTGTTCGGTTTCATCAAGTTGTGGAGTATCAGTAGATTCAGTCAAATTATCTGTTCCAAATGTGCTTTGAAAAACTGAAAAATTTAAGATCAAAATTAAGAAAAGGTACACAGCAAATGGCTTCGGGACGTTATTCAATTTCATTAATAGTCATAGAGTATTATATAGGCTTTTTATTGCAATTGCATTGTTTCAATTAGCATCTGTCTATATTTGAGGATAAAAGATATCCAAGTGTTTTTAGACATGTTATTTTTAAATTGCGTGTGATGAAGCAGGCCCATATACTTTCGGAAAGAGCTTAGCTCGCAGGCAAATATTTGATGATACAATTGTAATTTATTCTATCGTTGTGCTTTTATATTGCGGTAAATGGCGTCCTCAATATTGAGGACACATCAAGATATGGGAACAAGGAGGTAAAAAATTAAAAAGACAATAATTATAGCAATAATTATACCAATAATAGCCTTGGTGCTCATTTAACTTATCAAGATAATTAGTTACTTTACTTATTAAAGTTTAGTTTGTGAATTGGTGGGATCACATTTAGAAGCACCTTTGCTATTGTTTATTTTATCCAATATTTTCTTGTTGAAATAAACAAAGCTGAATTCCGTATCAAATCGTTAACAACATACATAGCTTCGGCGACACCTGTTTAAATGAATCTTTATCAATTATGAGTCAAGTATAATACAGAAATGTGGGTGAGTTCTGTCTTGAAAAATTCAATCAAAACAGCGACCTAGTATCGAGAAAATGCGTAATAAGTTCCTTCCTCAAATCCAGTGTCGAGCAAGATCATCCTGGCTTTATTGTAACTGAACTAGGAAGTAGCGACAATCTCTGTGAACATTGTCCTGTTTATGCTCCTGCATCGGGGCTTTCCGAGCAAGACGTCAAAGATATTGTTAAAGTATTTGTGCATGAATTACTAGAAGAAATCAAAAAAAGTAAGACCGTGTGGTGAGAAAGAAGGAAGTAAACAACGAAAGATTCGTAGTTATTACTACGATTTTGACAATGTGATATTTTTTATATTAATAGAGTTATGGGAGAAACATCATAAGAGGTAATAGTGCTTAAAAGCTAAGACTGATGATAGAAATTGTATAAGCTATACCAAAGCTTATGTAATTGAGAGCTCATGATGTACCGTTTGAACAACAGTACTTCCGAAAACAGTCCGCTATTCATAGGAAGGAAAAGTGAGATTGTCAGTCCACACAAGTCAACCTGATCTCTTTCCATTCTTTCAAGTTCCAAGCATAGGATCTAGTTGTTAAAGGTCCTCTTTCCCAAAAACCATCTGATAGCGTATTGAGATCTAAGGCTAAGGGAGCATTAAATTGTTCGAGTAACATTTGCCAGTTGTCGGGAAGAGCATCTTATAGATCCAGTCACTCTAACTATTCACTAGAACCATATCTTTTTGTAGACTATTCTCCAGAATGCTCAATACTACAGACAATATTATTAACTCATGATGTTGATCCTATGAGTCCCAAAGTTACTGTCTCGACTTTACTTCCAAATGTATTGAATGGCTCATCTACTTCAATGGTGGTTGAAAAACGATACTCCTTTCTTCGTTACCATATAAGTTCTATTAGTCCAAACCATCAAAACCATGTGATGTCCATATAATATCCAACTGTTTGGTCAACTATTAGTACTTTTTTGGAGTGAATCCAATACCACTCATATGCATCTATAGCAGAGAACTTCATTTATTGCTGTCAAAGTCATATAGAAAAACGGCATAATAACATATCAGTAGCAGATACTTTGCATGTACTTATCAATCATGTCTAACAAGAGTTCATCTCACACTTTTGTATTCTATGTGCCTGTTCTGAACACCGCTATTACTGTGTCCCAGTTTGGCGGCGGTAGGGACGGTAGTGGATGATATTCACCCACTACCCAGATATGGCCACGATAATATGGATCAGCGATGGCAGTCTGATAGTCTCCTTTTCTATCAGTGCCTACCGGGGAAGGTCCTATTTGTAAAGGTATAGGTTGTTCTATAGTGTGCGCTCCATTGGCTTTATTGTGCACCGAAAACCACAATGAGGGATAGGTCGTCTTATTTGAGGATTGGTAAATAATACCTACACTGCTACCATTATCACTAACACTTATGGATGGAAAGAATAGGTAAGAACTTGTTCTACCAATATTGAAATCCTGTAGGACTTGTTTATTAATCGCATCTAATTCTATGAGTCGAATGCATGCTCTTATCGATGCATCATTGGGAGGAATACAAGAATCATTAAAAGTAATCCATATTCTCCCATTATATGCTTCAGCATCCAGTACTCGTGCATCATTTGTTTCAACCAATCTGAGCGTTGAATTCTGCTGAGCATCTGGAGGAGCTCTTGTTAGGCGTATGGGCAAAAAGCTAATGTCGGATTGTAAATTTTGCACCGTACCGTCTAATGATAGGAGAAGGACAGAAGAGCTTGTTGAGGAGCCAACACTAACCATGTAAATTGTTGATTCTGAGAATGGTTCTTGATGGTCAAGTGGATGCAATGAAAATACTTCCGTATTTGGACTTGACTGGACAAAAGATGGCGAAGGATTGTGCTGAACTAAATCGGTTTTATTTACAATAGTATACTGAACCCCCGAATAGGAATTTGGCCTCTGGCAATGGTTTGTGAATGTATTAACACTTATCGCTAATTTGTCACTGCTAACACCAATAATTGGCTGGTCGGCACAGTTGCTAAAAGGGAAGTTATAAACAAACCATCTCTCCAATGCATCTTCACTTGATGAAACCGCTAAATGTACGCTATCGGAGGTCAGATCCATAAGAGAAGCAAACCACCTATTGCTTCCATTATCAAATAGTACTTTAGGATCGGCGATACTATGGTCGGGCTCTATTTCAAAGAAATTCCTGACAGAAAAAATGCTAATAACATCACCTTGCCTGTTAAAAATAGCACCTTGTAAGTTGACCATTTCGACTACATGTGTAGGTCCTACTGCTAATGCAGAATCGGAAGGTCTCCATCTTCCGGCTACTTCTGAATCAAGTCCTTTAAATGATGCATAATTTTGTACAGCTGAGGGAATCTCGGAGGTAATGTTACCTATGACTGCAGTTGTTGTTGTTGCTGTTGTTGTTCCTGTTGTAGTATCATTTCCAGGAAGAAACAAAGAGTCAATCGGTACTTTAGGAATAGTACTCTGCGAAGATTGTGGTGTCAAAGGCTGATCAGATGTAAAGTTTTCTTTTGATTTTTCAAGCTCCTCTGCAAGAAGTTCAGTATTGTTTTGAGCTCGAAGCTTGTCCTTTTGCAAAAGAGTAGCGTTTGGAACGCCGGGTTCTGTAACTTCTCTTGGTGGTCCTGTATATTGTTCTTCAGGAGACAAGACCAAAGGATCTGTTGAATTAAGTAATGTTGGAGTCCCTGTCACATTCTGCAACGAAAGTAATCCGCTTTCTAATGAACCAGTATCCTCCTGCTGTGCTATTGCAGTATTACTGCGAATGAAAGTTAAACCATAATTAGGTAATGTAACAAAGGCCAAAGCCATCAAGAGGATCAAAGGAAGAGCCTTTACGTTTGCATTAATCGTCATTTTCCCTTAACATTAGAGACCTCCTACTAGATGAATATTTGAATTACTGCTTAGTTTTACGTTTCCTTATTCTGACGTTAAAATGCATTTTTAATGTAGAATCTGTGAGATAGGAGTCTGAGTGAAGGCTCTGCAGAGCAGAAACAATATGTCATTAGAGCACAATCAATACTTTGTTCACTCCTATTCTTGGATGGTCTGTAAGTGGAATAAACTCGTTCTGTTACAATACAAGATCTATAGCTACTGGAAATGGACCAACAAAATGGCTCAACTGATAGCAGCGTTTCTTATGTAATCCAGAACATCCTCATGAGCCTTTAGTAGATTTACATCATATGGAAACGGTCTTATTACAAAAGCAAGACACTCTCATGCCAAAGCAAATCCACACTTTTTGCAGAAAGCCGAACCCTTTGAATTAGAGTTTCCACATTTTGAACATATAGGAGTGCTTGGAAGTCTTGTTCCACAACCATTACAGAACCTCGCAAGCATCCTATCTTTAGGCACTACATTTTTGTCAATTTCTTCCATCGCCTGGATGATATGTTCTCGGGGTTACATTAGACGGAATCATTAGTTTTTGATTGAAGATTGATTTTGCTACTTATAAACAGGTGTATCATTGAAGGATTTGTGGTTCATGCTTTTCTTCTTCTTCTTAGTTCTTTCCATGCGTGGAGAGGATGGATCTGCTTCTACTTCCGCTGTACCTGCACAACAACAGATCGCTCTTCATCATGAAGTACATGTACGTCAACAGGAGGAGGGTCTTGATCTGCTATGGAAAGCCTACCAAGAATAGAACTAAGCTCACTTGAAGTATGAAAATAGTCAGGAGGCTGCATAAATCCTGGAAATCCACTAGACGCTTCAGAACGGATAGCAACTTCACGAGCATCAATATGTACAGCGACTATGTCAACAATAGCGCCCTTCCTGTGTTAATAAATACACGAGGGTACTATTGTAATAAGCATATGCATTGTGTGTGATCATGGACGAAATACAAATTCTCCTACTTCTCCTTCAAGCGCACCTAGTATCAATGCCATAACAATAACTGGTACAGGTATTTGACCTATGCGGGCCATCTTAGCTATGTTAGGCTCCTTGTATTTTAGAGATGTCATATTTCTATTATAATAAAAACTGAAAAATTGCCTCTTTAGAATAATAGCGATAGCTAGTATCCCATAAAAAAGTAAAATATGTTGTCGGTCCTCTACTGAGCAAGCTAAGCATGAATTTTCCTGAATAGGTTATTATGAACTATTAGGCACAACCCTTTTAAATAAACCCATAATCTTTCTCACTAAGATGGCAAACTAAATATGTTTATCACTTTTAAACTGCAAACGTTATTTTCCGCATTTGTTGCTTTATCGTTAATTTTTGCCTCTAACCCGATTCAAACAATCCATAGTTCAAATGGAGGAGGCCTTGATTGCAAAGTAGAGATCATAGGAGGCGAGTCTAGAATGTATCCAGGTCAATATGCTTTTTTTGAAGCTAATCTAAGTGAAGTACAAGGAACTGAAAACTATACGTGGACGGTTGAAGGTCCTATAATCAAAGAATATGATGATAACGTAGATAATGGCACTCTATTTAATGTCTCTCGCAATATTGAACCCCCAACTCTTATGTCTCCTGTCGATTTTCAAGAATCTAGCATTTCATTTTACTGGCAGCCAAATGCAACAGATATGGACAGAACAGTCAGTGTGACTGTGCAAACATCCGATGACAAGAAATGTGAGGATTCAAGAGACTTTACAGTCGCAATGAGTACGGGTGATATTGATAAGCAGGCAGAAGATTTCTATGTAGTAGAGAATCATCCTATTCCAAGTGCAAATACTACAAGAGTTTTACAAGAGCATCAGGATTGGCATTCAAGATATCGAGGCCCGGAAGCAAGCTATTTTGACCAGGGAGATCTCTTTTTTGATTTCCACAATTTATTTATTGCTCACTTTGATGCATGGAGAGAATTATTTGGTTACCCAAGTATTATTGAATGGAATCCAGGATCACCAATTCCAAGAGGTATTGAAATAGACCATGATGCAAGGTATGGTTATCGTAATGAGAGCGATCAACGACCATTACCTTCATGGTTTGATTCTCTAGGGGAAGATGGAAGGATTAGGCCAATCTTTTTTATTCAAAATGAAACAGGATACCCACAACAAATCCCCCCGGGGCATCCATTGGAAGGACATCGTGCAATAAGGTTTTTGAGTACCTCAAATCCAGCCTTAGATAATGATACTAGGCAGTATTTGCAGCAGTTCGAGGGACACACATTTCCAATGTGTGAGGAATGGGATGTTCCTAATAACTCATCAAGGTATTCAATAGAGCAGGATGCACTAAATGATTTTGACCCAGATAAAGAGCTCCTAGGATGTGCTTTAACTTATCCCTACCATGATACTACACATGGCAGAGTTGCAGGCGATAGAAATGGTACAAGTGGAGATATGGGATCTACTGGAACTTCTCCAATAGATCCTATTTTCTGGCGCTTTCACAAATTTATTGACAATGTATCTGCCAACAGATCTCAAATTGAAGAACCCGCTCCCACGTTAGCCCTTAGTGAAGAAGCTATAGACACAGCACCTCCTCGCGTGTTCGCTCAAAATCCATTTAGGCTGTATCCTTTTCTAACAGAGCTTCCTACAATATCTGAACAAGAGAGAGACCTCTTTGGAGTAGCCGGTGTGCCAGCTTTAAGTGCAGAATTTGACGAACCGGTAACCGGTGTAACAGCAAAAGACTTTACAGTGAACGGATCTCCTGCCACGCAAGTTTACGGTAAAGGAGCAGGTCCATACATTTTCATTGGTTTTGAGACACCAGGAATTGGTCCTGTTAATGTGACCCTTGCACCTGGAAATATTACAGATGAAGCGGGCAATAGATTTGAAGGCAGCACATGGAGTTATGAAATTGTAGAGTCTACGGCTGATAAAGACATAGATGGTGTTATGGATGGACTTGAAGTTAATTTGTGGCGTACTGATCCTACGCGCCCGGATGTGGATGGCGATGGAATATCTGATGGGTTGGAGGTATCTTCAGGATGTCTCAATCCATTAGTAAATGATATAGATGCAGGTACGATGGGCATGGGCATGTTTACTCTCAGTCTACCAGTAAATGACAGTAACAATAATAATACTAATGACATGACAATGGGCATATCTGGTAATTCTTCTTCTTTAGATTCTGATAGCGATGGAATAACTAATGTACAAGAGATCAATAACAAGACTGATCCCTGTTCGCCTGAGCAACCGCAACGATCCCTTCAAGTTTCTGAAGGCCTCCTTCCACGTGCCGACAATACTACCACTACTCCTTTGCTAACTCAAAATGCCACCACTAGTTTTCCTTTTGCTATTGCAATACAAAAATCTGGCGGCATTGCAGGTTCGACTACTACCGGTAATCTTTCATACGATTCTCTCTCAAAAGTAGCCACATCTATTGTAAATAGCAATAAATTATCAAGACAAATATCTGATTTTGATGAGCAGGAAGCAAAGCGCTTATTGAATAACAGCGGGTTCTTTAGGTCAAGCATCACCTTTTACCCGCCAGCAGAAGGTTCAGCAGATTATATTGAGTTTACAGTAATTGCTACATTAAACGGTAAACTGCATGCAGTATATTGGACTGATGTATCAGAAGAAGTGCCAGAACCTATTCGTAACCTTCCGTATATCATGGCCTATCTGCTAGGAACTGGAAGAGTATTTTGAAGAATGGAGAGATAATAACTGCTGTTGTTGGTGGAGGACATACACTTCCCTTTTGTCAATTTTGAAGTTTAAAAAAATTATTTTACTATAGCATATACCTAAAAGACAGAAAAAAAGAAAGAAGGAAAAAAAGGGGAGACGAAGGAGAGACTACTATTTTCTTTTACGATGTCAGCAAAGTCAGAAGTTTTCACAGTCCGGAGATCTAGTATCTCCTTCTGTTGCATCAAAGTCAGTGATTGTGTCTTGGCCAGTACCGCAGATAAACCTGTCAGCACCTTCATCGCCAGTAAGTGTATCGTCACCACTCCCACTTGATAGATAGTCGTCTTCTTCACCACCACTTAATACGTCATTGTCTTCTCCACCATATATCCTATTTTCCGCTTCGCCTCCAATTAATTGGTCATTACCTCTTCCACCAAACAGTAGGTTATCTGTCTCACCGCCCTCTATCACATCATTTCCAGGACCCCCGTATGCAATAATTCCTTCTACTGGAGCCCTAATTTCGTCATCTCCTAGACCTCCAACAAGTAAGCTACCGGCACCCTCTCCTGCAAACAAGTGATCATTTCCTTCTTCACCAAAGACTGCTGTTGCAGAACCTTCTTGACCACGAACTTCATCGTCTCCCCTTCCACCATATATAGTGTCACCTCCGAAAAAGCCTCCTCTTATGAAGTCATTGCCATCACCTCCAAAAATTGTATTATCACTACTATCTTCATTATCAGGACTGTCATCTATTCTATCATTACCTGAGCCGCCATAGACAACATCGCTACCAGGTCCTAGTTCAATAGAATCTGCCCCTGCGCCTCCTTGAATCTCATCTGTTCCCTCTCCACCATCTATTTCATCTGCTCCATTTCCACCTGAGATAAAGTCTTCTCCGTCATTACCATTCAATATATCATCTCCAGCAAGACCGCGGATAAAGTCATCATCAGGCGTACCGTCTATATTGTCTGGTCCAGGCGTACCAATAAAGTCATCAGCCCATACCATTACGACTCCTACTGTTGTTGTTCCAGCAAGCAGGATTGTCATTATTATTGTTGCTGCTATAGGAATTGCCTTCGCCATATTTTTTATTTTTTTACCTTTTAGGGGAGGATTTTTCCCTTTTGCCATAAAATGGTTATAGAATCTACCTTCTTAAGCTTTACGTACAGCAATTTATTAAAAATTACAATTGTGCATGAGAAATATTACTCATTTTCACCATTCTTTTCCTTGTGTCAAGAAATGCCAAAATTTGTTCCTTTGAATTGATATAAAAAAAACGTAGTATATTGACTAAGGTAGTTTGCAAAAGGGATCATTACTTTTAGAGCATTATGTTGGTGGCGCTCAGACAGACACCATTACTTTTCAAATATTCGTACATCTCTTTAACTAGTTGGGCATTTGTGTTATTTGGAATCGACTGGATCTTGCAGATTGTTCAGCAAGCGTTACTGGCATTGATAGCACCACCATCTTTCTTCATCCTGTTGCTTAAGACACCAAGCACCTATTACCACTATTGTATTCTTAGAACATGTATCTGAACCCGTGTAATTAGTGGGCCCAAGGGGCCTGCATGCTGATATCGGTTCTTTGAAAAAGTTCAGAATTAATGGACCTCTGGTTAGCTAAAAAAGGTTTCTGTAGCCTGGGCCCAGAGGCATTCGACAAAAGACCTTCAGAAAATAGACTCTGTCCGCTATATTTCGGCAAAAAATGGAACAGCTAACTAACAATGCATTAGCGAGCATAAAAAAAGGGTAGCCTTACTTCTATATTCGTTCGCAGATAATGAACATACAAAGCATGATCACATGGGCGTGTGTTACAAGACTGCATAAAATGCAGATCTTTTTGATAATCATCAAGAGCTCATCCAGTGGAGCTGCCCGTCTGCTTTGAATAGTCTTCACGATACAACCCACTTACCTACGATAAAGACTAAACTCAAATAGGTCGCCAATTCATTGAGTCCGTGGTGAAAGAAAATCATCGAGAATAAGCCGTAATTCGTTAATTTTACGCCACAACTAGGCGGTATTTGGAGGCAAAGACTGACATTTTGACGAATTTTGTAAACTCTAAGCCGTAGCTTTACTATTAATGATGGCAGAATCCAGCGACTCGCGCCATGGCCCTCATTGACAGCGTTAGTGCCTTCTGGGCCTAGTATACCAGAGAAACATTCTTGCATCTCAAACTCTAAAGCGCTCATTTTGAGTTCTTTCTGTACTCGTTACATCTATTGTTACATAATAATTACCATCGCTCCTAGCCAAAAATTGAACAATATTGTATATGATTACTAGAAAACCTTGCTGACGAGATTTTATAAGGTCGCATCATGAACTTAAAGGATGGCGAAAGGCGACTCAGATTTCCGTAGGAATGGCATTAACTCGACGCTTTTCCCTGGAATTTCTGACGAATTGCCTATCTCAAAAATTAAACATAGCAACATCTCTTTGCGGTCCGGTAGTGTCGTGGGAGACGATCTTGTTATGTCTATAAGCCAAAAAGGCTTACTGCATCCCATTCTGATCCGGGTTAATAATAAAAGTCAATTTGAAGTTGTTGCAGGCAATAGGAGATTGCATGCATGTAGAGCGTTAAAGTGGAAAAAAATTGCTTGCCATATTGTTGAAATGGATGACAGAGAAGCATTTGAAGCAGCTTTAGTAGAGAATATTCAGAGGAAATCACTTAATCCTCTCGATGAAGCCAGGGCATTCAAATCATATGTTTCTGATTATGGATGGGGCGGAATATCGGAGTTATCAGACAAAATAGGAAAAAGTGCAAGTTACGTAGCGAAGCGCATCAAGCTTCTTGATTTGCCCACAGATGTTCTGAACTCATTATCCGATTTTACTTTGAATACGAGTGCGGCTGAAGAATTGCTATTTATCGATGACAAAAAAGGACAATCAAAGCTTGCAGAGTTAGTAAGGCAAAGACGTCTCTCGTCAAAGAATGTACGGGAAATAGTAAAGGATATTCAGAAAGACGGCTATCCATTCATAGACCCTGTAGATATTGCCTATTACGGGGCACACATTGATAGGGCTGAAAAATCAAGAAAATCGATCGATAAATCGATCGCGACATTGAGAATTGCAATGAGTAGGATAAGTGCAATAATCGAAGGCAATGAAAGTAATTGGATAGTCTATGAAATACTGATGCAGCATAAAAATATATTACATGAACAGATTGGTATTCTTATTAAAGAAAAGGCAAAGATATCTCAGAGACTCTGCGCCCTGATCGCGTAAGTAATTAGGCGAATTTTTCGGTCCGAAAAATTGACTCATGCAATGACTAAATTTTCCCACTTGTTAAATACAATGGATAAAATCTTATTTGCAGCAACTGCAGCATATTTTGTACTTTTCTCTCCGCAACCCATATAGACATAGGAGATTGATAAATTCGCAGCACCTAGAATTATTTTTGGAGAAAGGGAGAAAAGGAAAGATACAGATGACTACCGCCGTTCATCCTCTGTTTTTCAGCGCAAAAGGTTATCATTTGTTTCCTTCTTTACCACCCACAAATTGGAAAGCTACAGGAACCGCCAATTGAAAATAATAACTGGGATACTTTGCTCCAACTACTCTGACTTTGCAGTCGCCAATAATATCACTTCATTTGTTAACCTCAGCGGGCGTGAAAAGTTTGTCGCAGTCAATGGCTATATGGGCGGCACAGAATAAAGACAAGCAGGAATAATCAGGGATGCTCAAAGAATCAAGGTTGAATTATTAAAAAAGAAACCGTAGCGCGCTAGCTCCCAGTTCCTACATCGACGAGCTGCTCGTCGATCCCTATTACTTTCCCTTTTCCATATCCTGGATAATCAGCTTTGCTCTTTTGATAGGTTCTGTTATGTCTGTAAGTTTCTCTAATTCATCAATTTCCTTCTTCATAGCCTCGACATCCTGATTGTACTAACAGATGCAGAAGCGCAACATTCAGGATAATCCACTCTCTTACAGTCTTTTGAAACAGGAAACTCCTCAAGTGTTGCATTGCCATGGACATTCTCGCCTGCTTGAACATGAGTTCTCTTCCCTACTACCACCAATCCCATCGACATTCTCGTAGCTGTAGTGATAGTAAATCACTAGGAACTACCTCCTTTCTATAGAGGTAAATTATGCTAATACTAAAACAACACGTTGATAGAAGTAGGCATTGCTCGAGGAGATGATACAAATCTTCTTCTGGTCGCCCAGGTGGTCTACAGAGGGAAAAAATCGTCCCCCTATATTCTTAATGACAAGCAGATTGTTGAATAGTCAGCCAGTAAAGGTGGCTTATCTGCATTTGGCTTATACTATCTTTTTGTATCTATGTAGCCCTTCTCATCAAGTTTGATTTCATTATAGTCTGAATAAGGCAATGTAGACAAATATCTTTGTCAATTGTGATATACGTGGTGTGGGCCCAAGGGTCCCCGTGCTTTTAGAAGCGCTATAAAAGAGGTTTCAATGCCAAAAGAAAAGAACCAGCTAAAAAGTTTTTTGCTATAGGCACCAAGGAGGGACTTAATCCTCGCTCTTTATGAGGGTTCATTTTCTGTAGCTATTGGAGATGCCGTACAAGCTATAAGGATTGTGCTATAAATTAGTTCCAATTACCGCTGCGTTCTCATTCTTGATAGTAGAGTCATGCCCAGTTGCAAGATTCTGGAACGAGTGAATAGTAGTGTAGTCAGGATATCGCAGCAGACGTTATATTTGTCCATAGGCTGCCGTGGTCATGGCGGCTGTGGTCTTTATTATCATTATTGCAGCTGCCGTTGCTAGAACAAACTTCCCATTGTTCTTCTCCTTTTCATTTTGATTTGCTCTCACCTTCTCATTATTTGATAAGGAGAGTGTCAAGTGATGCAGAGTTATCTCTCAAAATCAGCATGGGAGATGAATAACGTTTCTTGATCCATCTGTCTTCAGAGTTGTCTTTGAAGTATTAAAAAGCAAGCGGTAAACTACTTAACAATTTTAAGACTCGAAGTAGGCGGCTTACAAGCTCTGAACGGAACTGAAGGTTTCAATCTTGAAAATGCTATGATAATTTTCTCTTTCTGTTTAAATATAACCCAACTAACATATCGAACAAATGGTTATAATAGAGGGTTACGTTCATGATTCAGCAGGACAACAACAACCATTAGTTGGATTACCTGTCGAAGCATTTCAACAAAACTTATTAGGTGATTTATCTCTCACAGCATTTCCTCAGTTTACAAATGATGAGGGCTTTTTTAAAATCATTCCTCAAATAAATATTAATGAAACAAGCTCAAATGTATACATCGTTGTTACAGACGAATCAAAAAGGTTTGTATCGGTTAGAGATAGGCATAGTAGATACAAAAGAAAAGAATTCTTATCTGTAGGAGGAACTTATGGCTGGAAGTGGAGAGGCCAGATTATCACTAACTTAAACAATATTATTCAAATTGTTGTCAAACAAGACCGCATATCAATTCCTGCTGAATATGACTCGATTGTTATTGGTTCTGGTTTTGGTGGAACAATTGTTTCTGTTGCTATAGCAAAAATGTACAAGGGTAAAAATGAAGATAAAAGAGTATGCATCCTAGAACGAGGCCAATGGTGGATTAGTCATGAGATTCCTGATTCAAATGCCTTTAGGACATTTCTAGTCAAAAATAATATGCCATTTAGCACGTGGGCGTATCCAAATGACATAAAGGGAATGTTAGCTGCCATTGGTAATTCTAGAGCAATAAATAAAGTTCAAGGATTATTTGACTTAAAGCAGATGAAAAATGTTAATGTAATTGTTGGAAGTGGTATAGGTGGTGGTTCCTTAGTCTATTTTAATATCACTCAAAAACCTGAGCGTGTTGTCTATGAAAATTGGCCAACAGAACGTGACGGTATTGGTCCTTCATTAGATGAATTTTATCCTTTAGCTGAAGAATTCATCGGAGTCAGTCCCATTACAAGTACATCAGCATTTGGAGGTCCGCCATTACCTAAAACCAAAGTGTTTCAAGATGCCGCAAAACAAATAGGCGGAAGCAAGATTTTAAACCCAAATGACTTGGATGCAAAATTATCAATAACTGATATTTCTACCTCTGTCTTTGATCATTTAAATGGACGCCCAAATCAAAGAGATATCAAAAAATTTACTAGTGCTGCGGAAACAAACATTTGCGAACGTCAGGGAAGATGCGGCCTTGGATGTATCCCAGATGCAAGACACACTCTAGATAAACAGATATTTATGAATATTAACTTTCTAAAATTACCAATAGATGTACATCCTTTATGCGAGGTATTAGAAATAGAAGAGTTGCCACCCAGCCAAGGTTACAAGTATGCTGTAAAATTCCTTGATTTTAGAGATCTCATAGATAAGGATGATTTTTCGCCCGCCAAAGATTTAACAGAAAAGGACAAAGCAAGTGTGACCAAGGTTATAAAAACAAATAGAGTTGTTCTTGCTGCCGGTGCGCTAGGTTCAACTGAGCTCTTATTAAGATCAGGGAAACTAGACCTCAGCAGCCAACTAGGAAATAAGTTTTCTACAAATGGAGATTTCTTTGGAATAATAAATCCTACAAAATACAATGTTGATGCCAATAAGGGTCCGCTACTGACATCCATAGCTCTCTTTAAAGAAGATGATGATAAGGGAGAGTTTGCTTTTTCAATAGAGGATCTCGGAATTCCACAGATATTTGCCGAAGTATTTGCCACCCTATTTGACAAAATGAGAGAAGAACAAGGAAGTGTGCCCTCAGCTCCATTTATACCACGGAAGTCCTTTATCACATTATTTAATGAACTTGTCTTAAACAATTTAGATATAGATAATCCTCAAACACAAGACATTTTGGCAAAATTGATGGATGGTTTTGATGTATCCATATTGTCTAGTTTTGGGCGTGTCTTATCTAGTATGTTTGACATTTTTTCAAACAAAACAAATCTGACAGCAGAAGAACGTGTTTCAAATATGTTGGTTTTGTTTGGGATGGGAAGAGATAGCAATGCTACATCCAAGCTGACCCTTGACAATACAAGTAAAATTGATCTAGACAATAACTACAATTTGCAGCAACCTATTTTCGATCAAATCATAAATGGTATGAAGCTTTTTGCGCAAAAAATAGGCAAAGAAGGGGAAAATAGTCTCCTGGTTCCTTTATGGGATACACAATCTCGAAGGCAGATTTCAGCCCATCCTTTAGGCGGTTGTCCGATGGGTGATGACGCCTCTAATGGAGTAGTGGATAGTCTTGGAAGAGTATTTAGAGGCAAGAGTGGGAATACGAAGTATGATGGCTTGTATGTTGCAGATGGATCCATAATTCCAACCTCTTTGGGTGTCAATCCCTCTCTAACAATAACTGCATTAGCATACAGAATAGCATTTGATATTGTTGAGAGAAATAGAGAGTACCTTCCTCAATCCATCGATAGATTTACCCCTCATTAACAACAATAACTGCATTAGCATATAGATAGCATTTGATATTGTTGAGAGAAATAGAGATGAGGCTGCACTGTATTGTTTAAAATGAATAAAAGAAATTTCATCTTTTATTTTGCTGGATACCTTCCGAATAAATCTGACGTGTTAGGAAATGTTTCTTCTTGTAGAGCAAGTAATTTTTTATAATAATCAGCATCATCATATTCTGATGTCGATGTACTTGTATCTCTCTCATTGTCCTGCATAAATCTTTTATATACCAGATGAATCTCATTTAGGAGATTATAAAGGATGATTCTTATAGAAGGTTACATACACGATTCAAGAGATAATGCTCTGTCAGGCGTACCTGTAGAGTTGTTTCAACGTTTTCCTGGACAGGATTTACTATTGACTTCGAGTCCGGCGGAAGTAACTGATGACAAGGGCTACTTTAAGATAATACTCAGCCAAATTATACATATCAAAAATTCTCAAGTTTATCTGGCCATTACCGATTCCACGGGCAGATTTACATCAGTCAGAGATAGTCAAAGTAGATACAAAAAAGAAGAATTCTTTGATAACCAAGGCAATGAGGGCCTGAAATGGAGAGGAGAGGTTATCAATAATCTAAATAATATGATAGATATTACAATAGTACTTGAAAAGAGAAAAATACCAGACGAATATGAAGCTGTAGTAATAGGTTCTGGTTTTGGAGGTACGATTACCTCACTTACTTTATCAAACAAATATCAAAGAGAAGACAATAACAAAGAAGAGAAACTCAAACGACGTGTTTGTGTTTTAGAGAGAGGTCAATGGTGGATAAGCCATGAGACGCCAGATAAGGCTAACGGAACAATAGATGATAGTCAAGCGCTACGCGGTTATCTCACCAAAAATGATATGCCATATAGTACTTGGGCTTATCCTGATGATACTAAAGGGCTCCTTACTCTCTTTGGCAATTCTAAACCTATTAACAACTTGAAGGGTGTTTATGATTATACAGGCATGAGAAATGTTAATATCGTTACGGCAAGTGGTGTAGGAGGCGGTTCGTTAGTTTATAATAATGTAATAGTGGAGCCTGATGAATCGATTTACAAAGATTGGGCCACACAAAATGATGGAAAACCCCCATTGAGCTCTGAATATTTTGAAATGGCTAATAAATTCATAGGAATAAACTCTATTACTACTACTGCAGGTATTGGAAAATTTAAACTTCCACAAGCAAAAGTATTTCAAAATGCAGCCAAATCCAACACAGTTAACAAGAATTTATTGAATAGGAACTCTCTTGACGCAAAACTATCGATAACTGATATTCCAGATACGCAAGTGCTTTTCTCAAAAGAGAGTCCTTTAGAACTAGATAAAGACTTAGAGGAAATGACAGCACAAGAACTAAAGGAAACATTTAATGAAATTAAGAATAAATACGAAAAAGAAACTAATGTCTGTCAGAGACATGGAAGGTGTGTATTAGGCTGCATTGCAGAAGCTAGACACACTTTGAATGACCGGCTCTATTCAACGATTAAGGATGGAGCACCACTAGATGTACATCCTCTCTGTGAGGTAGTTGATATTGGTGAAATAACAGGAGAACAAGACCACAAATATTATGTAAAATTTCTTGACTATAGAGACATAATAGATCTTAAAGACGTTTCAGGAAGAGAGTTAACTGATGAGGAAAAGAGGGAAATAACCAAGACAATAAAAACTAAAAAGGTTATACTTGCGGCTGGGTCTTTAGGTTCTACTGAAATTCTTTTCAAATGTAAAAACTCTCAGTCCCTCCAGCTAAGCGATATGCTAGGGAAAAAATTCTCAACTAATGGAGACCTCCTTGGTGTCATAAATCCTACAAAAGAGAATGTAGATGCTACTAGAGGACCTATAACAACCTCAATTGCAAGATTTAAGAATCCAAACACCGGAGCAGCTCCTTTTTGCATAGAAGACGAAGGGATTCCAAAGATGTTTGCAGAGCTTCTTGCAACAATTTTTGAGGAAATGTCAGCACAAAAAGGTGATAGTCTATTACCAACAAAAAATTTTGTAGATCACTTCAGAGAAAAAGTTTTCAGATTTATCGATATAAACGACCGACAAGTGATGGATCAGCTGCTTAAGTTAATTGAAGGAATAGACCTTTCGTCTTTGTTCAACTTAAATACAGGATTATCGGATTTAATTGGCTTTATAACAAAAGGAACAGAATCTGCTGAGGAACGTGTTTCTAATATACTCATGCTTGGTGCGATGGGCAGAGATAATTCGGATGCTCGCTTAGTTTTTGATATTAACAATGGACGTCTTGATTTAGAAGAGGACTATCCGCTGGATCAACAGGTATTTGAAGATATAATAGAAGCAATGAAACTCTTTGCTAAAGAGATAGGTAAAAATGGCGAAAAAAGCTTGATGATCCCCTTTTGGGATCAAACACGCAAGACACAGTTTGTGGTTCATCCTCTGGGAGGATGTCCTATGGGAAGGAGTGCTGCGGAAGGGGTGGTTGACAGTATGGGAAGAGTATTCAAAGGAAATTCAGGAATTTATGAGGGATTATATGTAGTTGATGGATCTATTCTTCCATCTTCTCTAGGTGTCAACCCATCGTTAACAATTGCCGCCTTGGCTTTCAGAATTGCTGAAAACGCCCTAGTAGAAGGCAACAAAGAATATCTGCCTCTGTAGCTCTTATGTTTAGAGCAAGGCGTGCGTAACTCGAACCCTGATATATCAGGTCAAATCCAATTCCTATTTGGAATCATTTTGTATTTTTTTGTGTGTATGTAGATAAGGTCTAGGATCAGATATGTGGTGTACGGTAAATCAAACGGTTACTTACGTCACGTCTAAATTACGATCCAAAAATCAAAGATGCAACAGAAACTGGAATATATGTAAAGACGGACGGATAACAAGAGCTACTGCAAATAAGGCTTTAGATTATTTACAAAATATTGAGGAACAACTAAATCTGGTCTTATGATTGCTCCTGAACATACAGAAAAAATGTTAGCAGAAAAATAGGCATTAATTGAAAGAAAAAATAAATAAATAAATAACGAAATTTAGGCTACCCATGGATAAATAAAGTGAATTATGCCAATGATTTCGGCCGAAGCTATAATGTGGACATAGAGCCTCCAGATTCACGCAAAGAGAAGGATTTTCAAATTCAAGATCATTCTATAAAACCTATCCGATTTCTTCCGTCTTAGATGTGTAATAATTTATTAACACCCACTCTAAATTACATTGTAATACGCTAGGAAAGCTTATTTAGTTTCTATCGATATATGCTTCAATTTGGTATCAGAGGAACCATGTTCTATTAACCAACCTATGTACTGTCCAATCAAGAAGCTAGATATATTATTTAACGAAAGCAGAAATGAACACCCTATTGAAACTTTGATAAATGCTGATGATAGAGATAATAACAATGCTTCTGTATCCAAAAATAAATGGTCATTTGATAAAAATACATTAATGATTTTTAACAATAAATATTGGAAAGGATTTTTCCCCACAGATCAAGATTTTGATGCTATTCGATATTTCGGTGGATTTTGGAAGCGCTTTTACAAGGAAGATGGAATAATAAAAGGAATTACACACCCATATGAGGTACCCTCGGTATATGCTCCGAATTTGCCCGAAATACAAGACAACCATAAAGGACTTGGACAAGTTGTATATCTAAAATATACTAGTCCAGAATACGCACTATTTCATGATTTATTAAAGATAGTCGATAAAGATGTTGTTCTTGGAAAGGCGTTTTTGGGAGTCCCTCCCTTTAGCATACAAATACTTAACTTTAGCATGTCACGGAATTACAGTGTTGACTTTATGACTGAAGATGACCATCAAGCAATCTATCAGGAATATGCCAAGGCTCCATCCGGTAGCGAGGTGATTGGGCGGTGGGATGGAAAATTAGTTTCTGATAGTTCCTTGACACCTGTAACACAGGAATTCAACTATACTACTGATAATGTTGGTAAATTGCAGATGGAATATACATTTGGAGGCTTACTAAGGGGAATCTCTAAGGTTGTTCTCACAGAAGAGCAGATGAATATGTATGACTATACCAACTGGCACGATGAAGTAAAGATTGTTAGAAATGATTTTATGGTTGGCAAGTGGTGTTCCCCTTGGACACAAATTCCATTGACGTTTGGTCCAAGCTTCCTAAGTGTGGAAAAAGGCCCGGACGAGAGTAGTAGGTTTTGTCTGAGGTTCACTTTGCGACGCAAGCTATAGAAGTGATATTCCTGGACACTCTAAAGAAAAATAAAATAAGCAAAAGTGGGCAACAATCACGAAGTATAGAAATCCCTGAAAGGTCAGCAGTGCTAATCATGGCGACCTGTATATGGCTAATATTGAAGATAATTTGTCAAAGTTTGATAATAAAAATCGACTTAACCAGCCAGAGATGGATAAAGACAATCAAAGCATGGAATCAAAGCATGGAACCAATACGACGACGATAGGATAGATGCGTATAGGTTTAACCTGCTAGATCAGATACTAAAAGGATGATATATAATGTTGTTTTGGTTTTCTCAAGAGGAACCCAATTGGAATTCAATAATCAGAGATGGCCGAAAAGTTTTTGAACAAAATGGCTACAAACTCCACGATTGGCAGAATTGCAGCGTAAGTGCATTTTCCACAGATAGCGGCAATGTCAGAGTTAACGTAAGAAGAAGAAACATCCAATATAGCATGTACATGAAACGAAATATCGAAATCAAATTTCTATATGGCTTTGACATCTCTTCAATACAAGAACCTGTTATCGAGAAATATGATCAAAGTAGTTGGAGAAATGATGGTCAAGAGTTCAGATGGGTGATCCATTTGAAGAAGGAAGGAAACCAACATCGAGATAGAAGAGATTGTTCAATTTGGCAATGGGCTTCACAAGGAGACATCAAACAAAGCGACATATTTAGTCTCTTTAGAGATATCGAAATGAAACTTAAATCATCAAATTACTTCAACTTAGACGATGTTGATGACACTGAAGCCAACGACGGCCAGGTAATACCAGTAATAGTTCAACCGTCTACTGATGGATGGAAAAACTTTGTCAGACAAGTTCATTCTACAAAACTAGATGATTTTGAAGACGAGTTTACACTCGTCTTCAACGACGAGCATCTCAGAAAGCATGGGATCCTTGAGTCTTTTTACAGATTCTTAAGGCCATTTCTGTACGGTCGGCTCACAGACCTTGAATCATTCAGAGTGATATTAGAAGGAAATGATGCATCCCATTTTGTTTTTTCTGGAATATACAGCGGTAAGAGTGACATAACGGAAGACTCTGTTCACGGCGATAGGGAATGGTTTTTGATAAAGGCTCCAAGGAGGAGAGTAAAGTATTACTACTCCAACAGAAAGCATCCCATTGTGTTTATGAATACCGCAAATCATGCTATGGCAGAAGAAGACAACAATACAACTTTGTGGAAGTGGGAGTTTGTGCCTTGGGAAGCTGATTCACCGATCGTGTATGGAAACAAATCTAGAAAGCAGATAGAGGATCTCGTAAAAAATCTAGATGAAAGGGCGACTGTGAATCACATTGTGAATACTCTGAGGCAAGAGAACATTAATGACAAGATGTTGATGAAGGACCAGAAGCTGCAAAAGCAATATGTTGATCACATAAGGAGAGAATACATTGTGAACAAGACTACTGCTGAGAAATTCCTAGACAAAGCGATAGCACACCTTTATGATTATGACAGTGGAAAGTGACTGGAGGGTATATGTCTCTCTCTAAGCTAAGATTTGGGATCATAAGCATCTCTATATCTGCTCCATACACACAGAGAGAGTGCTATGTCTTCTCTTGCGATTGTGTTGTGTGACATCGTCTGATCAGACCTCAATAATGTAATCGAACCAAAAGTCTCCTTTGCTAAATCCCTCAGGCAGTTTGGAAGGCAGTGTGGGCAGGGTATTCGGCAGTGGTTCTGGCGCACCTTCAACAGACAACCAATCGCTTCGGACAATTCTCTTCTTTGTTTTTTCATCAAGTCTAGACATCAGTGGAACACGAGGGATTGATTTCCAGGGCTTGCTCTGAGTGGAAACCATTGCAGCGAACTCTCCATCAGCCATCTTCTCAAGAGCCGCTTTGGGTGTTGCATTGTGACTGCCATGATGAGCAATTTTAAAAAAGTTAATCTTTGATAGAATATCACCGCTAGATCTTTCATTCTCTAACCACCATCTCCAATTGCCATATTGCGCATCACCTGCAAAGAGCAAATATTTATTGCAAAAGATAAAGAGTATAACCAGACTTTCGTTATTTCTAGCTTGATCTAGTGCAAATGCTAGGTCATTAATTGAGGAACCGGATAGATCCTGCAGCTGCTTCTCCACTTCTGGGGAAAGACGCAAGTATGTCGAAGCAGCAGCTGGATCTGCTTTCCATCTATGTCCAAAAGGCTGAATGGCATTGACAAGTTCTATTGTTCCATTTGGACCTGCTCGCAAGTAACTCTGTCCGCTTGGCGGATTCATCTGTGCAAGGAAATCTTTTGATTGGGGGGGACCCAAGACACGTGCTAAAAGACTAGGTATAGAAATATCTCCAGATTTCAATGTATCACCGGCTTTCAAGTATCGGACCTTCACTTTGTCGTTTCCAAACCCTGACTTGAGCAATTCTATTGCATGCTGATTGCCAGCCACATTCACTATTGCATTTAAGGCGTCTGGGTCTGCAGATGCACCTAGTGCTTGAAAATGCTGGACGAGTTTATCTGTCAAAGCAGCATGCTTTTTCTGTAGTTTTAGTGCTTCTTCATTGTTCTCATCCAAAGTCCAAGGTAGCCATACTTCTCCTACTTTGAACTTAGAGAATACGTCTGCTAACTTTCCAAATCCATAGATGTGGTCTCTATGAGCATGAGTGGCAATTATTATCTCAAGCTTTCTATCTGTTACTTCTGCTATATTATCGACAACTTTTTCCAGGGTACCAATGTCTCCTTGGGCATGGACGCCACAGTCTATTAGGATGTGGTGGCTGTAAAGGTCTGCGCCTTCCCCATTCTCCTCAGCTGGTAGCGAAAGCAAGAAGCAGTCGCCAAAACCAATGCGATACATACGGATTCGGATTTTTCTCTGGTTAGACTGCTCTGAGTCTTTATCAACTTTGGCAGAAGATGATGATGAGGTTGTTGTCGTTCTCCTACTTCTTCTTTCTTCCACTTTTCTATCGACCATCCTCTAATAATACCCTCGGTGAATTAGGCCGAAGTCGGCTTTCATTGCGCGCTCAAAAACTGTTCCCTCATCTGTATAGGGTGCCAAACCCATCTCACTCTGACGCATAAGCAAGTAGTCACGTTGTCGTTTCAGTCGAATATTTTTGTCATCATCCTTCTTGTCACCAATGCTCTTCTTGATGGCGTAGCGCACCCATCCATTTTGGTCGAGTATCAAAGTTGTACCACCGCGGAAGGTAAAAGTGGGTGAATTTGGATCGGCGGGGTCAAGTAGAACCTTCTCTCTGCGCTGTGTAAATTCAACCACTATATCAAACATCAATTTGCCATCATCAGACATACGATGCATCTCATGAAACGAACCCACCCAAATTTTCAAATCCGGATCTGTCGATAGACCAAGTTTCTTAGCATTTTTAACAGTGAATTGATGCAGTATAATTGCGTTTTTCTTTTGCAGGGCCTTTACGTATTCTTTATCTTCAGCGTTGAACACATCAAACTGTAGACCTTCGCAGCGAAGAGGATGATGATCATCATACTCATCAGTACCGGTATCAGTAACTTCTGGGGGACACCAAATCAGCGATTCCTCAGAATATGAACTTACATTCTCTGGAACAATTCCCCGCGATCGGAAAGCATCGATTAGTGCTGCCCTGTAGCCGTATCTGTCATCAGGAAAAAGATCATGGTCAGAGGTGATCATTGCACGCAAAAAATCTCCAAAAAGAATATCCACAGGCGGACAATAATCCAATGCTCGAATGCAAATATTGAGAAAGTGTGTAGCGGTCT
>Ga0126306_10000125_pt1 | contig 26689 bp, 26 predicted proteins | sample Plot27_FD_92592 | JGI IMG/M metagenome (GOLD analysis project Ga0126306, IMG submission 92592) | Serpentine soil microbial communities from UC McLaughlin Reserve, CA, USA - Plot27 | ecosystem: Environmental > Terrestrial > Soil > Grasslands | place: USA: UC McLaughlin Reserve, Lake County... | reverse complement strand
GTAGAGATAGCTCATATTGATATAATCGGTGCAGGTATCAGTATTGCTGCTAAAATAACTGCATTAGCCAAACCAAACCAAATTCTGATTAGTGAGAATATTTTTGAGACCATCGTAGAGGTTGCAAAAGATATAAGTTTAAAAAAATTAGATATAGTGAATAGAAACTGGGATTATAGGAATATCAAAACCAATAAAATTTTAAATGTATATATATTAAAATAAGGAGATTTATATTAGTATTTATATTTGTCCAATAAAAGATTGTATGTAATTTCTAAATACTTTCTTACATTTCAACTAATTTTTCACTTTTGTTATGCAAAAAACAAGATAAACAGAGTTAATAGTTTGAAAGAAAGAAGACATGTTATTGTGAAGGAGATATATATATAAAGATAATTAAAGAGAAATTGGATAACAATATTTTGCCTAGAAATATAGAATTCAGTATGAACCCTTAACTTTATTCCATTAATTGAAAGTCTATTCTGTCTCCTATATTAAGATGGTGATTGTTTGCAAATCCAGCTATTGTTTCTAAAACATATAACGATTCTTTTAATGGCTTATAACTAGGACAATAAAATGCCATTGTACATGGTTTTAGTTCTTCTTCTATATGGACAATGGAAAAGTTTTCGTCTAACCAAATAATATCAATAGGAAAATGCATATTTTTCATCCAGAATGATGCTTTTGTAGGATCTCTCAAAAAAAACAACATTCCTTCGGTTTCATTCATAAAATTTTTAACGGATAACCCATCCTGTTTTTGTTTATCTGTAAGAGCTATATCAACAAAGATCTTGAAATGGTCTATAATTACATATCCTTTTAGATAATTTGAATCATTAACATGAGTATTTGTTAAGGTGTCTTGTATGCTGTTTTTCTGATAAGCAAATACAACTAACTTTTCTGTTTCTATAACTGTAAGTGAATATTGAAATAGAAAACCTAATAGAAAACCTAATAATGATACATTTAAAATTTTGAGGATTAACAATTTGTTACCTAAAGATAAAAAACTAAGTAATTTAATCATTATCTATTAGAATATGAGTCATTCTTTTTGTTGAAATCCGCCAGGGATACTCTTCGTGAGAAAAACACCACAATTTCTACAAAATTTTGGAATACTTTCTTGGTTCAAATTAATGCTAGAATAAGATAGGGGTATTCCACAATTAGAGCAAAAAATAGTTTTTGAATCATTATTATTATTATTGTAGTAATAATTATGTTGCACAGTAGGTGAGTAGGCTTTCTTTTTTGTCAGAAGTGGGATTGTCTTAACGTTTTCCCATTTACAACCTAATTCATCGTATACTTTGATAATAACAAATACAAATATTAATTCTATAATAATTGATACAAGAAATAACTGAAATTCTATTGCACTTTTGAGAAAAGAATAAAAAGTTTGAACTATTATGATAGTAAGTAAACTTATAGCTAGGAAAAATAGAACTGAGTATAATTGACTTGAGATTTTAACCATTTAGTATAAAATATCAATTACAACAAACTAAAATAATACTATGATCAATTTTTTAAATCATTTGATCAAATCTTATTTTCTAGATTAATATTGTAAAATTTCTTCTATCACATTTCTTTTTTAAACTCCTTTTCATCTTTGCCAAATGACCTAAAAAAAAATCCACTAAAGACTATGACTCCGGCCAATGCTGTAGAAGCGATGACCCTCTCTATTGGAAGATTAAATAAAAAAGTAACAATAAATGATATAGCAGCTGCAAAGACAGCTAGTGGAAACCAGTGCTTAATTGCCTCTTCTTTTCTTTGCATAATTAGAGATTAGGTTTCTTGTTGATTAATTTATCTTTTTTTTAATAAGGCATTAATAAAAATATATAATTTAATCCTCCTTATCTTTGGGGATTAAACCTAAGTAAAACTAATTTTTTTATCAACTTTCTTTGTCGCAGCATTGGGGACATGATCGCCAAGATACAGGATCATTATAGAACTCATAAATCCATCCATTTCCCCCACAGTGATTACATTCGTTTTGTTCGATAAAGGAATTTGACGTATGAATGTATCGATTCTGATGGGTACCTTTTATCATACAATATTATAGAAGGTTCTTCTAATTAAACATTGTGAAAAATTTTCGTTAAGATTATCCTAGAACATTTATATAAGATAGGAAATATTTTCCTATAATTATATGTTTATTGAAATATAAAACAGATATTTCTCATTATAATTTATCACAAGCATAATCATATTAGTTTTTATGGTGCTTGATAGTAATTGTTGTTGTACATATTCTTTTTTGATAAGTTTTTAACACGTCTTTTGCAATCAAGATTATTGCTTTATGTCAGCATTACTAGATGAACTTTCCTTACATAAACCTATAATAATAGGCATAATTGGAGGTGGACAAATAGGAAAAATGATAGCACAAGAAGCTAAGAGAATGTCGCTAAAAGTAGTGATATTAGATCCCAGTAGAGATTGTCCTGCGTCAACTTTATGCGATAAATTAATAGTAGCAGACTTTAAAGATGAGGACAAAATTAGAGATCTAGCAAAATCTTCAGATGTAATAACCTATGAAATAGAATTAGCAAACTCAAAAGCCTTAAAAAATCTAGAATTAAAGAACTATCCAATATTTCCCTCTCCTCATTCTCTCTATTTAATTCAAAACAAATTTAGACAAAAAAAATTCCTAGAAGAAAATAATTTACCTGTACCTGAGTTTAAAAAAATTAATTCCATTAATGACTTGTTATTGGTAGCAAAGAGGTTTGAATACCCGTTAATGCTAAAGGCTTGTGAAGATTCCTATGACGGAAGAGGTAATTATCTTATTAAGTGCAAAGAGGACATTTCAATCGCTTACAATTCTTTTCAGAATCGTGAGATTTTCGCTGAAAAATACGTTGATTTTAAAACTGAAATCTCTATAATGGTTGCAAGGAATAAAAAAGGACAAATAGCAACTTTTCCTATAGCAGAAAATATTCATAAACATAATGTGTTAGATACTACAATAGTTCCTGCTAACATTTCTCCAAAAATTAAGCAAGCTGCTGAGAGTATTGCAAAAAATGTAGTAACTTGTTTGAATGATATTGGTATCTTTGGTATAGAATTGTTTGTTTCCCCTAAAGACGAACTTTTTATAAATGAAATTGCTCCTAGACCACATAATTCTGGCCATTATAGCATTGAGGGTTGCTCAATATCGCAGTTTGAACAACATCTTAGGACAATCCTAAACTTTCCTTTATCTAATCCTGAATTGGTGAGACCCACAGTTATGAAAAATATTTTAGGTCCACCAAATTTTTCAGGAAACTATAGAATTATAGGTTTAAGTAAATTGCTCGCTCTTCCCTCTACCAAAATACACCTTTATGGAAAAAACATAACTAGTCCAGGAAGGAAACTGGGACATATTACTTGCACCGGCCGAACTTTAGATGAGGTTATAAAAAGAAGCTCTGATGCAAAAAATTCAATAGAGATAATTGTAGATTAATAGCAATACGAATTGTCAAAAAAGGAAGTTGCAATTATTATGGGAAGTGATTCCGATCTTACGATTATGAAAGATGCTGCCCAAATATTAGAAGATTTCGAGATTTCATACGACTTAACTATTGTTTCTGCTCATAGGACTCCACAACGCATGGTTCAATATGCTACTGAGGCAGGTCAAAAAGGAATAAAGGTTATTATTGCTGGTGCAGGTGGTTCTGCTCATCTTCCAGGAATGATTGCCTCATTAACTTCTCTTCCTGTAATTGGTGTTCCGATAAGAGGTAATAGTTTAGACGGATTGGACTCTCTCTTATCTATTGTACAAATGCCTCCTGGTGTTCCTGTTGCTACCGTAGCAATAAATGGAGGAAAAAACGCAGCTATCTTGGCTTGCCAGATATTAGGAATTGAAAATAAGACTATATTTGAAAAAATTGAAAAATATAAACTAGAACTTAAAGATAGAGTTTTAACTAAAGCAAGTAAATTAGAAAAAACCGGATGGAAAGAATATGTATTATAATAATTATCCATAAATAATTTTATTGTATTCTAAGAACCCATCATTCCAGGCATTGTAATTGGTGTCCTGTATTCTTTTGTAATATTAACGCCTTGGTCAGAAGTAGCAATTATTCTTTGAAGATTGCTACCTGCTGGTGGGCTAAGAGGATACGAATGTCCAGGTTCTAGAAGTGCTACTGTTTCACTAGTGTTCCCATAATTAATCTTAATATTTGTAAGTGGTTGTTTTCCAGTATTAGTTATTGTAACTCTAGTATGAGTGAATAACGATTGTTCTTCTTTTAATGCATCAATTGCTAAATCAAAGTCATTTCTGTTTGAAAAGGTGATGTTATTTAATACAAAAATAGTAACTAAAACAACAGGTATAATAGCTATAGTCAAATAAATTTTCTTAAACGTCATTTATATTAACTATATACATAGAATGAAATATTATTTTTCGCATCCATTGAAAGAGAAAAGAGTAAAGCATTTTTTAAACGATTACTTAGGTAAGGATTCAGACGGTATTTAATCCTATCCAAGACCATTACAACTTAAGCTACAAAATTTCAATAGGAACAAACCAAAACAACAGTTTGTAAATCCATAGTTATTATTTGGGCTATGAATAAGACATAAGAGGATTTACAGCATATTTTATTATTTCTTCTAAAAATTTCTAAAATTTCTTATAAGTATTACAATAAATAGTTTGTGCTCAAAATGTTTAGAAAAAAACTGGATTAAAAATTTTTGACTAATTTAAGAGCAGAAAAACTCTTCTATAGTGAATTTTTGTCGTTGAGGAAATCATTACTGTAATGAATCTAATCGTTTATATTGATACCAGAAATGAAAAAATTAAACCAATCAAAAAGATTCGTGAGTGACTATTAATCATAACGAAGATTATTCATATTTGAGTAATATTGTAGTATGATTAATTTAGATTATAAATAAAACAGCAGATGGAAAGATTCACTGATAAGACTTAGTCCAGATTTAATCCAAAAAAACGGTAGTAAAAAGAAATATACGATGTAATACTATGTAAAACAATTCGTAATTTTATTGTTACTCTTATAAGGTCAAGTATACTACTATTAGTATTGTAAATGCCAAGTACCAACATTATTGTTATGTGTGCCTCAACTTTTACTCTGTGGGGAAACCATAAATACCAAATATTAACCTACATTGAGAATTATCACTTATTGAGTTACGTATGTGTTAATAGCCTGGATAGAATAACAATTGCAACAATCAACTTCATCCTTAGAAAATACTTCCACAATTTGATGTTATATAGTAATAGTATAGGCGCATGGTAAGAGGGAATAGGTTATTTATTTAAAGCAGCTATTACCTCCTGTTATAATTAATTTTAATTTTTTTAACTTTTCTTCCCCACTTTTCGAGATATATAATTTCCTCAAGCGCCAGTCTCTTCAGCCACTTTGAGTTTTCAAGGTCAGGAGTAGGTGAAAAGTCGGATACATACCCAAGACAAAGATAAGCTATGGGTTTTATATATTTAGGAATATCTAATATCTTTCTTAATTCTCTATTTGATATAATACTCACCCAACCCATCCCTATTTCCTCTGCTCTTGCAGCGAGCCATAAGTTCTGAATTGCACAGCAGACACTATAAATTCCTGTGTCCGGAATCGAAGTCTTTCCTATTATAAATGGAGCAAATCTGGTATAATCATACGTTACGCATATGTTGAAGTTTGATTCTAAAATTCCTTCTAATTTCAAAGACTTGTATTTATTTTGTTTTATCTTGTCATTTTCTAGTAACTTTATAGCTTTCTCATGTTCATTCAAAAAAGAATCCTTGATTTTTTTCCGGGTGTTTTCTTCTTTTACCAGAATAAAGTTCCAAGGTTGTGAATATCCAACCGACGGTGCATGATGTGCAGCATTTATAATTCTCAGTATGGTTTCTAAAGGGATTTCTTTTTTGATAAAATGCGAACGAACATCCCTTCTTGAAAATAAGATTTTATAAAATCCTTCTCTTTCATATTTGGTAATTTGTTTTCTATACTTAGTTGATAAATTCTTTGAGGATAACAATATCTTTTTTTTTTATTAATGCAATATAAGTTGATTCAACGTTACAATACATCTATTCTTGGAAGAAAATTAATACATTCTATCCCTTCTAAATATAACAATTTACTATAACTAAATTTCTATTGGTTTATAATTTATCTATACAAATTAAATATATTTCACTACTGACTTGTCTACTTGCATTTGGTTTTGTTAATATTACTTTTTTAAATTCTTTTTTTAATTCAACAATTAGTTCATTAAGCATATCACCTTGAAAAACTTTAAGAACTACTTTTCCTCCCTTCTTTAATATTTTATCAGTTAACTTTAGAGCACTCCTTGTTAAATCTATTTGTCGTGCATGGTCTAATTCCCAATTACCACTTACATTTGGTGACAGATCTGATAAAACAACATCAACATTTGAATTTGAAATTTTTAGAATAGAATTTATTATATCTTCATCTTCAATATTTCCTTGAATAACAAATGCCTCATTTAATGGTTCAATTTTTTTTATATCTATTCCTATTACCTTTCCTTTATGTCCTACCTCAGATAATGCTACTTGTAGCCATCCCCCCGGAGCACACCCAATATCCACAACGCAATGACCTTTATTCAAGATTCTATAAGATTCATTAATCTGTTTGAGCTTAAAGGCAGACCTACTTCTGTATCCTTGATCTCTTGCTAATCGTCTGAATTGATCTTTTTTCGAATCTGCTAATTTCATAGATACACTAAACTACATTATGAAAAATAAATATATTATAAGATTACTTATAGCCTGAGTGAAATACTTTAATATTAGTAGCGATAATATTTTTAGGATTGCTGATAATATATAAATAATATCCAAACCTTATATACAATATATGCCTATTAACAATGGACAAGAGTATATTGCAAGTTTAAGAAATAGGAATCTTAAGGTATATCTCTTTGGAGAATTAGTAAAAGAACCAGTTGATCATCCTATGATTAGACCATCGATAAACGCTGTTGCAGAAACTTATGATTTAGCTAATGATGATCCCTCACTTGCCTCTGCGGAATCCTCCCTTTCTGGTAAACGAGTGAACAGATTCTTACATATTGCTGAAAATGCTACAGATTTAGTAAACCAAAATAAAATGCAACGCAAGCTTGGACAGTTAACAGGTACTTGTTTTCAACGATGCGTAGGCATGGATGCTTTAAATTCTCTTTATTCCACAACATTTGAAATTGATGAAAAATACCATACTACGTATCATCAAAGGTTGAAAGAATTTATTAAAAAAATTCAAGAGGAAAATCATGTAATAGGAGGAGCTATGACAGATGTTAAGGGAGATAGAAGTCTTTCTCCTTCCCAACAAGAGGATCCAGATTTATTTGTTCATATCACTAAACGGGATGAGAAGGGTGTTTATATTACAGGTGCAAAAGCACATCAAACTGGTTGTATCAATTCACATTGGATTTTAGTAATGCCAACTATGAGGCTGCGTGAAGAAGATAAAAATTATGCGATTGTAGGAGCGGTGCCAGCAGATGCGGAAGGAATTACCTATATCTACGGTAGGCAATCATGTGATACAAGAAGTATGGAAGAAGGAGATCTAGATGCAGGCAATTCCAAATATTCCGGCCAGGAAGCTATGATAATTTTTGATAATACTTTTATTCCAAACGAGCTTATATTTATGGATGGCGAGAATGATTATGCTGCCATGCTTATAGAACGGTTTACTTGTTATCATAGAAGAAGTTACGTTTGTAAAACAGGATTAGGTGATGTACTTATTGGTGCAGCAGCATCTATTTCTGATTATAATGGAGTAGCTAATGCCTCACATATTAAAGATAAATTGGTTGAAATGACACATCTTAATGAAACAATTTTTGGTACTGGTGTTGCTTCCTCTTTTCAATCATATAAAACTAAGGCTGGTAATTACCAGAATGATGATATGCTTGCTAATGTTTGTAAACATAATGTTACTCGCTTTCCTTATGAAATAAGTAGATTAGCTCAAGACATAGCTGGAGGATTAGTCGTAACCATGCCTTCAGAAAAAGATTTTCGAAGTCCTGAGACAGGCCCACTTTTAGAAAAATATTTGAAAGGCAGAAAGGGTATTTCTATAGAAAAAAGGGTACGAATCTTAAGGCTAATAGAAAATATGACTCTAGGAAGAAACGCCGTTGGTTATTTGACTGAATCAATGCATGGGGCAGGATCTCCACAAGCACAGAGAATCCAAATTGCCCGTCAAATGCAATTAGAATACAAAATGAAACTAGCAAGAAAATTAGCAAATATTCCAGAAACAGAGGCTGAAGACTTAGGAAAAGAACAGTCTGATTATTTTGATAGGATATTTAGTTTAAAGAAAGAATCGTCTTAACAAATATCGAGTTTTTATTTGAGAGATCTAATACATTGAATTGAAAGGTTCTTTACTAAATATCGTAGATTTAAATAAATCTTTTCCATTACGTAGCGGAATTACTGATTTAATTAGTTTCAAAACGTCTAAGAAAATAAAAGTTATAGATCATCTCGATTTGAAACTCGATAAGGGTGAAATACTTGTTATTGCAGGAGAATCTGGCTCAGGAAAAACTACTCTAGCAAAACTTATCATGCGATCAATTGATTCCGATTCAGGTAAAATTATCTTTGATAATAGAGATATTACCAAACTTGATGGAAAAGAGTTACTAAAAATAAGATCTAAAATCCAAATGATCTTTCAAGATCCTTATTCTTCTTTGGATCCTCGAATGAAAATATTTGATATTGTTAAAGAACCATTAGCAGTACACAAAAAAAAATTTTCCAAGATGGAAATAAGAGAATGTATTGAGTCTACTTTACGAAAGGTCAATTTAGACCCACATGAGGTATCTTATAAATTTCCTCATATGCTGTCTGGAGGCCAAAGACAAAGAGTTAGTTTTGCAAGAGCGCTAGTACTTAAACCTCTTTTAATTATCGCTGATGAGCCTGTCTCAATGTTAGATGTTTCTATCCGATTTCAAATACTTGAATTAATGAAAAAATTAAGAGATGAAGAAAATGTTTCCTTTTTATATATTACACATGATCTTTCAACTTCACAATATGTAGGAGATAGTATAATTATTTTATATAAAGGACAAATTATTGAGCAAGGAAACATTCATGAAGTCTTACTACATCCGCTTCATCCATATACTAAAGCCTTAATCTCTGCAATTCCAAAATTTATTCATTTAGAAGAAATAAATATAAAAAATGATGTTGAATCTTGTAAAAGTGGATGTAAATTTTTAAATAAATGCTTATATGCAACTGAAGAATGCAATAATGCAGAACCAACGTTGAGTGAAGTTAATCCTTCTCATTCTATTAGATGTTATAATTATAAATCTATCTAACTACTATTAATTCCAACTTTTTTAATTTAAAGATATTTCATCTAATTCCTTTTGATGATATTTATACTTGACAATGTGAGAAACTCCTTCTCTTGGAAAGACTCCATAAATTTGATCTACCTTTGAAATAGTAGAATCTTTTAATGTTACCATAATTATCTGATTATCTTTAGATCGTTCGAATAATATCTTTGATAATCTTTCAGTATTTTCTGCATCTAAGTGAGCATCTACTTCATCCATCAAATAGAATGGAGAGGGTTTAATAGCTTGCAGTGCAAGAAGAAAAATAGTTGCCGCCATTGTTTTTTCTCCTCCTGATAAAGCAGTAGAATCACGTCTTGGCTTACCTGGAAATTGAACTGTTAACCTTATTCCCTTTGAAAAAATATCTTCTTCGTTCTCAATCTCTAACCAGGCGTTCCCACCAATAATACGAGAGAAAATAAAATTTATATCTTTATTAATCTTTAAGAATGCATCCATGAATAGATTCTTTTTCTCTTTATAGATTTCTTCTATGAAAAGAACGATTGAATTTCGTTCCTTTTCTAAATCATTCTTCCTGTGGGACATTCCTCTATAGCCATTTACAATTTGAATATAATTTTCATTAGCTCTCAAATTTATTCGACTTTTTAATATTTCATATTCTTCTGATAAATGGAATACAATATCATCGACATTAAAATTATCTTCCTTTAATTCCTTATAACCTAACCACATAAGGTCATGATTTAATTTTACTTCATATTGTTTTAAGTTTGAAGTTTCTTTTTCCATTAAAACAATTTCCCGTTCGAGAGAACTATTTTCTCTTGAAAGTTTTCTTTCATGATCTAACATGTCTTTAATTTTTTCTTCATATGATTGTAATCTTGTATATGAATCTCCAGAAGAAAAAATAATATTTTGTTCTTTATTTCGTAAAAATTTTAACTCTTGTTCTTCTTTTTCTATATTACGTTGTAATTCTGTCTTTAATATCTCTTTGTCAGATTGTTCTTTTATCAAACTTCTCTTTTCTTCATTTAATGAGTTAATTCTTTCTAAAAGTAAATCTCTTTCATTTTTTTTCTTCGAGAGGTGAATCACAATATTTTGTAGTTTCTGATTATCGGATTCAAGCATACTTTGAAATTTGTTTCTTTCTAAATTTAAATTAGCGATTTTTGTTTCTTCAAAACCAAGGTTTATTTTCTTCAAATCTTCTTCGATTTTTTTTTTAGTCGCAGATATTAAAGAAAATCTTTTGCTATTTGTTTGTAGTAAATTTACTGTATTTTTATAATCACTTTCATTCTTAGTTCGTAAAAGCTCTAATTTCTTCACCTCTGCATTGTGGTCCTTTAGTATATTTCTTTGAAAAATAAGTTTATCTTCAAGATATCTTATATTGTTTTCTAATTCTACTTTTTCAAACTGTAAGTTTTTTAATCTATCTATTAGATTTCGTAGGTCGGTTGTCTTTTCTAACAGTGAGTTTTTCAATTTTACTATTAGCAGGCGTAAACTTTCAATATCGTTTTTAAGATTAATTTCAGTAACAAAGTTAATAACTGCAGAATTATAATCTACTAAAAGTATATTTGATTTTGCCTCAAAAAATTCTCCATCAATTGATACTGATCTATATCCTTTTAACGATAGCTTGTATGCTTCACTTGCCGTCCTAACAATAATGATATTTCCGAAAATAAAATCAACCAATTTTTTATAATCAGACTCAATAAAGTTTGACAAGTTACCTATAAAGGACATATTTTCTTCATATACAACAACTTTTTCTGAAAGTTGGATGATATCTAAAGGAATTATCTTTACTCTAGGCAGTTTCTTCACTTTAGCAAATTGTGCTATCTTAACCATTTCTTCTACGTTATTAACAACTATGGCCTTCAACCATTCAGATCCTACGGCCATTATGGGTCTAAGATAATTTTTATCCCATTTGATTAAATCATGGACGATTCCTACAATATGTAATTCTTTTTCCTTATGTATTTCCGAAATAGTTAAATCCTCCGACATAGCTTCAGTTAAAATTTTATTTTTTTCAAAAAATCTTAATGATTCAGTATCAGACTTATTCACTATAACTTTCGATTCTTCTATTTCATTATTAAATTCCGTTATTTTTTTCTCTATTTCTAATATTAATTTCGGTAGGTTTTCTATCTTTTGTTTTAATTTCACCATATTGGTAACGTTATTTTGTAATTCTTGGGAAGTCAATAATATCTTATACCTCAAGTTCTTGAGTTTAGAATTTGTTTCAATTTTGTTGTTTATAATAATTTTCAGATTTTCCTTGATTTTTAGAATATCAACTGCAAATTTATTGTTCATGACAATGATTTTTTCGTATCTATGGTTTATCTTGCTTTTATAAAATTGTATTTTCTGGTTTTTACTAGATAAATGTGAAATATGGTTATCTAAATTTTTTAACTCTAATGTATAACCGACTTTTCGTTCCTTTATAGGTCCACTATTTATTTCTAAAATTGCTATTTCATTGTGCAATTCCTGAACTTTTACATTTAATTCTATTCTTGCTATCTCTGCACTTGCTATTTTTTTATCAATTTCCTCTATTCTTGAAATTGTTTCTTGGTAAATAGCCTTTGATTTTTCTACATCATATACTATTGAGGAAACCTTGTTACTGATCTCAGCTTTTTCTTTATTGACCAGATCTATTTCTTTAATAAACTTCATTTTCTCTAAATCTATATTTTCTAATTCTTGTTTTGTTTTTGTTAGCTCTACGCCAACTTTATTATATTGGATTCTTTTTGTTTCTACGGTTTGTTCATTAATCATAATATTACTTTTGATATTTCTACTTTCATTTGAAATTTTGATTGCTTTGTATTTTTTGATATCTCTCTCTAGATGCTGAAATCTTAATTGTTCATTTCTCTCAACTTCTAAATCATCAATTCTTTTTCGTATTTCATTCATACGCGCGAGCGCAATATCCAATCTTCTATCAGACTCTTCTAATTGTTTCAATGATTCTTCTTTTTTTTCATCAAAATAGGATAGGCCTACAATATCCTCTATAATCTTTCGCCTTTCTTCAGCATTTAACTCGGATATCCTTGTAATCATTCCTTGTTGTACAATATTTAATTTATTAGGAACTGCAACTACAATTTGTAATAATTCAATAATTGTAGATTTTGTTACTTTTTTTCCATTTAAATGGTACTGACTTTCTCCAACAGAACCTTCCATTTCCCTAGTTAAAGTTACGTTATCAGAATCAATAGGAATTCCTCTATTTTGATTGTCAAAAGTAATACTTACGCGAACCAATTTGTGTGATTTATTTTGGGTATCATGAAAAAGAGATTGGAACTTATCTACACGTAAAGCTTTTGGACTATTTTCACCCAGTGCAAACATAATTGCGTCTAATACATTACTTTTTCCTGAACCATTTGGACCTGTAACGGCTATAAGTCCATTGTTAAAGTTAATTACGGTATTTTTAAAGCCAAATGATTTAAAACCATAAATTTCTACCTTTTTAATAAAAACCATCCTGACTAAAGTAACAAGCTGATTCTATATTATATTTTTTCTTAAATTTAAGATGAAACATTTCTTCATTCTTATCTCATATAAAAAGGAAATGATTGAGAAAATTTTTGGCTGGTGATTTTCTAAAGGAATATAATCACAAGTTTTATTATGTTTAGTTGTTAAGATTATCTAAATTAATTTGAGGAATTTCATTCCAAAATGTATATCCATTTAGTGAAAGATAATCAATAGAATCACGAAAGATAAGCTATTATGTTGATTCTTTAGCTTAATCTTTTTTATAATGTATACGAATTCTGAATATTACGTTAGATGAGATGTCCAAAACATTTTCTTCTAACTAATTAATTAGTTTTAAATATCATCTTAAAAATACTGATGAGAAAAATTAGTCGTATAGTAAAAGGAATAGTTTTACATCGTCATGAAATATTTACAAGGATCTCTAGGTTTGAATGACAACTAAATTTGTTATTGATCTAATCCTTGACACTCTACTATATAATTTCTATTAACACATCTGAGATCATTATTCTTATGAGTAATTTAATAGCATGAATATGTCATCAACAACGTACTTATCATTTCAGTCAAAGCTGACGGGTTTATCCGCTTATGAGTAAATATATTCAGTTAAAATTTATTTTATCATTAACATAATTAAATAAACAAGTATAATATTAGTTATAAAAATTTCATCAGTAATTTATAGGTTAAAAATCTCTTTATTTTATGCATAAGTATTTTTTTTTCTTTTTTCTTTTATTTTATATATTTTATATAGGGGAACTTTTCAATAGTGTAATAGTTTTTGGTTCAATTTTTACTGGTTATACAACAAAAGTAGTTGAACAAACCGAAGTCAAAAATCCTATGACCAATACATCTTTTAATCAAGAGCAAAGCAAATTGTATTTAGAAAAAAAAATCGATAACCATAAAACCGCATTAGACAAGCCCGTTGTAATGGTTAAGACCCATATATTTAGTTGTATAATACAAAATATAAATTCGGAAAAACTCTGCAATATTTTATATGACTGTAATATAGAACTATGTAAAAATATTGAAGCAAGATCAAATCTTATTGTGTATGGTAAAGAACCGATATATTCCATTATTACTTCCAATACTGGTATAACCTCTAATCAAATCAAATTGCAGCCTGGTGAGTATGAAATTTTATTAAAAAATAATGATTTTAGGTCGTCACATTATTGTAACGAAATTTTATTAGATGGTCTTTCATTTCATGAATTTACGTTAGGTATCAATCTTCCTCAGGATAAAGCTTCGATCCTATGTATCCATATTAGTGATGGTTGTTATGGTACCATAAAATCAGGAGAAACTAAAATATGTCAAATCCATAACGTTTTATTAAAAAATCTATTTTAGCTTAAAAAACTTTACGATAGTTGAAAAATAAAACAATTTAAGAGCTATTTCTAGAAACAGCTACTTCAATTGTTGAGACATTGCGAGTATTGCCGTCTTCAGATTTAACAGCTTCTGAACCAATTTTGACTGATGCTACCTTATAACCCAATGTATTCATTCTCTTAACGATGATCTGTGCAACATCCACGGCTCTGGGTATACTTTTTCCCCTTGCTTTTATAACAACAGTGGGTTCATTAGCCAGTTGAACTAATGTGGCCGTGACATAAGTCATAAGTGGTTTTTTACCTATAAAGATCTCATTGCTTGATTTTGGTTTACTATCTGTATTTTCATTATGTGTAGACATTAATTTTATTATTCATGGAAAGTAGAATATAATGTTTTTTCAACCCGAAATATTTGTACTCTTATCTTTTGCTAAATTATTTAATATTTCATCAATATTGTCTGGATTTTGTTTTATTTTATTAATTGTATCAATATCACTAACCTCATAGCAATGAAGAATGTCCTCCTTATCCTTAAAAAAAAGGAATACATGATCCTCATAAATACAATAATATAATTCCTCCTTTACCATATTGTCTGGGTTTAACTTTATTCCATTATCTGTAGTAATCACAGGATTTTCCATAGATCTTAATAAGAATTTGGAATAGAAAAATCTACTGATTATATTCATTGAATCAAAGTATTTAAGAGCAACAACAACATAACAATGAAAATAGCAATATTGTTTCTATTGTCTTCTTTGAATTTTTGTCTTCGATTGAGTAATGCACGAATATTTAAGACTGATTCCCTATTAGTATTTGTCCTTTTTCTATAGACAAAAGGGAATGAGTAATTAATCTGGATATTATGTATGTTATAAAAAATATAGAAATAAATGCTGAAGCAAAATAATAGTGTCAAATTAAAAGTTCGGATGTTAACCCCAGTTTTTTTCATGAATTAACGATAATCATATCTATAGTTCTCCTAATCGAATAAAAATAAGAATATAAATGATGGAACAATTATTAGTTTTGATGTCCATTTTAAGTGACCATTATTGCTATAAATTTTAAGATAGTGTAACGATAGAACAAACTACTAAAGAAATAACTTAGTATAAAAAAAGAATACATCAAAGATTAGTAGTCTGAAAATTCAACATTTATCTATTTTGTAAATATATACAAATCTTTGAAAATTAGTTATTAAAAGCTATGTTTGATATAATGTTTATAGATCCTAACATATCTATAACAAATAAGTATAACATTTGTAGTATACACACAGGATTAATAATTTAATTATATGCCTAATTTAATAATTATGAATTATTTTAATACTATCATATTTTTTGAGTGTTAGTCACAGTATCAACAGTAAGAAATACTTATGTAAGTACAGGTCATTAAATTTAATGAAAAATTGATTAAATTTAAGTTATTAAGAAACCCAACAGGTAATATAATTTTACTATCTGTTGATTATTGCTTCTGTAAACCATGATGGAAACATATCATTTACATTTCTTAATAAATAATTTATGTTACTATCTAAAATATATGTAGATGCATGATCTTCTTGACTTCTTATACTACGTCCATAAGTCTGAGTTAGCCTCACAATCGTATTCCACAAATACCAATTCATATCTTTTTTTCTCAGTGCCGCAACCTTCTTATCGCTTAAATCAGGGTAAGGAATTTTAGTTATAATCTGAAACCTCGATAAATCATCTTTTAAGTCTAAACCTTGATAAAATGAAGGAGAGATGAGAACTGTGGGTCGTGTGCTTTGTGAATGTCTCTGTAATGTTTCTATTCTATCGGTATTAGGGCCACTTTCTATGAGACGTTCTAAATTTTCCTTATTTAAATTATTTTTAATATATTCTAATTGGAAATAGGATGTAGTATGAATAATTCCTTTTTCATTTTTGTGTATACTCATTATATTATTTACTGTTTTAGCAATAATCGGAAGATTATCTAATATGTTTCTACTATTTAACCATGCGATATTCATTAAATGAATAGGTCTATTCTCTTTGGGAAAATCTGAGTGTTTTACACGAATAAACTTGATTTCATCTTGTGATAAACCTGTTATTTTACATAAATACTCTTTATTTAAAATAGTAGCACTCATAAATAATCCATAATTACTTACATCGAGAATTTCTTTAAAGTAATAAGATATATCCAAAGGAGTAAGAGTTATTTTTCTAATCAAATCCTTGGATTTACGATCTATATTCGTTACCAGCCAATTATTCTTATTAGTTTTCATATCCGTGAGGACATAATCAAGGTTCTTTTCCCTATTAATACAATCAATTAAATTTTTTTCAGTAAAAGGCTCCTTTAGGGAATTATTTTCTATAGCAAGTTCTGCCTCTTCCATAAAATCCAGGAGAGTCTCTTTATAATATTCACAAAATTCAATCCATGTTTCTATTTCTTCTTCCTTTCTATTTGGTAATTGAAGCTTAGGAAATAGTCGTGTAATATTCTCACTATTAATTATAAAACTCTTGAAATTAGAAACTTCTGATTCAATATTATGGACTTCATCAAATACGAGTAATTCTCTTTTTGAAATTATATTAGAAAAATAAAGATCCGAGAGAAAGTATTTGTAATTATAAATTGCATGTGAAGCTTTGGTAGATATCCATTTTTGATGGAAATATCTACATGGTTCCCATTCCAAATTTTCAAATCGTATTTGTTGATTATTTTTTTTTATGTATTTCAATTTTTCAAATTGTCCAATGTCAATATGCTCGAATTTCGTTCCTAATCTATTTATCTTATAATCGGAGAGTCTTGTTTTATAGAGGCAATCAAAATCTTCTTGTTTCTGACATGGCCCATATTCACAGGTTTCATGTACTCCTTCATTTTCTTTTAATATACACGGGAAATTTCTTTTACCTTTTCCTTCTTTAATGAAATTAAAATCCTTAGAATATTGATTTTGAAGATCTTTAGTAGAGGTACATATATGAGAGCTTCCTAAATAGCTTGCCAAAGTTATTGCAATAGGACTTTTCCCAAAGCCAGTAGGCGCCTCAAGAAAAATATATTTTTTATTGCACTTTATAGCTTCTTCAATTTCTTCTAAAACTTTTCCTTGATTACTCCTTATTTTTGTTAAAGGAAAATAGTTTATTAATTTCATAATGTCATCGGAAATTCATACTTAATTTTATGGGTTGTAATTTTATTAGGTTTTTTATACAATTTAGCAATTCGTCATTATAATGCATTAATTGAAATTATTTTTTCTAATAATATTTTTTCTATTTCTTCTCTTGTTTACATAATGTCTATTAGGAATATTACCAGTAATCCAATCTTCACTTAAAGGTTTTCGTGCTCTCCGTGCTGACTTAGGCCCAATTCTTTTTCCTAAAAAAAGACGTCCCTTTTTTGCTATTTTTCCCATTGCCTAAGTAATATTGTTCGGAAAGACTAATTAGTATTGTGTTTGATATTTACACATTAAATTAACAGTCAATCTAAGAAAATTTCTCCATTATTTTTGAATATTTCTACAGAATTATTAAATTTATCATGTATAATTATTAAGCTCTCATTAAAATTTAATTTTTTTTGCATACTTTGTAAATAAAAATTTAAAGTAGATAAATCCTCAAACGTCTCTTTAGGACATAATACAGTAAGGTCAATATTAAAGATAATACACTCATATAGATTCTCCTTAGTTTTAAGCAATTTTATTATTTTCATATCTATTGGATTTTTTCTTTATCTTAAAAAATCTTTTCAATTCGACCTTAATGCAAAACAAACATATTTCAAAAAAAAATACAATAGTTGTGGCAAATCTATCAATCAATGAATTTACTTATACCAGATTCAATTCATTATTGGGCGATTTACAGGATAAAAGAAAAAAAAATATAGATTCAGATGATTTACTAAATGAACTGATTGATAACTTTCAGCAAAATAATTGGGATCATGATGTCTTATCAGGCGGTTAATAGCAACTCAATTTACATTCTGAGGACGTTTTAAATAGCGTAAATTTCCATATTTGTGATGATCAATATATACCTTATAAGGCTTTAAATATTCAGAAATAATAACAACAATATTTATAAATCTATTCTTCAATTATTTCTAACTCAATTTTTATTATTATTGGAATAAAATAACTGATTAATGGTTTATTTTACTAGAACATAGAATCTTATTATCAATACTAATATAAATATCCTTTATGATAAATAATTTATGTATTCTTATTCATTTAGCTCTAATTAAATAGTAATTAATTACTAAATTCCAATTCCATTTAGATAAATTATTGTTAATACACTCCAAAAGATGGAGTATAAATTCTATAAGTAAAAAAGTTACAATGATAATCCAATTAATGCAAATTATCAACCATCACAAATTACGTTCGAAATCACGAATCAGATCAAAATGTTATATATTTTAGTAGAAGAAACGTTAAGAACAGAATTTAACCTCTGTAAAGTAAAAAAGTTTAACAAATAATGGGGTCGGCCGGATTTGAACCGGCGAACTCCAGCGCCCAAGGCTGGCATCATACCAAGCTAGACAACGACCCCTAGTTATCTTACTATACATTTTTTAAGGTTTAATTTTAAGTTTAGGTAGATTTTCAAGGTAAAATAATTCTTTTCTAACTGGTGTTACAACTTGTAATAACTTCTGTAAAAGTTTCATGAGGGATTATAGTATGTTCAGATTGAGAAACCATCATCTTCTTTCCTTCAACCAGTGTTGGATAAGCATGAATGTTCTTTTTCTTTTTAAGGATGTCTAACAAATTTCTTGCATTTTTTTCATCATAATTATCGAGTATCCATCTCAAAGCAAATGGAAGAGATTTGTATCTGCCCCAGATATCGTTCAAAAAATTATCCAATTCCTTATTCTTAGTAGGCTTTCTTGATATTATTGCAAAAATATTTGCAACACTGCCTTCGTGTACTATACCTATACCATTTTTCAAAGTTACAAATGGTTCAATCGCATAAGCCTGACCTGGTTCTAAAAGAAATGATCCAAACGAATTGATATTAGGAATAGATTTTCCAGCATGAATAGTATAGCGTTCTAGAGAATGACCGCTTAAATTTTTAATCGGAATATAACCACTTTTAATAATAGAGTTTTCTATTGCTTTACCTATCTCACTTGATTTTGCCCTATTCCTTGCAACTTTTAGTGCTTCCATTAAAGCATTTTCTGATGCTTTTACTAAAGAATGAAATTCATTATTATAACTAATAGTAACAGCAGTATCTGCTATGTAGCCATCAACGTGTACTCCTATATCAATTTTAAGAACATCTTCTTCTGCTACTATTTTTTGATCATCAGGCTCTGCAGTATAATGAGCGGCAATTTCATTTAAACTTACATTTACAGGAAAAGCAGGAAATCCTCCATTTTCTATTATCTCTTTTTCTATTTTCTCACAGATTTCGTATAAAGTCTTTCCAACATACTCTTTTTTTTTTGCAAGGTCTCTTACAGAGCATGCTATTCTACCTGCTTTTCGGTAACACTCCATGAAATCCACAATAACTCTTTAAATATATTATATAAAATTGTTTTAAACTTCCTCATTCTATCTTTATTGATCTTCAAAACTTTTTTACAAAATCCAATTTAATATGTAGTTATTATTTAATAAAAATTGTTTTATACTATTATTTTATAAAGTATATGGAATTGGGAATGAATAATGAAGACAAACTGAATACGAAAGTTGTAATCGCTAATTTGTCTATGCCTGATGGAAAGCAATATGAAATTCCCCTCGTTAGTAAAACATTTAGTTCAGGCAGACAAGGCTTTTATGCTCAAATTCCTTCATTAGTGTACAATAATGAAGTATATGGAGGGCAAATACAGGTGTGGAAAAAAGGTGGGAGTGGTAGTAAAAACTAATATAATTGTATTAATTTTTTCTTTAACAATCCCTATTAATTAAATAAAAATAAATTTACCAAAAATACAATTTTATTGTTAGCTTGGAGAGAAAAAATAGTTCATTAAAAATTATATATGTAATTCTTGATGGAATAGGGGATCTTCCTCACCCATATATTGATAATCTTACTCCATTAGAAGCAGCTAATACTCCGAACTTAGACCATTTAGCGATAAATGGAATGATGGGTGAAGTGGTAACTGTTGGTAAAGGAATAGCTCCACAGTCTGATATCGCTGTTTTTAATATGTTAGGTTATAATTTCAGAGATGTTCCATATGTAGGAAGAGGAATTGTTGAATCAATTGGTTGCGGTATCGATTTGAAAGAGGGAGACCTTGCATTAAGAGGGAATTTCGCTACGATTGATAAAAATCAGATAATAATAGATAGAAGGGCAGGTAGGATAATTGAACGTAAAGAAGCTAAGTCTCTATGTGATACGCTAAATTCCTCCATTTTATTGAAAGATCCTGATGCCTCTGTAGTGGTTGTTCCCACTATCGGCCACAGGGTAACCATAAGATTTAGACACAAAAAAATAAAATTATCTAATCAAATAACAAATACAGATCCTGCTTATGATAAAGTAGATGGGATGGGTATTGCCAAAGCGGATATATCAGAGATGAAGGTATTAAAGTCGGTTCCACAAGATGAAGATATTTCTTCTAAAATATCGTCTGATCTAGTCAATGATTTTAGCAATCAAGTATATTTCATTTCAAAAATACATCCTGTAAATAAGTCAAGAGAGGAAAGAAATCTGAATGCTATGAACTGTATTTTAGTAAGAGATGCTGGAAATACAATGCCTCATTATGCTCCTATAAATCAGAAATATAACATGACAGTTGGTTGTGTAGTAGATATGCCTGTAGAGATTGGTATATCAAAAATTTTAGGTATGGAAATTATTGAAGCAGGAAATGTAAATGATTATGTAACCAAAGCAAAAGGTACTGCTAAGGAGTTACAAAAATATGATATTGTATATGTTCATATTAAAGGTCCAGATGAATATGGGCATGACGGTGATGCCTTGGGAAAAAAACAAAATATTGAAAAAATAGATAGTGAGTTTTTTGGAACTCTGTTAAGGGAATTAAGAATTACAAATGTCGTCATAGTTGTTTCCGGAGATCATTCTACGCCCTGTATAAAAAAAAGTCATACCGATGATCCAGTTCCCCTACTTATATCATCAAAAACCCTAAAGAATACAAGAGTTCAAAGATTCACAGAGTCCTATGCCAAGACTGGAGCTCTTGGCAGTATAATGGGATCCGAGGTTCTAAATAAAACACTAGAAATTATCCCCTTGTAAAATAAATTTAAATACTCAATTTTATTTTCTAAAACTTAGAACCAATAAGGTTATCTTTACATAATTCACAAACTTGTTCATCAATATTGGCCTCAATTTTATGATGGACATCACAAATAATAAATGAATACCTCATATAGTTGCATAATTCAACGAATTTGGCCATAGTACTAGGAGTATATACTCTGTTTGCTACAAGATCTTGAGCAATGTCGTCGATTTTTCGCATTACCTCGAAAAGTGATGAAAGCTTATTGATGAGTTCAATATCCCCCCTCGTTCCTCTAATATAATTGCTAATAGCAGCTTGAGTAACGCCTAGAACTTTAGCAACAAATTCTTCCTTCATTTTGTATTCAATTGTTAATTTTTTTGCCAAGATAGCTCTAATAGCAGGAATTAAGGATTTAGCTTCTATTTCTGAAGGGAGTAACATCTAATTCTACTAGAACGAAAAATTATATAAGTTTTCTTGAGGTCTTATAGGAAAAAGAGGATTTTTTTTCTTTGTTTGCAGAAAATGCATAAATATAACTTTTATTTTTTTTACATTATATGGTTATAAATAACCTATCTACATCATTTCACTTAAGTACTCCAACGTGGAGGTTAAAGTGTTAATGAAAACAAAATTCGGGTTTACACAGGGTCTGAATGTTGCCAGATTAGGTTTGGATGAAAATCAAGTAATTACTGCATGCCAAATGGCAGATAGGCTCGATTTTGACTCCATTTGGGCAATGGATCACACCAATGTTCCGCAATGGAAAAATGCTGTAGTAAATGATGCTTGGTTACTCCTTGCTGCAATTGGAGCTCTCACAACCAAAGTAGAATTAGGTACATGTGTTACTGATGCGATAAGACGTCACCCATCAACCATTGCTCTTTCTACCATTACATTGGATAGATTAACGAATGGAAGGGGTATGTTGGGTATCGGTGCAGGTGAAGCACAAAATGTAGTAGATTTTGGAATAGAGTTTAGTAAACCAGTTACGAAATTAAAAGAACAGCTTGAAGTAATAGAAAAACTTTTTCAATCTGATCCAGATAATAGAGTTGATTTTAGTGGACAGTATTATAAATTAGATAATGCATGTTTACAGGCCCAAAGTATAAGAAAACCCCGCCCTCCTGTCTATATTGCGGCTGGTGCTCCAAAAACGTTGGAATTATGTGCTAGATATGGTGATGGTTGGATCCCGATAGGATACACTCCTGAATTATTCAGGGTACATGCTAATGTAATTAAAGAACATGCCAAGAATTTTGGTAGAGATCTTTCACATTTCCAATTTGCAAATGATGTAGATGTCTATTTTACTGATGATGGCGAAGAGGCATGGAACAAGATGAGAAACGCAGTTAAAGTAAGTCTTTATAAACCCGAACTATTAAAAGCTCATAATCTTGCTCAGGATTCTGAATTCGATTTTAGAAAATATTTTACAGAATATGCAATGAATAAACCCGAACTCATGGAACAGATGAAAAAAGCAGCATTAAAAATTCCAGATACCGTTGCTCGATCTGCTATAGGCGTTGGAAAGCCAGATGAAGTTATAGAAATGCTGGAGCGCTTTATAAAAGCTGGAACAAATCATTTTATAATAAGATTCTGGGGAGATGGATATTTTAAAAATATAGAATTATTTGGAAAGAAGGTTATTCCCTATTTCAGAGAACAAGAACAAAAATAATTTCATTCTTATTTTCCTCAAGATTATTTTATATAGAGAATTCGATGATTCTATTTCATAAAATAGTCTAATATTTGAATGTCATTTTTTCTTCTAGGAATAGGTTTTTTTTTATCTATCTTTTTAATCTTATTTGGTTTATTAGAAATAGGAATAGCGTTATATCCCATATTGTTAAGAACCCTTGCAAATTCTACTTCAAACCCATGGATTGTAAATATTTTTTTTGGATTACATTTTTTGACTATTTGAATTAATTCATTAAAATCACAATGGTCACTCAAGGGAAGAGCATAATCTATTCCCATCATGTATTTATATCGAGGACTACAAGCCCATCCACTAAACCCTATGGTTATTGTATTATATTTTTCTTTCATATATTTTAAAAATCTTGAATTTCCACTCATTAATGGTGCTAACATTACCCAAGGACACTTGGTTTCCAATTGTTTATCTTTTTCTGCTTCTGTATAGCACGTTGTATTTCGTAGGGATATCCCCATATTTCGGTATACAGTATTAATCACCTCAATGCTATCGTAAGAAAAAAAAGGATCCCAATGACCAAAAAAATTTGTTAATAATTGAGCTTTTCCTAATGGATATCCCATTAGAATAACAGGATGACCTTTATCATAGGCATCAGCAATAATCTTATTTGCTTGATGAATTATTTCTCTATGATCGGGAAAAATGTAGTCATGTCTTCCAAATGTAGATTCAATTATCAGGGTATCAACTTGAGGTATTTTTTTAGGCATCTTAAGAAATGCTCGTTGCCTGATTGAGATGTCCCCGGTATAGAATATTTCGTTGAAAGCGAGTAATCCTTTTGATCCTAATATGTGACCTGAGTCTATTAACTCTAAATCTTTTTCTTCATATATTGCATTTGTAATTTCATAGCCTCGTGCATTTGCTATTGCTTCTGTTTCTACTGAAGTAATAGTTGTAATTTTTGATTTATTTCTGGGTTTACGATAAACATGATCGGAATGAGCATGAGAAATAAAAACAAAATCATTAGTCTCAACTTTGGAAGGATCTAACAAAATTCGTGTTTCATTATTCTCTAATAATAAACCATGATCCATTGATTTAACACGAGAGTGCATGACAATCTATTTTTTATCATATATTTTAATTAACTGTTATGATTACTTGTGAGATATGCCAACGAATTACAATAGTCGCTACTTTTTATTCTGTTCATAAACACAAACTTGAAAAGAGATATTTAGTATAGATCAACTAGTAAACTTCTCATGCTTAATATGGCTATATTGATTTCCGGAAGAGGGAGTAATATGCATGCCATCTTATCATCACATGCACAATCAGAATTAAGAAATATACAACCCTGTGTGGTTATATCAAACAATAAAGATGCTCTTGGATTAAAAATTGCTAAGGAACAATTTGGTATAGCAACAGAGGTGATTTTAAGTAATGGAAAAAAAGGCTGGGAATATGATAAAGAAATAGCTTCCGTATTAAAAAATTATTGTGTGTATCCTTCAAATGGTATTATCTGTCTTGCTGGCTATATGAGAATATTGAGTCCCCAGTTCGTTAGGGAATACAAACTTAGAATACTTAATGTACATCCATCACTGCTACCATCTTTTAAGGGTTTACATGCTCAAAAACAGGCGTTTGATTATGGAGTAAAAATTTCTGGATGTACAGTTCACTTCATAGATGATAATGTTGATACTGGACCAATCATTATTCAAGAGAGTGTTCCTATTTATGATAGCGATACAGAAGAGGATCTTTCTAATCGTATATTACAATTAGAACATAAATTATATCCTATAGCAATAAAACTTTTTTCTGATGGAAAATTAAGATTAAAGGGACGCAAAGTACATCTTTTAGAGAAATAATTTAATATATCTAAATGATTAGAATATTATTAATGTCTAATTCTCTTGTTCCCAGAGATTTTCTAATTAACCATACACTTAAGCTTCATTATTTTGTTCCTAGTGAAAAAAAATTATGGACTATTATTGGGAAAAATAATGAGTATTGGTTGGATCCAGAATTAGATTATTGCTCATGTAAGCATTATTACTATAAAACACTATCTGGAAAAGAGAAATGTCAACATTTAAAGATGTTCAATGAATTGCTAAATAATAATAAATATGATAAAATAAAGTTCTCAGATGGAGAATATTCTGACTTCCTTGCTACACTTATAAAAGATATTCTTAGAATATAAAATTAAAATAATAGAGTATATGGTTATATTAACAACACAAAACTTTAGCTTATGAGGGTTTAATTTTAAAAATTACATAGAAATATAGCATATTTGATATCTATTACTAATTGAAAAAAAATATACTTATTGTAGGGTCAGGAGGAAGAGAACATGCACTAGGATGGAAATTATCGAAAAGCCAATCTGTAAGTACAGTTTATTATTGTCCTGGAAATGGAGGAACAATCAATAATCTTTCTTTTTCTATAAATGATTTTTCAAAGATAAAATCATTTGCAATAAATAATAATTGTATTGTGGTAGTCGGTCCAGAAGAACCATTAACAAAAGGAATAGTTAACGAATTATCAGATAGTATAAGTGTCTTCGGACCTACTCTGGAAGCAGCCCAATTAGAATCCAGTAAATCTTTTGCAAAACGTTTCATGAAAGAAAATAACATATCCTCTCCTGAGTATAATATTTTTTCTGAACCTGAAAAAGCCAAAGATTTTGTGTACAATACAAATAAGTCCTTAGTTATAAAAGCGGATGGGCTTGCTGCAGGAAAAGGAGTAGTTGTATGCGATAATAAAGAAGATGCTCTTAATGCAATTGATTCTATAATGATAAGGAAGAATTTTGGAAATTCTGGTAATATTATCGTAATAGAGGAACGTCTTTTCGGTAAAGAGGTTTCAGTTATCGGACTGTCTGATGGTGATACTATTATCCCAATGGCTACGGCCCAAGATCACAAACGGATTTATGAGAATGATAAGGGCCCAAATACTGGTGGTATGGGAAGTTTTTCTCCATCCAAAATCATATCTAATAATCTTTTTAATAATATAATAGATAAAATTATGAAAAAAACCATATATTCTATGAAAAAAAATAATAATCCATTTGTAGGGTTTCTATATGCTGGTTTGATGATTGAAAAAGATACTCAAAAACCATACGTTTTAG
>Ga0126306_10000124_pt1 | contig 26742 bp, 25 predicted proteins | sample Plot27_FD_92592 | JGI IMG/M metagenome (GOLD analysis project Ga0126306, IMG submission 92592) | Serpentine soil microbial communities from UC McLaughlin Reserve, CA, USA - Plot27 | ecosystem: Environmental > Terrestrial > Soil > Grasslands | place: USA: UC McLaughlin Reserve, Lake County... | reverse complement strand
GGCCGTGGGCGACCTGCGGACCGCCGCCCTCGACCAGGAGACGGGCATCCGGGGCTACGCCCTCACCGGCGAGGAGTCCTTCCTCGAGCCCAACGAGCGGGGCGAGGCCGACGCCGACGCCGCACTGGCCGAGCTGCGGTCGCTGCTCGACGACACCCCGTCGCTCCGGGACGAGGTCGGCGACGTCGCACGCCTGCTGCTCGAGTGGCGCGAGGCGGTCGTCGAGCCCACCCTCGACCCCGCCACCGCAGAGGCGGCGACGAGCACCGCCGCGCTCACGGCCGGGCGGGCGCGGTTCGACGACCTGCGCGCCGCCCTCGACGTGCTGGAAGACGCGGTCGACGACGAGCGCCGAGCGGACCTCGACCAGCTCGACCGGTCGTTCACCTTGGTCGTGGTCGTCGTGCTCCTCCAGGTCGCGGGCCTGATCGTCCTGGGCGTGATGATCTTCGTGGCACTGACCCGCCAGGTGGTCCAGCCGCTGGCCCGCCTCGGCGACGACGCCCGGCAGGTCGCCGAGGGCCGGATCGACCACCACGTGGTCGGCCGGGGTGCCCCCGAGCTGGTCCGCCTCGGCGAGGACGTCGAGGCGATGCGCGCCCGTATCGTGGAGGAGCTCGCGCAGCTCAGCGAGGCCCGGGCGGCGCTCGAGCAGCAGACGGCCGAGCTGGTGCGGTCCAACGACGACCTCGAGCAGTTCGCCTACGTGGCGTCGCACGACCTGCAGGAGCCGCTGCGCAAGGTGTCCGGCTTCACCCAGCTGCTCGAACGGCGCTACGGCGCCGGCCTCGACGACCGGGCCAAGGAGTACATCTGGTACGCCAACGACGGCGCCCGCCGGATGCAGGACCTGATCAACGACCTGCTGGCGTTCTCCCGGGTCGGGCGGACGACGGAGGCCTTCGAGGACGTCGACCTCGCCGCGGTCACCGGGGAGGTCCTCGCCGTGTTCGCCGACCGGGTCGAGGCCGAGGACGCCACCGTGAACGTCGGTCCCCTGCCCACCGTGCGGGGCGACCGGCGCCTCCTCGGCCAGGTGATGCAGAACCTCGTCGGCAACGCCCTGAAGTTCCGGCGCCCCGAGGAGCCGCCCGAGGTCGACGTGTCCTGCACCGACGAGGACGGCATGTACACGATCACCGTGGCCGACAACGGCATCGGGATCGCCCCCGAGTACGCCGACCAGATCTTCACGATCTTCAAGCGACTGCACGTGAAGACCGATTACGAGGGCACCGGCATCGGGCTGGCCCTCGCCAAGAAGGTCGTAGAATTCCACGGCGGCCGGATCTGGCTCGACGCCAGCCGGTCGCCGGGCGCCACCTTCCGGTTCTCCCTCCCCCACCGGCCGTCCGGCGACAGTCCGGACGCCGACATCACCACCGAAACGAGCGTGTGATGACGCTGACCGAGACCACCCCCGTCCGGCCGATCGAGGTGCTGCTCGTCGAGGACGACGAGGGTGACGTGCTCATGACCCGCGAGGCGCTGGCGGAGGGCAAGGTCATCAACCGGCTCAACGTCGTCAACGACGGCGTCGAGGTCCTCGAGTACCTGCGCCGCAACGGCAAGTACGCCGAGGCCTCCCGCCCCGACCTGATCCTCCTCGACCTCAACCTGCCCAAGAAGGACGGGCGCCAGGTGCTGGAGGAGGTCAAGGCCGACGACAGCCTGCGCCGCATCCCGGTGATCGTGCTGACCACGTCGGCCGCCGACGAGGACGTGCTCCGCAGCTACGACCTCCACGCCAACGCCTACGTGACCAAGCCGGTCGACTTCGACCGCTTCGTCGAGGTCATCCGGCAGATCGACGACTTCTTCATCTCGGTCGTCCGGCTGCCCCCGTCCTGACCGGGGCGGCGCCGGCGCCGCCGGCCGGGCTCGTCAGGTCAGCCGCCCAGCAGGCGCACCTGCCGCTCGACGGCGGCGGGGATGGCCCTCCGCTCGCGCACGGCCCGCGGGATCCGGCCGGCGGCCTGGCGCAGGGCGCTCCGCTGCACGGGGTCGGTCAGCGCGGCGCGCGCCATGGCCGCCGTCCGGCTCGCCACGACGCCGAGCGGGCGGCGCATCCAGGTCGTCAGCAGGTCGTTCCGGGCGATGAGCGCCCGCCGGGCCTCCGGGGCCCGGGCGGATGACGACGGGTGGTGGTGCGCCACGACGTCGTCCAGGTAGGCCAGGTGCCAGCCGGCGCTGGCCAGGTCGAGGGCGAGCATCTGCTCCTCGCCCATGAAGAAGACGACGTCGCTGAAGCCGCCGGCCGCCAGGAACGCGTCCCGGCGGACCACGGCGGCGCACGCCACGAACCCGAGGACCGGCGGGCCGGGCAGCGGGGCGCCGTCGCCGTTGGCCGCCGGCGGGGGCAGCGGGCTCCGGGCCATCTCCGCGCTCACGGGGTCCAGCCGCTCGTCCGGGCCGACCAGCGTGCGGGCCGCCACCACGGCGAGGCGGGGATGGGTGTCGAAGGCGTCGGCCGCCCGCGCCAGCGCCCCCGGCGCCCACCAGGAGTCGTCGTCGGCGAACGCGACGTAGGGCGTGGTGGCGGCGGCGACCCCCCGGTTGCGGGCCGGCGCGCCGTGGTTGGTCCCGAGGGCGAGGACCGTCACCTCGGGATGCTCGGCGCGCACCGCCTCGGGCCCCCCGTCCGTCGACCCGTTGTCGACCACGATCACGGGCGGGCGCTCGGGCAGGTCGGCGAGGCGGTCCAGCGTGTGGAGCAGCTCGTCGCGGCGGTCGCGGGTGGCGATGACGACGGACACGCGCCCGTCGGACGCGCGCCCGTGGGCCCCGTCGGGCCGGTCCGTCCCGGGCCGGCCCGCGACGGGGTCGTGGTCCCCAGAGGTCGGTGACAGGGTCGGTCCGCCGGGTCAGTCCTGCTTGCGGGATATGGCCTGGCCCAGTTCGTGCTTGGTCATCGACGAGCGGCCCCGGATGCCGAGCTTCTTGGCCCGCGCCATCAGCTCGTCCTTGGTGTGGCCCTCGACGTCGACCCCGCCGGCGGTCTCGCCGCCGTCCCGACCGCCCTTGGCGTGGCTGTCGGAGGGGCCCTTCTTCTTCTTGGGCTCCCAGTGGTCGCCGACCTTCTCGAAGCTGTGCTTCACGGCGGCGAGGGCGGTGCGGTGGGCCCGCTCCTCGCTGTCGTACTGCTCGTGGGCGGCGTCCAGCGTCTCGGTGAACGTGCGCTGGGCCTTGGCGGGCGAGCGCTTCAGCGTGCCGGGGAGGTCTTCCTTCTTCGTCTTCGACGACTTCGTCGGCATGGCTACCTCCTTCACCCGGCGTCTACCCCGGCCGGGTGAGGAGAAACCGCACGCCCGGAGGGTGACCGGTGCGCTCGCCCGCCTGCGGAACACCAGGCGGGGACGCCAGGAGGCCCCGGGCCGGGGCGCCGGGCATGCGCTCGGCGAGCGTCCGCAGGGCGGTCGCCGCCTCCAGGCGAACCACCGGGGCCACCGGGGCGCCGGGGCGGTCATTGCCGACCGGGCGCCGCCCAGTCCGCGCGCCTCCCGGTCACCTCCAGCAGCCGGCGCCGCGTCGCCTCGGCCGAGGCGCCCGGGCCCTCCGGCTCACCGGCCCAGCCGGTGACGACACCGAGCACGGTGGCGGCGAGGCCGGCGTCGAGCCTGTCGTCGATGGCGAGGGCGCGGGCCAGGTCCCACGTGTGGAGGGCGACGTCATAGACGCGCATCTCGAGGAACCGGCCGGCAGGGACGTCGCCGGACACGTGGTGGACCGTGCCGTCCAGCGCGCCCGGACGGCGGAACCGGGGCCGCAGCTCGGCGTACGAGTCGTCGAGGTCGGCGACCGGGTCGTCGCCCACGTGCCGCGTGGCCAGGACTGCGGCGAGGGCGTCGTCGGCCTGTGCCCCGTCGAGGATCAGCGCCCCGAACCGGTTGCCGCCGACGACGTGGGCGACGAGGAAACGCACGTCCCACTCCTCGCAGGGCGTCGGCCGGCCCCAGGCGTCGGCGCCTGCCTGCGCAAGGCGCACCCGGAAGCCGTCGACGGCGATATCGAGTGCGTCGCACAGGTCCATCGCGCCCATCATCGCGGGCACGGCGGCTGAACGAGTGGTAAGGCCTTGTGGCCTGGGGAGGGGGCGCCAGCTGCTCGTGGGTCACCCGGCTGGACATCGGCGGCCGCCCCCTCGGCTCCCCCGCCATTGCCCACGGCACCCTCTACATCGGGGCCGAGGGCGTCCTCCACGCCTACTCACCCCCACCGGCCCGCTTGGGCGGCCGGTCAGGGGGCGAGGCGGGAGAGGGACCACGTGGGCGGGGTCGTGTCGGTGCGGGTGTAGACGAGGCGGTCGTGGAGGCGGTTGGTGCGGCCCTGCCAGAACTCCACGAGGTCGGGCCGCACCCGGAACCCGCCCCAGTTCGGGGGGCGCGGGATCTCCGTGTCGGCGTACCGGGCGTCGAGGGCCGCCCACCGGGCGTCGAGGTCCGCGCGGCCTGGGACCGGCTGGGACTGGGGCGAGGCGGCGGCGCCGAGGCGGCTGCCGCGGGGGCGCGACGCCCAGTAGGCGTCGCTCATCTCGTCGGACACGCGGGTCACCGGGCCCTCGACGATGACCTGGCGGCTGACCGGGTGCCACGAGAACAGCAACGTGGCGTAGGGGTTGGCGGCAAGCTCGCGGCCCTTGCGGCTCTCGTAGTTCGTGTAGAAGACGAAGCCCTCCGGGCCGAGGCCCTTGAGCAGGACCGTGCGGGCCGAGGGACGGCCGTCGGGCGTGGCCGTGGCGACGACCATGGCGTTGGCCTCGCCGACCCCGACCTCCCGCCAGGCGGCGAACCAGGCCGTGAACTGGGCGATCGGGTCATCGGCGGCGTCGACCTCGTCGAGGCCGGCGTCCTGGTACTCGTGCCGCAGTCCGGCGAGGTCGTCGAGGTCCACGGCCCGGGTCTACCCCAGGCCGCGGACCTCCCGACAAGACCGGTCAGGAGAGGTCGTTCTCCTCGAGCCAGTCGGTGGCGATCGCGTCGGCGTCCTCGCGGTCGACGTCGTAGCGCCGGTTGAGCTCGGTCAGGCCATCGGTGGTGAGGGCGGCCGAGACGTCGTCGAGCACGGTGCTCAGCGAGTCGCCGTACGCGTCGGCGACCTCCTGCGTGGCCACGGGGAACACGTTGTCCGCGGCGAGCATCTGCTGGTCGTCCTCGAGCAGGACCCAGTTGTTCTCCTCGATGCGGCCGTCGGTCGACGTGATCACGCCGACGTCGATTTCGCCCGAGTCGAGCGCGTCGCCCACGACGGCGGCGTCGAGCGGCGTGAAGCTGCCCGACAGGTCGGCGCCGTAGACCTCTTCGAGGCCAGGCAGGCAGAAGGCGTTCTCCTCGCAGTCGGCGAAGCCCCCGAGCACGAGGTCGGAACCATTCTCGGCAAGGTCGGACAGCGTGGTGATGCCGAGCTCCTCCGACGTCTCCTCGGTGACGACGAAGGCATTGGTGTCGACGGCCTCGGACGGCGGGAAGCCGACCAGGCCCCTCTCCTCGAGCAGGGGTTGGAGCATCTCGAACGTCTCGTCGACGTCGCTCGTCGCCTCGCCGGCGAAATCGTTGAGGAACTCGAGCTCGGACGCCACGTAGTCGGGCGCCAGGTTCACGTCGCCCGACTCGAAAGCGCCGAAGAGGAGGTCGCGGAAGCCGCCGACCTCGGCGATGTCGGCTTCGAAGCCGGCACCGTCGAGCGCCTGCCGGTAGATCTCGGCGAGGATCGCCGACTCGCCGAAGTCTTGTGCACCGATGCTGATGGGCGGGCCGTCGGGGGGCGGCTCGGCGGTGGTGGCGCCGCTGCCGTCGTCCGCGCTGGCGTCGTCGGTGGCGGTGTCGTCGTCGTCACCGCCGCAGGCGCCGGCCACGAGTGCCGTGGCGGCGAGGAGGGCCAACATCGCCCTCGTGTGTCGTCTCATGGTCGGTTCGTTTCTCCTAGGGGTTGGATCGGGAGGAGGTGGCCCCCGGCATCAGCGGACGCTCACGCCGGGGGCCGTCGTCGGGAGGACGGGGTCGATCGGAGCCATGGGGTCGGCCGCCACGGTGGCGTCGGCCTGGCGGCCCGGCGTGCGGCGCCACGGGACGGCCCGGCGTTGGGCGAGGGCGAACACGCCGTCGACCAGCAGGGCGAGGGCGGCGACGGTGATGGCCGACGCCAGCAACGGGCCCTTGTTGCTGCGCTGGAAGCCGGTGACGATCAGCGTGCCGAGGTTGCGGTAGCCGACGAGGGCGCCCAGCGTCGCCGTGGCCACCACCTGCACGGCGGAGACCCGCAGGCCCGTGAGGATGAGCGGCAGGGCCACCGGCAGCTCGACCTTGCGGACGAGCTCGCCGGAGCGCATCCCCATGCCCCGGGCGGCCTCGACCGCCTCGGCGGGCACGTCGCGCACGCCGGTGTAGGTGTTGGTGAAGATCGGCGGGACCGCCAGCAGGACCAGCGCCACCATGGTCGGCCAGAACCCGAGGCCGAAGCCCCACCGCAGCGAGAACGGCAGGACGAGGGCGACGATGGCGAAGGACGGGATGGCCCGGCCCACGTTGACGACCCACACCGCCGCCACGCCGCCCCGCTTGAGGTGGCCGAGGACGACGGCGGGCGGGACCGCCACGAGGATGGCGACGAGGATCGCCAGCAGCGACAGCCGCACGTGCGCCCAGAGCAGCGCCGGCAGGCCGTTGCGGCCCGACCAGGCGGCGTCGCTGCCCAGGTAGTCGAGCATGTCGGACCAGGCGTCACCCACGACGGCCCCTCCCCGCCCGGGCCCATGGCGTCACGGCTCGTTCGAGGAGCACGAAGGCCAGGTCGAGCGTCACCGCCAGGGCCACCGACAGGACGGTGCCCACCATGATCGGCGTGGGGAAGTCGCGGGACAAACCGTTGTCGATCAGGCTGCCGAAGCCGCCCTCGCCGACGAGGGCCGTCACCGTGACCAGGCCGACGGTCGTGACCGTGGCGATGCGGAGGCCGGCGAGGATGGCCGGCGCCGCCAGCGGCAGCTCGACCAGCGCCAGCCGGCGGCGGGGCTCGTAGCCCATGGCGTCGGCGGCCTCGCGCACTGTGGCGTCGACCCCGTCGAGGCCCGCCACGATGTTCCGCAGGAGGATGAGCAGCGTGTAGCTGACCAGCGCCACCTCGGCGGTGACCAGCCCGAGGCCCAGTGCCGGGACGAGCAGGCCGAACAGCGCCAGGCTGGGGATCGAGTAGAGGATGCCGCACAGGCCGGCGAGCGGGCCGTACGCCCAGCGCCAGCGGCGGGCCACGAGCGCCATCGCCGCGGCCAGCGCGAAGCCGAGGCCCACGGCGATCGCCGTGAGCTGGATGTGCTCGGTGAAGGCCTCCCACACGTCGTCGGTGTGGCGGGCGACCCAGTCCCAGTCGACGAGCGGCTCGCCGGACTGGCCCAGCACGCCGGCCCCGCCGCCGGCGGTGGGGAGCGACCCGGCGACCCCGAGCGTCACGCCAGGCCCTCCGCCAGCTCGTCGACCGTGACCATGCCCTTGTAGTGGTCGTCGTCGTCGAGGACGGCGGCCACCCGGGTCTGCGAGGTGACGATGAGGTCGAGCGCCGCCTTGAGCGTCGTGCCGCCCCGGACGACCGAGCGGAACGGCCGCAGCTCGACGCCGTCGAGGGACGCACCGTCGCCCGGCAGGTCGGCCAGGTAGGCCCAGCCGGTCAGGACCTCGTCGTCGTCGACCACGCCGACCCAGTCGACGGCGTGCCGGGCCGCGATCGCCCGGGCGTCGGACGGCGACGTGGCCCGCGGGACGACCGGCCCCTGGCGCAGCGCGACCTCGTCGACCATCACCAGGGACAGCCGCTTGATGCCCCGGTCGTGGCCCAGGAAGTCGGCCACGAAGTCGTCGGCCGGGGACCGCAGCAGCTCGGCCGGCGTGCCCACCTGGGCCACGACGCCGCCGATCCGCAGCAGGACGATGCGGTCGGCCAGCTTGATGGCCTCGTCGATGTCGTGGGTGACCAGCACGATCGTCTTCTGGACCCGGTGCTGGAGGTCGAGCAGCTCGTCCTGCAGGCGGGCGCGCACGATCGGGTCGACGGCCGAGTAGGGCTCGTCCATCAGCAGGACGGGCGGGTCGGCCGCCAGGGCCCGGGCCACGCCGACCCGCTGTTGCTGCCCGCCGCTGAGGGCGGACGGGTAGCGGCCCAGCAGGTCGCGATCGAGGCCGAGGAGGTCGGCCAGCTCGTCGACCCGGTCGTTGACGAGGTGCTTGTCCCACCCCAGCAGGCGGGGGACGGTGGCGATGTTGTCGCGCACCTTGCGGTGCGGGAACAGCCCGGCCTGCTGGATGACGTAGCCGATGCCCCGGCGCAGCTCGTGGGCCGGCAGCGTGCGGGCGTCGGTGCCGCCCAGCCACACCGTGCCGGACGTCGGCTCGATGAGCCGGTTGATCATTTTGAGCGTGGTCGTCTTGCCGCAGCCCGACGGCCCGACCAGCGCCACCAGCTCACCGGTGGGGATCGCCAGGTCGAGGTGGTCGACTGCCGGCCGGTCGGCGCCGGGGTAGGTCTTGGTCAGGGCCTCGAGCCGGATGGCGGCCTCGGCGGGGGCGGGCGCGCCGGACGAGCCCGCCGGCGCGGGTACCTCCTCCGTATCGGTGGAGGTCATGGCCGTAGCAGGGCGTTGTCGTTCGACGCGTCGTGGTGCACGGTCCCCTCCCCGCGGTCAGCGGCCCCGGGCGAGCCGTTCGGGTCGCTCGGAGGCGACCCACTGGGTCAAGCGTTGGCCACCTCACGGTGGCGATCGGCGGTCACCCTATCGGCGCGGTGTGACAACGTCCGGGGATTCCTTGCTGTCCGCGGTCGCCTCGATGCGCCCACCGCGGTCGAGCAGGCCCCGGGTGACCCAGCCGCGCTCCTCGGCCCACACCAGCATCGGGGGCAGTACGACGAGGGCGGAGAGCAGGGCGACGGCCACGTTCATGGCCACGACGATGCCGAAGTCGCGCAGCAGGGGCAGCGTCGAGAAGGCGATGACGGCCACGCCGGCGATGGCGGTGAGGGCCGAGACGATGAAGGCCCGGCCGGTTCGCTCGGCGGTGGCTTCGACGGCCTCGCGCGGCCCGAGGCCGCGCTGCCGCTCCTCGATGAATCGCAGCAGGATCAGGGAGGTGAACTCGGTGCAGGCCGCGATCACCAGCGGCCCGCCGACGGCCGTCATCGGGCTCAGCCGCAGGGCGAACACCCATGCGACGAGCGATGCGGCGCCCACGGCGATGAACACGGGCACCATCGACAGCAGCGCCCGCACGACCGACCGCAGCCGCACGACGAGGAACAGGAACACGAAGCCGGCCGACAGGTAGATCAGCAGGATGCGGTTCGCCTCGAGGTTCTCCAGCAGGCCGACGCCCACGACGGCCAGGCCCGACGGCGTGGCGCGCACCCCCTCCGGCGGGACGACGGCCCCGCCGGCGGCGACGTCGATCGACTCGCCCGAGGCGTCGGCGGACGCCGGGCGCTCCTCCAGCTGGTCGCGGATGGCGCCGGTGTAGACGGCGCGCTCCTCCAGCGACCCCGGGCCGGTCCGGAAGATGAGGTTGAGCGCCGAGGCGTCGGCCGACACGGTCGAGCGCTGGATGTCGGCCGGTGCCACCTCCCACGCTCGGCGCACGTCCGCGCCGGTGGGCGGCAGGACGGTCGTGTCCGGCACCTCCAGCAGGAAGCTGACCGTGGTCACGATCGACGAGGCCGTGAGCAGGTCGTCCGGCCGCTCGGCTAGCTGCTCGGTGGCGAAGTCGTGGACGAAGCCGACCGACTCGTCCGAGAACACGTCGTCCGACTCGACGAAGATGCCCAGCTCGGCGGACGAGCCGGTCTCGCGCCTGAGCGTGTTGATGTCGGCGATGACCTGCGAGTCCTGGTTGACCCAGCGCTCGGGGTCGGACTCGAGCGTGAGGTCGTCCTCGACCAGCACGCCGCCCACGAAGATGACCAGGCTCGCCACGGCGAGCGGCACGGCCGCCCCGGTGGGCAGGCTGCCGAGCCACACGACGAGGCGGGCGAGGACGCCGCCCCGGTAGTCGCGACCGACCGTCGGCGAGCGGTACTCCCGGATGCCGAGCGTGGCCAGCGGAAGGACGATCGAGCACACGCAGATGGCGGCGATGCCGACGGCCAGCAGCACGCCGAAGGCCCGGATCATCGGCACCCGGGCGAAGAGCAGGGCCAGGAAGGCGAACACGGCGTCGAACGTGACGACCAGCAGCGCCGGGCCGAGGCCCATCGACGCCTCCTGGATCGGGTGCGGCGACCGGTCGACCAGCACCTCCTCCTCGATCCGGGAGTGCATCTGGATGGCGTAGTCGATGCCCACCCCGAGCATCACCGGCAGGCCGGCGATGGTCACGACGGACAGCGGGATGCCCAGGTAGCCGGCCAGGCCGAACGCCCACACGACGCCGACGAGGATGACTCCCAGGGGCAGCAGTCGCCATCGCACGCGGAACAGCAGCAGAAGGATCAGCGTCATGATCACGACGGCGATGGCGCCGAGGGTCAGCATGCCTCCGCGCAGGTAGTCGTTGAGGTCCTTGAGCAGGACGGGCGCACCGGTCGTCGTGACCTGCGTGTCGTCCCAGTCCTCGGCGCCGACGACCTCCATGACACGTTCGCTCGCCACGCCCTCGTCCTCGAGGTCGGCGTTGCCGACCAGCCGGGTGACCGTCTGGGCGTGGCCCGCGTCCGGGAAGAAGGGCCGCAGCGACTTCCGGATCTCGTCCCTGTTGTCGTAGAGCAGGAAGCGGACCCACTCGGGGTTGGCGAACGTCTGCTGCTCGGGCGTGAAGGCGCTGATGCGGGCGAGCGTCGTGGCGGCGTCGTCGAGCCGCCGGGCCTGTGACGCCGGGTCGGGGTCCCGTTCGCGGGCGGACAGCAGCGCCTGGCCCGCGACGCTCTGCGTGACGTCGCCGGTGTCGCTGGACACCAAGTTCTGCGTGAACTGCAGGGCCGTCAGCGGGCTCACGACGGCGACGACGCCCTCGGTTTGGCGCAGCTCCTCGTCGACCCGCTGCATGCGCTCGAGGTTCTCGGGCGAGAACAGGTCGACGACGTCGGAGCCCTCGTCCATCGTGAACAGGCTGACCATGGCCTGTCCGCCGAAGAGGTCCTGGTAGGCGACGCTGTCCTTGTAGACCTGGTCGTCCTTGTTCAGGTACGAGTCCTGACCGGTGGCGAACTCCAGCCGGGTGATGCCGAGGCCCAGCAGGAGGGTCACGGCCAGCCCCACCACGCCGACGATGCCGGCGTGCTTCCCGAAGTTCAGGGCCATCCATGCCCATACGCGTCGCATTGCTGCCGGAGGGTAATCAGTTGGCCGTCCAACGGCCTCACATAACGTGACGTCCCAGCTCAGCCCGGTGCCGGGATGCGATGCGCGCCGCCGACGTAGCCGCGTAGCACGTCGACGATCGCCACCGAGCCATCCGGCTGCCGGTGGGTCTCGAGGTAGGCGGCCACCGTGCGGGCCCACCCGAGCGCCGAGCCGTTGACCGTGTGGCACATCACCGTGCCCTTCCCCTCGGTCGGGCGGTGCCGGATGTTGGCGCGACGGGCCTGGTAGTCGCCGAACCACGACACCGACGAGACCTCGAGCCACATGTCGACGCCGGGGGCGTAGGCCTCGAGGTCCCACGTGCGGGCGGCCGAGAAACCCAGGTCGCCGGCGCAGAGGTCGAGGATGCGGTAGGCGAGGCCGAGGTCGGCCAGCAGCGACTCGCTGCGTGCCAGCACGTGCTCCTGGCAGGCCCGGGCCTGGGCCTCGCTCGCGGCCACGGCCAGCAACTCGACCTTGTCGAACTCGTGGTTGCGCAGCAGGCCCCGCGTGTCCTTGCCCGCCGAGCCGGCCTCGCGCCGGTAGCACGAGGTGTAGGCCGTGTAGCGCCTGGGCAGCTCGGTCTCGGCCAGCACCTCGTCGCGGTGCATCGAGGTGAGCGGCACCTCGGCCGTCGGGATGGCCCAGAGGTCGTCGCGCTCGATGTGGTAGGCGTCGTCGGCGAACTTGGGCAGCTGGCCGCTGGCTTGGAGCGTGTCGCTCAGCACCAGCGTGGGGACCCGCACCTCTTCGTAGGCGTCGGCGTTGCGGTCGAGGCTCAGCGCCACCATGGCGCGGAGCAGCCGGGCGCCCCAGCCCCGGTACATGCTGAACATCGAGCCCGACACCTTGGTGGCCCGCTCGCCGTCGAGGATGCCGAGCGCGCTGCCGATCTCCCAGTGCGGGACCCGCTGGTGCTCGCCGTAGGCGTCGGCGTCGTAGCCCTCGGTGCGGAGGACCACGTTCTCGGCCTCGCCGGCCCCGTCGGGGGCGTCCGCGGCGGGCGTGTTGGGGATGCCGAGCAGCTCGGTGCGGACCTGGGCCGCCAGCCGCTCGACCTCGGCGTCGAGCGCCTTCTCGCGCTCACGCAGCTCGCGGCTCTCGGCCATGAGGCTCTCGGCCTCGTCGGCCTGGCCCTGGCCGTGCAGCCGGCCCACCTGCTTCGAGAGCGCCTTGACCTTCTGGCGGACCTCGTCGCGCTCGGCGCTCAGCCGCCGCTGCTCGGCGTCGAGATCGACGATGCGGTCGACGGCGGCGGACGTCCCCGCGCCCCGCCGGTCGAGTGCGGCCTTGACGGCCTCTGTCTCGGTGCGGATGCGTCGGAGGTCGAGCATGGCGGACGAGGTTACCGGCCTGGTCGCGGCGGGCCCGCAGCGATTGCTCCACCGTCCGCGGGGCCGGGTAGCGTCGACGCGCCATGGCCGCCGTCGAGGTCGAGTCGCTCACCGTCCGCTACGGGGACGTGACCGCGGCCGACGGCGTCTCCTTCACCGCGGCGGCCGGGCGCGTCACCTGCGTCCTCGGCCCGAACGGGGCCGGGAAGACGTCGACCGTCGAGTGCCTCGAGGGCCTGCGACGGCCGTCCGGCGGGCGCCTGGCGGTCCTCGGGCTCGACCCGCACGCCGACCACGCCGCCCTGACGCCGCGCATCGGCGTGATGCTGCAGGAGGGCGGGGCCTACCCGGCGGTCCGCCCGCTGCAGGCGCTGCGCCACGCCGCCGCCCTGTACCCGCGCGCCGACGACCCGGTGGCGCTGCTCGACCGGCTCGGGCTCACCGGGCTGGAGAAACGGGCCTGGCGGCAGCTGTCCGGCGGCGAGCAGCGCCGGCTCGCGCTGGCGCTGGCCCTGGTCGGACGGCCCGAGGTGGCGTTCCTGGACGAGCCGACCGCCGGCGTCGACCCCGCCGGGCGGGCGGTGATCCGGGAGGTGGTCGCCGAGCTGCGCGACGCCGGCGTCGCCGTCCTGCTCACGACCCACGACCTCGACGAGGCCGAGCGGGTGGCCGACGACGTCGTCGTCCTCGACCGGGGTCGCGTCGTCGCCGGCGGCACGCTCGCCGAGCTGGTGGGCGGGCCGGGGACCGGCGAGGTCCTGCGGTTCTCCGCCCCGCCCGGGCTCGACACGGCGTCGCTCGCCGCCCACCTGGCCGGGACGCCGGTCACGGAGCCGGCCCCGGGCCGCTACGAGGTGGCGGCCGCCCCGACGCCCGCCGCCGTCGCCGCCGTCACCGCCTGGCTGGCCGAGCATGACCTCCCCCTCGCCGACCTGCAGGCCGGCCGCCAGCGCCTGGAGGACGTGTTCCTGCAGCTCACGTCGGCGCCGGGCACCACGGCGGCCGGCAGGTCGGCGCCCGGCACCGGGGCGGCGGGAACGACGAAGGACGGGGCGTGAAGGCGCTGCTCGCCCACGTCCGGCTGGAGCTGGCGCTGACGTTCCGCAACAGCGAGTCGCTGCTGCTGACGCTCGGGATCCCGGTGGCGGTGCTCGTCTTCTTCTCGGTGGTCGACGTGCTGCCCATCGAGGGCGACGCCGTCGACTTCCTGGCCCCGGGGACCCTGGCGCTGGCCACGTTCGCCACCGCCTTCGCCAACCTCGCCATCGCCACCGGCTTCGAGCGCGGCTACGGCGTCCTCAAGCGGCTCGGCGCCACGCCGCTGGGACGGCCACGGCTGCTGGCCGCCAAGGTCCTGACCGTCCTCGCCGTGCTGGCGGTCCAGGTCGTCGTGCTGGCGATCGCCGCCGTCGCCCTGGGCTGGCGGCCGTCGGTCGAGCCGCTGCCGCTGGTCGGTGCCGTGGTCCTGGCCGTCGTGGCGTTCACCGGGATGGCGCTCGTGATCGCCGGCCGCCTGCGGGCGCTCGTCGCACTGGCCGCCGCCAATGCCCTGTTCGTGGGCGGGCTCCTGCTGTCGGGGATGGTGTTCCCGCTGGACGAGCTGCCGTCGGGCCTGCGGACCGTGGTACGGGCACTCCCGTCGACGGCGCTGGCCGAGGCGCTCCAGGGCGCGCTGACCGCCGGCGAGGCCGTCCCGGGACGCGTGTGGCCGGTCCTCGCCCTGTGGGCCGCCGCCGCCACGCTGCTGGCGGTCAGGCTGTTCCGTTGGGAGCCGTCGGACTGAGCGCCGGCGCGACCGGACCGGCCCAGGCCCGGTCCACGAGGTCGGCGACCAGCGGGGCGATGACCTGCAGCTGGTCCTCCAGCGCGAAGTGGCCGGAGTCGAGCAGGTGGACGACGGCGTCGGGCACGTCCCGCCGGTAGGCCTCGGCCCCGGCCGGCAGGAAGAACGGGTCGTGGCGGCCCCACACCACCAGCGTCGGCGGTTGCCACGTCCGCAGCCACGCCTGCCACTCGGGGTAGAGCGCCTCGTTGCTGTGGTAGTCGAAGGCCAGGTCGAGCTGCGCCCGGGCCCGCTCCGGGGACTCGACGAGGTGGGCGTCGAGCACCCAGCCGTCGGGCGGGATCGCCGCCGGGTCGCCGGCCCCGCCCAGGTACTGCTGGCGGATGCCGTCGAGCGAGAAGAGGCCGCGGATCGTGGCCTCCGCGCCCGGGGTGGCGGGCGTCAGCGCCACGAAGGCGCGGGCGGCCGGCGACAGGCCCTCCACGTAGGCGTTGGCGTTCTGGACGACGAGGCCCGCCACGCGCTCGGGCCGGCGCGTGGCGAGGCGGAAGCCCACCGGGCCGCCGTAGTCGAAGGCGTAGAGGACGAACCGGTCGAGGCGGAGCCGGTCGAGCAGCCCGTCGGTCACCTCCGCCAGGTGGTCGAACGTGTAGGCGAACGGCCCGCCCAGGGTGGCGGGCACGGGCGTGGCGCTGTGGCCGAACCCCGGGTAGTCGGGCGCCACCAGCCGGTACCGGGTGCCGAGCACGTCGAGCAGGCGGCGGAACTGGTGGGAGGCGGTCGGGAAGCCGTGCAGGAGCAGCAGCGTGGGGGCGTCGGGCGGGCCCGCCTGGCGGACGAACACCTCGACGCCGTCGACGTCGACCGTCGTATGCGTCACATGCGGGACCAAGATCGGGGGAGTAACCATCGACGGACACTTTGGCGGTTAGGGACTAACCGGTCAAGGCCCTTAGGACAGTTAGGCTTGGGCCATGGCGCCGATCGACCCCCGCCCGCTGCCCCGCGAGCCGCTGGCGCTGGACCTGCTGAACACCGAGCTGCTCCTCGACGGGGGCCCGGTCGACCTGCTGGCGGGCCGCGACACGCGGCGGGCATGGCTCCACCACGCCGCGGGCGCCGACCACGAGGACGCCGCCGCCGGGCTGACCGCCGCTCGCACGGCCATCCGGGCGGTCGCCGAGGCCGTCGCCGCCGGGCGCCCGCCGGACGACGACGAGCGGGCCGCCCTCGACGCCGTCCTGGCCCACGGCCACGTGCACCGCCGGCTGGACGGGGACGGCCGGGTCCGGCAAGAAGTCGTCCCGGACGACCCCGCCCGTGGTCCCGCCGTCCGGGCCGCCCACGACCTGCTGGACCTCCTCGCCGCCCGTCCCGACCGCATCCGCCAGTGCGAGCACGAGCGCTGCGTCCTGTGGTTCCTGGACACCTCCCGGAACGGTACGCGTCGGTGGTGCTCCATGGCCTCGTGCGGGAACCGGGCAAAGGCGGCCCGCCACTACCGGCGCGCCCGCCAGGGCTGACAGGCTGGCGTCATGAGCGCCTGGACCGCCGCCGACGTCCCCGACCAGAGCGGGCGGACGATCCTCGTCACCGGGGCCAGCTCCGGCCTCGGCCTGCGGACGGCCGAGGCGCTGGCGGCCCGGGGCGCGGCCGTCCTGCTCGGCTGCCGGTCGATGCCCCGGGGCGAGCGGGCCCGGGCGCAGGTGGCCGAGGTGGCGACCGGCCCGGCGCCGGCGCTGGTCCGGCTCGACCTGACCGACCTCGGCTCGGTCCGCACCTCCGCGGTCACGCTCACCTCGTCGCTGCGTCACCTCGACGTCCTCGTGAACAACGCCGGGATCATGGCGCCGCCCCTGGCCCGGACGGCCGAGGGCTTCGAGTCGCAGTTCGCCACGAACCACCTGGGCCACTTCGCCCTCACGGGCCTGTTGCTGCCGGCGCTGCTGCGGGCGCCCGCGCCCCGGGTCGTGACGGTCAGCTCGGTCATGCACCGCATGGGCCGGGCCCGGTGGGACGACCCCAACTTCGAGGAGTCCCGCTACCGGCCGTGGGCCGCGTACGGGTCCTCCAAGCTGGCCAACCTGCAGTTCACGTTCGAGCTCGCCCGCCGGGCGGCCGCCACGAAGCTGGTGGCCGTGGCCGCCCACCCCGGCCTCGCCGCCACCAACCTCGTGCCCGCCCGGACCGAGGCGGCGACGGGCACCACGGCGCCGGCGGGCGAGGGCCGCCGCGAGGCGTCCCGCCCGTCGCTGTCGACCCGCGTGACCCATCTGTTCGCCCAGAGCGACGCCCAGGGCGCGCTGCCCCAGCTCTACGCCGCCACGATGCCCGACGTGGGCCCGGGCGACTTCTGGGGGCCGGACGGGCCGTTCGGCGCCCGGGGTGGGCCGACCCGCACGGGCGCCGCCCGGGCGGCCTGCGACGAGGCGGCGGCCCGGCGGCTGTGGGAGCTGTCCGAGGAGCTGACCGGCGTGACCTACGCCGGGCTCACGGCTCCACCGGCTCGGCCGGCGCCGGGTGCTTCTCGAACTCGGCCTCGACCGTCTCCCACGTGAGTTCGTGGGGCGGGGCGACCTGGTCGACGGCCCGGTCCCCGTCCTCGAAGTGCTTGGCCCACTGGAAGAAGCGCAGGGCGATCACGACCCACAGGAACCCGCCGGCGACCAGCTTCATGAGCAGCCCGGCCATCTGCTGATCGCTGGCGACGCTCAGCCCGCCCATCCGCTCGGCGACGTCGTAGGCGGAGTACACGGTGCCCTCGGCGAACGTCAGCCACCCGGCCGGCACGGTCGGGATGATCGACGTGACGAACAGGTAGAGCATCTGGCCCGGGTACGAGATGCGCAGCTCGGGCAGCGGGCCGCACACGCACGTCCACAGCAGGAACGAGCTGGTGACCAGCGCGGCGTGGATCGTGTAGTGCAGCAGGGCGTTGCCGACCGAGGCGTTGACCACGCCGGTCCAGTGGGTGAGCAGCGTGAGGCCGTTGAACAGCACCGCGGCCGGGACCGGCCGGGCCAGGGCGTAGAACGCCCGCTTGAACAGGCCCCGGCCCAGCACCAGCCGGGCCAGCCACTCGGGGGTCGCCAGCAGGAACAGCGGCGGGACCGCGTAGGTCAGCAGCATGTGCTGGCCCATGTGCACCGAGAACAGGTACTCCTCGGCGATGTCGTGTACCGGCCAGTCGGAGGCCAGCCACAGCAGCGCGATGCCCAGCACCAGGCAGACGAGCTGGCGGCGCCGGATCACCGGCTCGCCCGGCTCGACGACCTTGGGGCCGACGACCGTCAACGCATAGGCGGAGAGCACCGCCACGCCGCCCACGAGGAACCAGACCTCCGGGTGCGGCTGGAACCGCCAGAAGTCGGTGGCGAGGGCGGTGAAGGTGCTCATGGGCGCCTCAGTTGTCGTAGACGTGCGACCAGAACTCCATGGCCGTCAGCATGACCCCGGCGTACACGACCACGGCCAGGATCAACCCGAAGACGAACAACCGGCGGAACATCGGGTTGTCGAACTTGAGGTGCATGAAGTAAGCGGCGACGATGCCGAACTTGATGACCATCAGCGGGATCAGGGTCACCACGAGCAGCGTGGTGCTGGCGTCGTCGAGGAAATAGGTCCCGACCTCCAGCGCCGTGAAGGCGGCAAGGATGATGGCGACCTTGATGTACTTTGAGTCGGTCGGGTGCTGATGGCCGTGCACCTCGACGTGCGACTCGGGCATCGTCCCGCCCGGCTCGACGGGCTCGACCTCGTGGGTGGTGGTGCTCATCGCTCCTCGCTCACGGGATCAGGTAGACGACGGTGAAGATCAGGATCCACACGACGTCGACGAAGTGCCAGTACAGGCCGAAGATCTCGACCGTCTCGGCCTGGTCCTGGCCGAGCTTCCCGCGCACCGACATCACGAACAGCGACATCAGGAAGATGATGCCGACGCTGACGTGGACGCCGTGGAAGCCGGTCAGCGTGTAGAAGGCCGACCCGAACAGGTTCGTCGTGTAGCCGAGGCCCTCCTTGACGAACGAGGTGAACTCGTAGACCTGGCCGGCGATGAACAGCCCGCCGAGCAGCGCTGTCGTCAGCAGGAAGGTGCGGCACCGGCGCTCGTCGCCCCGGTGGATCGCCCCGACGGCCAGGGCCATCGTGAGCGAGCTCATCAGCAGGACGAAGCTCGACACCGAGGTGAAGGGGAGGTCGAACATCTCCTGCGGCCCCGGCCCGCTGATGCTGCGATGGCGCATCAACAGGTAGGTCGAGATCAGGCCGCCGAAGAGCAGGCAGTCCGAGCCGAGGAAGACCCACATCGCCAGCTTCTCGTTGGAGATGCCGGTGCTGGTCTCGTGCGACGGGGTCCGCGCCGGCGTCTCGGCGACGAGCGAGCCGTGGACCTCTCCGTCGACGGCGGTGTCAGCCATCGGTGCCGGCCTCCGTGGTCGTGGTGGTGGCGCCGACGGTGACCTCGGCGGGCTCGCCGTGGTCGCCGTCGTGGTCGCCCTGACCGTCGTGGTCGTGGCCGTGCGCGTGAGCGGCCTCGGGGTCGTCGGCGGGCTCGAAGCCCCAGGCGAAGCCCGCCAGGACCACGAGGACACCGCCGAGGGCGGCGACGCCCAGGTTGAAGATGAGGCCGTAGCCGATGATCGGCAGGCCGAGGGCCAGGACGATCGGCCAGTAGGACGGGGAGGGCAGGTGGGCCCCCGTGCCGTCGCCGGGCTGGGCCACCTCGGCCCCGGTGGCGACCCGGCGGACCCGGCCGTTCTCGTCCTCCTGGTACTTGTGGTGCCAGTGCTCGTCGAGGCGCGACACCGTCGGCACCACGTCGAAGTTGTGCGCCGGCGACGGCGACTGGATCGACCACTCGAGGCTGCGGGCGTCCCACGGGTCGGGGCCGGGGTTCACCGGGTTCTTCCGGTGCCTGCGGTAGCTGGCCACGACGTTCCAGGTGAAGATCAGCAGCGAGACGGCGATCGAGAACGCCCCGATCGTCGCCACGAGGTTCCAGAAGTTGAACCCGTAGCCGTCGACGTAGGTGTGCATCCGCCGCGGCATGCCCTGCAGGCCCAGGATGTGCATCGGGCCGAACGTCAGGTTGAAGGCGACGAACAGCGTCCAGAAGTGCCACTTGCCGAGCTTCTCGCTGAGCATGAAGCCGAACACCTTGGGCCACCAGAAGTAGAAGCCGCCGAAGAAGGCGAACAGGGCGCCGCCGAAGATCACGTAGTGGAAGTGGGCGACGATGTAATAGGTGTCGGTCTGCTGCGTGTCGGCCGGTGCGACCGCGTGGGTGACACCCGACAGGCCGCCGATGGTGAACATCGTGACCAGGCCGATGGCGAACAGCATCGGCGTCGTGAAGCTGATCTTGCCGCCCCACATGGTGGCCAGCCAGTTCAGGATCTTCACCCCCGTCGGCACGGCGATGAACATCGTCGACAGCGAGAACGCCGCCACCGAGATCGGCCCCATGCCCGAGGAGAACATATGGTGCGCCCACACGCCCCAGCCCATGAAGCCGATGGCGATGCCCGAGAACACCATGAACGGGTAGCCGAAGATCGGCTTGCGCGAGAAGACCGGGATGATCTCGGACACCACGCCGAACGCCGGCAACACCAGGATGTAGACCTCCGGGTGGCCGAAGATCCAGAACAGGTGCTCCCACAGCAGCGGGTCGGCCCCGGCGTTGGCGTCGAAGAAGTTGGCCTCGAAGATGCGGTCGAAGGTGAGCAGGAACAGCGCCACCGAGATGACCGGCAGGGCGAACACGAGCAGCAGCTGGGTGACGAACCCCATCCACGTGAAGACCGGCATCTTCATGAGCGTCATGCCGGGCGCCCGCATGTTGAGGACCGTGACGATCAGGTTCACGGCACCGACGAGCGAGGCGATACCGGTGATCTGCAGGCCAAGGGCGTAGAAGTCGATGCCGTGGCTGGGCGAGAACGTCACGCCGTTGTTGGGGGCGTAGTTGAACCAGCCGCCGTCGGCGCCGCCGCCCAGGAACCACGACGTGTTCAGGAACAGGCCACCGAAGAGGAAGGCCCAGAAGCTGAACGCGTTGAGCCGCGGGAACGCCACGTCGCGGGCGCCGATCTGGAGCGGCATCAGGTAGTTCATGAACGCCGCGCCCATGGGGATGATGACCAGGAAGATCATCGTCACGCCGTGCATGGTGAACAGCTCGTTGTAGAGCTGCGCGGAGTAGAGCCGCTGGCCGGGGGCGGCGAGCTGCGCCCGGATCATCAGCGCCTCGACGCCACCGAGGGCGAAGAAGAACAGCGCCGCGGCGCCGTACATGATCCCGATGCGCTTGTGGTCGACGGTGGTGAGCCAGCTGCGCCAGCCCGTGGTCGACTGGGGCCGGGTGAAGGCCCCCATCGGCTTGGCCTCCGGGGCGCGGCCCGTCGTCAGCTCGAGCGGGGCGGCTGGTCGTTCGACGATCGCCATGAGTCGTCCCTCGCTTCCGTCAGTCCAGCGTCTGGAGGAACGCGACCAGCTGGTCGATCTGGTCCTCCTGCAGCTCGAGGTTGGGCATGCCGCGTGCCTCGGGGGCCATCGGCTTCTCACCCGGCGGGTTGCGCAGCCAGGCTTCCAGGTCGATGCGGTTCAGGTCGCCACCGATCTCGTCGAACTCCACGATGTCGTCGCCGTCCTCGTCCTGCCAGAGGTCGAAGATGCCGCCGGCGAACACCCCGCGGGTGGCGAAGTGCGTGAGGTCGGGGGCCTGGCCGGCGACGAGGTCGTCGCCGCTGCCCTCGTCCTCGTACTCCTGGTCGTTGATGCCCCGGGCCAGGTGGCACCGCGAGCACTGCGCGGTGAAGAGCTCGGCGCCGGCAGCGGCCTCCTCCTCGGTGGGCGCCTCGGCCTCGGTCTCCTGGTTCTCGAGCCAGGCCTCGAACTCGTCCTGCGGGAGGGCGATGGCCCGCTGGCGCATGTACGCGTGCGACAGGCCGCAGTACTCGGTGCACTGCCCGACGTAGGTGCCGGGCTCGTCGGCGTGGAGGGTGAGCTGGTGCGTCCGGTTGGGGACGGCGTCCTTCTTGCCGTTGAGCGCCGGGATCCAGAACGAGTGGATGACGTCCTGCGAGGTGACGTTCAGCTCCACGTCGACGCCGGCCGGGATCACCAGGTCGTGGGCCGTGCGCACCTCGTCGTCGAACTGGCCGTCGTCGTCGGTGTCGTAGGTGTACTGCCACCACCACTGCTGGCCCTCGACCTGCACGTGCAGGGCGGCCTCGTCGCGGTTGTTGATGTTGACCAACGTGGCGATGGTACCGACGGCGACGAAGCCGAGCACCACTGCGGGCAGCACCGTCCAGCCGATCTCCAGCCGGGTGTTGCCGTGCGTCTGGGGCGGCAGGTCGTCGTCGGTCTCGCCCTTCCGCTTGCGGAACTTGAGGACGAGGGCGAGCGTGCCGAACTCGACGATGATGAAGACGACGCCCGCGACCAGGAACACCGGGTCGGACAGGCGGTCGATCTGGCGGGAGATCGGGCCCTGCGGCTCGAGCGTGTCCTGGGGCGCGTCCGCGGCGCAGGCGCTGGCGAGCAACAGCAGTGACGCGACCAGCCCGAGCGGCAGGAACCGGCGGATGCGTCGGGGCATGCGGGGCACGCGGTCTCCTCGGTGGGGGGCGGCGGTCACTCGGCCTCCTCGGAGTGCTCCTCGGCCTCGTCGCCGACGTGGTGGAACTCGCGCTCGCCGTTGACGGCGGCGCCGACCCCCACGGCGAGGACGATGACGGCCGACACGAGCAGCAGGCCGACGACGACGTTCGAGCCGAGCCGGGGGCGGGAGGCGACCAGCATGCCGACCGCGAAGATCAGGGCGGCGAGGCCGGTGGCGACCCACACGGCGTTCTCGGACGAGATGGCCAGGAAGACCCGCGAGAAGGCGACCACGACCAGCGCGATGGCCAGCAGGCCGGCCGCCGGGAACTCCAGCGGGTTCATGAACCGGTTGCGGATCTCGCGGTTCGCGGCCGGGTCGCCGGTGGCCCGGTCGGCCCAGGTCTGCACCGTCCACTCGATGAGGACGATGCCGAGCGTGATGAGCCCGAAGACGAAGACGGCAGCCTCGGTGACCAGGCCCACGACCGTGAGGGCGACGCCGAAGGCGGCGACGACGGGCCAGTAGCTGGGGGCGGCCGGCATGACGGAGGGGACGTGGTCGAGGCCGGCGACCTGGGCCTGGGCCTCGGGGTCGGCGTCACGGACCGCGAGCGAGGCGATGCCCTGGCCGAAGGAGATGACGGCGGCCACGAACAGGACGGTGTAGCCGAAGTGGTCGCCGATGGCGCCCTTGTAGCCGGCCGTGAGCGGTCCGAGCCCGTTGCCGCCCGTCGTCCAGCCGTAGGCCCAGGCCAGGACGAGGGTGACGAACCCCAGGCCGAAGAACCACTTGGTCCCGGTGGTGATCATCGCGACGGCCTCACTTGGCGACGTAGATGCCGTACCAGATGACGGCGTAGACGGCGATGGTCACGTACCAGTAGACGACGGCGGCGCTGACGCCCTCGGCCGCCCGGCCTGTGAGCTGACCGCCCACCGCCCGGAAGCCCATGACCAGCAGGAACAGGAGGCCGGCGCCGACCATGGCGACGTGGGCGCCGCTGATCGTGTAGATGAGCAGCGCCTGCGTCGAGTCGCCGATCCCGAGGCCCAGCTGCTGCCAGCCGTAGACCACGCCGACGATGAAGGCGACGCCGAGCAGCTCGGTCACCGCGATGGCGAGCAGCGCGTGGTTGCGGTCGTAGCGGCGCAGCGCCCAGACGGCCCAGGCCGCCGTGTCCGCGGACATCAGCAGCGTGACCAGGCCCATGGTGCCCGGCGTGAGCTGGATGTTGGCGCCTTCGGGCAGCCACGTGTCGCCGGCCGAGACCACCTGGTCGCGGAGCTCGAGGTACACGCCCATCAGCGCCAGGATCATCATGGCGGCGGCCCCGGAGGCGAGCACCGTGCCGGCGAGCAGCACCCGGGGACGGGGCGGCTCGGCCGGCGGGGCGTCGGCGAGGAGTTCGATGTTGGCCGTCGTGGCCGTCACGGCGCTGCCTCCGTCGCAGTCGTGGCGTGGCGGGCGTCGTAGACCGGCGCCTCGGAGGAGATCCCGGGGAGGGTGGCGAAGTTGCCGACCGGCGGGGGGGAGGACGTGGCCCACTCGAGGGTGTGGCCGTCCCACGGGTCGTCCGCCACCTCGGCCCGGCCCCGCGGCCTGGCGAGCGCCAGCACGAACGCGACGACGCCGAGGACCACGACGATGGAGCCGATGGCCGAGACGAGGTTGAGGACCTCGGCCGTGTCGACGTCGGCATCGGGGATGCCGCCCCCCTGGACCAGGCGCTGCTGGCCGAGCGCCCCGCTGGCGAGGTCGGGCAGTGCGTAGACGAGGGCGCCGAGGAACAGCGCCATGCCGCCGAGCCCCGCGAGCGGGTCGGGCAGCAGCTTGCCGAACACCTTCGGCGCCCAGAACGTCACCCCGGCGAGGCCGGCGGTCAGGGCGCCGATCAGGACCAGGTTGGCCTGCCCCGTCATCCAGGTCGTGCCGTCGAGGTCGAGGGCGTCGATCGAGGTGGCGGCGCCGGCGGCGACCCCGGCCAGGACGAGCAGGGCCCCGAGGAACCCGACGAGCAGCGGCGCGCCGACGCGGGGGGAACCCCGGCGCGACGTCGTGGTCCACAGGCCGAGGAGCCCGAGCACCGGGACGACGGCGGCGAAGCTCACGACGACCCACGGCCCCGAGAACAGGAAGTCGGCCGAGGTGGCGCTGCCGTCGAGGCTGAACCCGAGCTGCGCCCAGGCGCCGAACGAGAGCGCCCCGAACAGCCCGATGAGGAACAACGCCGCACCGTGCTTCACATGGCGCCGGCGGGCGAAGGTCGGGACGATGTCGCCCACGATGCCGAGCGCCGGTATGGCGAACGCATAGAGCGTGGGCTGCCAGAACACCCAGGCGATCCGGTCGTAGATGCCGCCCTCGCCGCCCAGGAAGCGGGCGCCGTGGCGCAGGTCGACCCAGGACAGGAGCATCAGCGCGGCGAGGACCGGCAGGGTCAGCGACCAGATGACGGCGGCGACGAGCATCGACCAGGAGAAGAGGGGCGTCCGCCGGAGCGTGAGGCCGGGCGCCCGGAGGGCCAGGACCGTGGCCCCGACCGAGATGGCGGCGACGACCAGCGAGGCAAGCAGGGCGACCATCGCCACGAGGAACAGCTCGACGCCGGCGACGTCGGTGCCGAACGGGCCGCCGTCGACGGCGAAGCTGGCGACGACGAGGGCGCCGGATGCCACGTAGGTCCAGTAGGCGGCGGCGCTGGCCCGGGGGAAGGCGATCGTCGAGGCCCCGACCTGGAGCGGCACGATCGCCGTCGCCAGGCCGAGCAGCAACGGCAGGACGACCAGGAACAGCCCGGTGACGGTGTGCAGGGCGTACGCCCGGAACACGTCGTCCCCGAACAGGTCGTTGGAGGCGGTGTCGACCCGCTCGAACCCGACCAGCACGCCCACCACGCCTGCGACGAGCAGGAAGACGAGGGACGTGCCGACGAAGAGCTGGCCGACCATGCGGGGGTTCCCCGAACCGACGACCGCGGCCACCCCGGTCGTGGGGGCCTGCGGCGTGGGCTCGACGACCGCCGGGGAGGCGGCGCGGGGGGCTTCGGTCACGGTCATCAACGCACCCTGATCTGGCGACGAGTAGCGATCGGGAATCTAGTCACATGCGCCTTCCGGCCACGAAAGCCCGCATCCGGCCTGGTGGCGGCCATGAAGTGCCACCATCTAGAAGCCGGACCGGAGCAACTGGTCGGCGGCCATGGCGCCGAACAGCAAGGTGATGTACGAGATCGACCAGGTGAACACCCGCATGGCGACCTTCGGCGAGCTGTCCTGCAGCAGCCGGGCGGCGTACCAGGTGAACACGGCGCCGAGCACGAGGGCGGAGCCCAGGTAGAGGTTCCCCATCCCGGCCACCGGGGCGAACAGCACGGTGAGCGCCCACAGCAGCAGGGTGTAAATGAGGATCCGCTGGGCGGTCGTCCGCAGGCTGGCCACGACGGGCAGCATCGGGACGTCGGCCTTGGCGTAGTCCTCGCGGTAGCGGATCGCCAGCGCCCAGAAGTGCGGCGGCGTCCAGTAGAAGATCACGGCGAACAGCACGACCGGCGCCCAGTCGAGGCTGTTGGTCACGGCGGACCAGCCGATGAGGACGGGCGCGGCCCCGGCCGCCCCGCCGATCACGATGTTCCGGCTCGACGTGCGCTTCAGCCACAGCGTGTACACGAACACGTAGAAGAGGCACGCCGCGACGGCCAGGGCGGCCGAGAGCAGGTTGACCGCGACCCACAGGAAGGCGAAGGCGAGCACTTCGATCGCTATGGCGAACGTGAGCGCCGCCCGCGGGGTGACCTGGCCGCTGACGATGGGCCGCTTCTTGGTGCGGTCCATGACCTGGTCGATGTCGCGGTCGACGTACATGTTCATGGCGTTGGCCCCGCCGGCGGCCAGCGTCCCGCCGACGACCGTGGCGGTCATCAGCCACAGCGACGGCAGCCCGCGTTCGGCCACGACCATGGTCGGAACCGTCGTGACCAGCAGCAGCTCGATGATCCGAGGCTTGGTCAGGGCGACGTACGCGCCGACCTGCGAGCGGCGTGTCCGAGGCTGGGGTGGCTGGGTCTCCAACACCGGCGAGCAGCCTAGGACCGTGCTGCCGACAGGGGCCAACGTGGACCGCACTTTGTGCCCGGACGCACATAGGGTCGCGTTTCGACGCTCCCGCCCACTGTTCGTAGCCTGTCGGTCGTGCTCACCCGCGCGTTGACCGCCGTCGCCGCCGGGGCCCGCCGCCGCTACCAGGCCCTGACCCCCGCCGCCTACCGGCGCATCACGCTGATCACGCTGGCGTCGCTCGTGGCGATCATGGTGACCGGCGCCTCGGTCCGGCTCACAGACTCCGGCCTCGGCTGCTCGACGTGGCCGTCCTGCGAGCCCGACTCGTTCACGCCCCACTCGGCGTCCGACCTCAACGGCATGGTCGAGTTCGTCAACCGGCTCATCACGGGCGTCGTGATGCTGTTCACGCTGGTGGCGGTGGTCGGCGCCCGCCGGTTCCGGGACGAGCGGCCCGAGCTGTTCCGCTGGTCGCTGGGCCTCCCCGTGTGGGTCCTCGGCAACGCCGTCGTCGGCGGGATGGTGGTGATCCTCCACCTCGACCCGCTGTCGGTGATCGGCCACTTCCTGGTGTCGCTCGGCGCGGTGTGGAACGCCGTGGTGCTGCACGAGCGGGCCGGCGAGGCGGCGAACCCGGGCGG
>Ga0126306_10000123_pt1 | contig 26813 bp, 40 predicted proteins | sample Plot27_FD_92592 | JGI IMG/M metagenome (GOLD analysis project Ga0126306, IMG submission 92592) | Serpentine soil microbial communities from UC McLaughlin Reserve, CA, USA - Plot27 | ecosystem: Environmental > Terrestrial > Soil > Grasslands | place: USA: UC McLaughlin Reserve, Lake County... | reverse complement strand
GAGCTCGGTGAGTTCTGCGATCTCCCCGGTCTCCACGAGCTCTTGCAGCCGCCGTTCGATCCCGGAGCCGATCCCCCGCAGGTCGCGGACACGGCCCTGGCGGACGAGCTCGACGATCGGCGCGGGCGACTCGCGGATCATGTCCGCTGCCCGTCGGTAGGCGCGCGAGGTGTACGGCTGCGCGCCTGCCAGCTCGAGCAGCACGGCAAAGGCCTCCAGCCGCTCGGCGATCTCCGCGTTCGAGAGCACGCGGGACTAGTGCCCCCTCAGGCGCTACACGCCTGCTTCTGGCACGCGATCACGCGGCGCCAGGAACCACCCTCGCCCTTGCAAAGGCTGCAGAGAGCCTTTGACGCGGGCGAGTGCGGCCCCTGGCTTGGTGCTCGCGAACCAGAAGCTGGGCAGCATCACCTGAAAGGACACTACTCTCCCCACGATGGCCACGGTGGTCGTTCCCTTCCGCGGCGCCAACGGCAAGAGTCGGCTTGCGCTGCCCCAGCCCGAGCGGCGCGAGCTGGCACTGAGCATGCTCCGCCGCGTGCTCGACGCCGCCGCCGAAGTCGGCGAGGTCGTCCTAGTCACCGACGACGAGGAGGCGCGCTCGCTCGCGGCGCACTGGGTCGAAGACCCCGGCCGCGGCCAGGGAGCCGCGGTCGAGGCCGGGCTCGCCGAGGCGACGGGCCCGACGCTCGTCGTCAACGCCGATCTCCCCAAGGTCGAGCCGCAGGACCTACGCGAGCTGCTCGCGGCGATCCCGAAGGGCGGCGTCGCCATCGTCGAGGCGGACGACGGTACGACGAATGCAGTCGGCCTCGCCAAGCCTACGCTCTTCGCGCCGCTCTACGGCCCGGGAAGCGCGGCACGGTTCAAGGAGCGCGGCGCGGTCGCGGTCGACCTCCCGCGGCTCTCCGAGGACCTCGACACGTTGTGAGAGTCGCGGTTCTCGCCGGCGGAGTCGGAGCCGCCCGCTTCCTGCGCGGGCTCATTGATGTCGTCGACCCCGGCGAGGTCACTGCGATCGGCAACGTCGGCGACGACCTCGAGATCCTCGGCCTCTCGGTCTCGCCGGACCTCGACAGCGTGCTCTATGCCCTCGCCGGCCGCTCCGACGAGGAGCGCGGATGGGGGCGCGCCGATGAGACGTGGAACGCGCTCGCGGCCGTCTCCGAGCTGGGCGGCGCCGACTGGTTCCGGCTCGGCGACCGCGACCTCGGGCTCCACCTCGTCCGCACCGAGGCGCTCCGGCGCGGCGAGCCGCTCTCGACGATCACGGCCCGGCTTGCGAGCGCCTTCGGCATCCGCGTCACCCTCGTCCCGGCTACCGACGACCCTCTGCGGACGCTGGTGCGGACGCCGAGCGGGACCTTCACGTTCCAGGAGTGGTTCGTCGCCCGCGGCCATCGCGACCCGGTCGACGGAGTCGACTTCGCCGGCGCGGACACTGCCCAGCCCGCACCGGGCGTGCGGGATGCCCTCGAGAGAGCGGACGTGATCGTCGTCGCCCCGAGCAATCCCTTCGTCAGTATCGGCCCGATCCTCGCCGTCCCCGGGATCCGCAAGGCACTCGAGCGGCGGCGCGCACCCGCGGTCGCGGTCAGCCCGCTGATCGGCGGCCGGGCGGTGAAAGGGCCGGCGGCCGGGATGATGGCGCGGCTCGCCGGAGGAACGACGCCTGCGCACCTCGCTCGCTGCTACGAGGGCCTGATCGACGCGCTGGTGATCGACGAGGCGGATGTCGACGACGCGGCCGACCTCGGCGTGCGGACGATCGTCACACGGACGCTCATGGACGGCCCGGAGGGGCGGACCCGCGTCGCGGGGGCCGCGCTCGAGGGAGCGGGCGCGCTCAGGTGAGAGTCGGCATCGTCGGCGGCACGGGCGCCTTTGGGCGAGCGCTTGCCGAGCGGCTCGTCGCGCTGGGGCACGAGGTCGTGATCGGCTCGCGCGACCCGGAGCGGGCGGCGGAGCTCGCGGCCGTCTACGGGATCGAGGGGAAGGCCAACGCCGACGCCGTGCGCGGCGTCGACCTGGCCGTTCTCGCCACGAAGTCCGCGGCGACAGTGGAGACGGCACGCGACCTCGCCGGCGCGGTCGGCGAGACGCCCGTTCTATGCGTGGCGAGCGACCTGCGCTTCGAGCCGAACGGCGTCCTCCCGGGCCGCCTCGGCACCTCGCTGGCCGAGGAGGTCGCGGAGATCCTCGCCGGGCCGGTCGCGGCGGGGCTCCAGTCGCTCGCCGCCGCGCACCTAACGCAGAAGGACCCGCCCGACGAGGACGCGCTGATCTGCGGCGACGACAACGACGCCAAGCGGATCTCGCTCGAGCTCGCCGGGCAGCTGGTCGCGGGCCGCGCGATCGACGCCGGCCCACTCGCCAACGCGCGCGCGCTCGAAGGCTTGACCGCGGTGATCCTCAACGTCAACAAGCGCTACCGGGCGCACGCGGGCGTCCGCCTGACGGGTCTCGATTGAACGTCAGCGCGGTCGCAGGCCTCCCGGAGATCCAGCCGGGGGCGGACCTGGCGCGGCTGATCGCGGACGCGACGAGCCTCAGGGACGGCGACGTCGTCGTCGTCGCGCAGAAGGTCGTCTCGAAGGCGGAGGGACGAATCGTGCGCCTCGCCGACGTCGAGCCCTCCGATCGGGCGCGCGCGATCGCGGCAGGCGGGGACGCCCGGCGGGTCGAGGTCATCCTCGGCGAGAGCGCACGAATCGTCCGGCTGCGCCCGCCGCTCGTTATCTCGCAGACGAGGCACGGCTTCGTCTGCGCGTCGGCCGGCGTGGACGCTTCGAACGCACCCGGGCCGGACACGCTGGTCCTGCTCCCGGTCGACCCGGACGCGTCGGCTGCAGCCCTTCGCGGCCGCCTGCGCGAGCTGACCAGCCGTAACGTCGCAATCATCGTCAGTGACTCGTTCGGCCGCGCCTGGCGGCACGGGACGACCGACGTCGCGATCGGATCCGCCGGGCTCGCCCCGCTCCTGGACCTCGGCGGACGGCGCGACCGCGCGGGCTACGAGCTCCACGCGACGGTGATCGCCGTCGCGGACGAGATCGCCGGCGCCGCGCAGCTCGTGATGGGCAAGCTCGACGGTATTCCCGTCGCGGTCGTGCGCGGGCTCGACGTGGCCGGCGAAGGCACGGCTGCCGACCTCGTGATGCCGCAGGAGCGCGATCTCTTCCGTTAACGGACGACGATCGTCTTTCGGGTGCGCGCGTCGATGCGGGTGAACGGGTCGACGACCGCGATCCTCACGGTGTGCCGGCCGGCCCGCTGCGGCTTGGAGACCGCACGCGCGATCCCGCCGGAGAAGCGGAGGATGGTCGCGGACCTGTCCACGAACAGGCTTCCCCGGCACGGACGGCACGTCGCGTACCGAACCGCGACGACGACCCGGCCGCCGCGAACCCGGATCGCGACTCCGCGGATGCTCGGAGGCGAGAGTCCCGCGGCATAGCGGATGCCTCCGATCAGGTGACGGACGAACAGCGGGTCGGCGTAGGACTCCTCGGTGTGGCCGCCGGCGGTGTACCAGGCGCGGCCTCCCTGGAAGAAGTGGGACCAGGCGATGGGGTGGTCCACGCCCATAGCAGCAGGCCCCGGGGCATACGTCGACTCGTCGAGAGTCGCGAGGACGCGGACGGACCGCGCGGATTGCGCGAGAAGCTGTACCACTCGTCGGTCCGGGCCCACGCTCGCGGCAGCCTGGACGTAGAGGGATCGCGGGCGGCAGAGACGCGGAGGGTCGCAGGCTGGACCTGCGGATGAGTGCGGAAGTACGCGCCGACGAGGCGTCCGTACCAGGGCCAGTCGTACTCGGTGTCCGACGCGGAGTGAACGCCGACGTACCCTCTGCCACGCCGGATGAAGCGCTCGAACGCCGCCTGCTGCGCGGGCCTGAGCACGTCGCCCGTTGTCAACAGGAAGACGACCGCGGCGTAGCGGCGCAGGCTCGCGTCGTTGAAGGCGGCGGCGTCCTCGGTCGCGGTGACCCTCAGGCCGCTGTCCGCGCCCGCCTCTTTGATCGCCCGGACCGCAGCGGGGATCGAGGCGTGCCGGAAGCCGGACGTCTTGGTGAAGAGGAGGATGCGTGGCTGGGTCGGCCGTTGCGCGTCCGCCGCGGCGGCGAGCGCCGCGAGCGCTGCGAGCGCCGAGAGCGCCGCGAGCAGGGCGATCCGGCGGGCGGGCATCGCCACTGAGTGGTATCAGCTGTCATGTGACGTCGCACCGCACTCCCGTTGTTCTCGTGCACGGTCTCTCGGGGTCGGCCGACTGGTGGCGGCCGATCGTGCCTCGGCTGGAGCGCGAGCGGGAGGTGCGCCTCATCGACCTGCCTCAGCGCCTCGCCCTCGAGGCCGCCGCGGGTTGGCTGGCCGAGCAGCTGGAGAGACCCGTCGACCTCGTCGGCCACTCGATGGGCGGGCTGATCGCGGCGCGGCTCGCCGCCGACCGACCGTCGCTCGTGCGCCGCCTGGTCCTCATCGCCCCCGTCGGTGTCTCTCCGGGCTCGCGAGCCCGGCATGTCGTCCCGCTCCTGCGCGCGCTGCGGCACACGTCGCCTCGCCTCTTCCCGTTGCTCGCGCGCGATGCGCTGCGGGCCGGGCCCCGGACGCTGTGGCGCGCGGCCGGCGAGGTGCTCGAGGCAGACATCCGGGCGCACCTCGCCGACATCGTGGCGCCGACGCTCGTCCTCTGGGGCGGGCGGGACGCTCTCCTGCCGCCCTCGCTCGGCGAGCTCGTTCGGAGCGAAATCGCCGGTGCGCGGCTCGTCGTCCTCGAGCGCGCAGGTCACGTGCCGATGACCGAGGCGAGCGAGGAGGTCAGTCAGGCCCTGGCGGAGTTCCTGCGCTGACGAGCGCTGCGACCGCGTCGGGGTGCGTGAAGTGAGCCGCGTGGGGAGCATCGGCGATCACCTGCAGCTCGCCGGCTCGAAACGCCGCCGTGAGCCGTTCCGCCCACGACTGAGGCACGAGTGGGTCGCGAGAGCCCCTGACGACGACTGCGCGCACGGCCACGCGCCGTGCGTCGGCTTCGATTCGGTGGCGTAACGCCTCTGCCGCGCCCGTCGCGACGCTTACCGGCCCGGCGCGCAGGTAGTCGGAGAGGACGATCGCGACCAGGCTCAGCGGCTCGCGGCACCCGTCCACGAGCAGTCGCGTGGCCTGGCGGACGGGGTCGCGGGCCGAGTCGTCTACGGTCGGGCCGACGAGCACGAGCCGCTCCACGCGCTCCGGATGCGTGACGGCGAGGCGCGTGACGACCTGGCAGCCGTATGAGTTCGCAAGGAAGGTCGCGCGCCGAAACCCGATCGCGTCGGTGAGGCGGTCGAGCGTCTCGCTGAGCTCGTCGAGTCGGAGCGGCCGCCGCGGCCGAGTGCTGAGGCCGAACCCGGGCAGGTCGGGCACGACGACGCGGAAGCGACCGGCGAGTGTACGCGCGATCGGCAGGAGGTATCGACCCGACGCGCCGAGCCCGTGAACGAGCACGATCGGCGGCCCGGCTCCGCCTTCCCATCCGTGGACGGCCCAGCCGCCGACGTCCCACCAGGCGTCCCTCATTCGCGGGTTAGCTCCACCGCTCGGCGCGCTTCACGCTCGTACGGGTTGTTCCGGTAGCGGTGCGTCAGCCACGCCCAGATGACTCCCAGCGGGCGGTTCTGCATCTGCCAGATGTGGCAAAGCTCGTGCGTGATCAGGTTTTCCGAGGAGTCGGCGCGCCGCAGGACAATCGTCCGCCAGAGCGCGTAGCCGTGGTAGCGCCGCAGGCCCGGCACGCGGAAGAACCACGGGGCCACCACGATCCGGACGCGGTCGATCCGGACCGGTCGCGGATAGAAGTCGAGCCGGTTCAGCCGCTCGCGGGCGCGCTCGAGTGCCGCCTCCATGCGACCACGCTAGCCTCCTCCCATGCGCCTCGTCGACGAGTTCGAGGGCGGGTTCGGCTGGCAGGCCGACGAGCCCGAGTTCACCCAGCGCACGTCGCACGCCGTTCGCCACGGCGACAAGGTCTGGCTGTTCGACGTGGTCGACGCCGACGGCCTCGACGAGCGCGTCAAAGCTCTGGGCGAGCCGGCCGGCGTCGTCCAGCTGCTCGACCGGCACGGTCGCGACTGCGCCGCGGTCGCCGACCGGCTCGGCGTGCCGCTGCACGTCACGCCCCGCGGCTCGTCCGCTCCGATGCCGACGGTTCGGGTCGTGTGGGTTCGCGGCTGGCACGAGGTCGCTGCGTTCGTCGATCAACGCGTGCTCGTCGTCGGCGACGCGCTCGGGACGCCGCGTTACTTCCGCGCACCGGGCGAGCGGCTCGGCGTCCACCCGCTCCTGAGGCTGTTCCCTCCGCACTCCCTTGGCGAGCTCTCGCCCGAGCGTGTTCTATGCGGTCACGGCTCGGGCGTCCATGACGCCGCCGCCGATGCAGTTTCAGAGGCGCTCCGCACAGCGCGACGACGCATCCCCAGGTGGCTCCTCGCCTCGATCAGGGCGTGGCGGTCGCGGTGAGAACGCTGGTGTTCATCCCGGCCTGGAACGAGGAGGACAATCTCCCGGGCGTCCTCGGGGAGCTGCGCGGCGAGCTGCCCGACGTCGACGTGCTGGTCGTTGACGACGGCTCCACGGACGCCACCGCCGCCGTCGCGCGGCAAGGTGGCGCCGAGGTCCTCTCCTTCGGCCACAACCGCGGCCTGAGGGCCGCGATCGCGGCCGGCTACGGCTACGGCGTCGAGCACGAATACGACGTCGTCGGCCGCCTCGACGCCGACGGGCAGCATCCCGCGGCCGAGCTGCGCCGCCTCGTCGAGCGTGTCCAGGCGGACGAACTGGACGCCGCGGTCGGCTCCCGGTTCGTCTCCGGCGACGGCTACGAGCCGTACCGATACAAGCCGAGTCGCGAGCGGGCGTTCGGCACGGCGGTCCTCCGGCGGCTGATGCGCCTGCGCGTCCACGGCGGCATCGCGGATGCCACGAGCGGGTTGTACGCGGTCAACCACCGCGCGGCCGAGCTCCTCTCGCAGCCGTACACGAGCGGCGCGCCCGAGGTGGAAGGCCTGATTCGGCTCGGGGAGGCGGGCCTTCGCGTGGCCGAGCTCCCCGTCAACATGCGCGAGCGCGGCGGCGGCGAGTCGAAGCTCGCAGGCCGCCGGGCCGTCCACCTGGTCGTCACGGTGGGCGCCGCGATCCTCCTCGGCACGAAGGCGCTCGGTTGGTGGCGCCGCGCGCGCGACTAAGCCCCTCTAGGCCGGGCGCAGGGCAACCCGTTGCAGCACGACGAGACCACCCGCCGCGACTCCGGCTGAGACCAGGAAGACGGCGGGGTAGCCGCTCGCCTCGGCCACTCCTCCGAGCAGGATCGCGCCGACCGCGATCGCCACGTCGACGAACGCCGTGACCGTCCCGGCGACGGCGCCGCGGTCGCCCGCCGGCGCACGGGCCATGGCGAGCGTCAGCACCGCCGGGAACGCGAGCGCCTGGCCGACCGAGAAAACAATCGTGCCGACGTAGAGCCCGAGCGGCGTCTGCCAGATTCCGATCGTCGCCAGCCCGGCCGCGAGGGCGACGAGCGCGAACCGGACCGTCCTCGCAGGCCCGACGCGGTCCGGGATCTTCGCGCCGAGGCTCCGGATCGTCACGACGACGACGGCGAAGATCGCGAAGAGCGGCCCCGCGCCGTCGAGGCCTACATCGAGCGCGTAGAGCGTGATGAACGCGATGAACCCACCCATCCCGAACAGCCCCATGCCGAGCACCGCGCCCGGCAGCAGGCCGAGGCGGTGAGGAGGCCAGCTCGCCCCTTCCGAGGCCGGCTCGTCGGGGCGCGTCTCGGGCGAGCGGAACCCGAGCACGCCGGCGGTGGCGCCCGAGGCGGCGGCGAGGAGCCAGACGGCGTCCCAGCGGTCGTCGCCGAGCGTCAGCTCCCCGAGCACCGGCCCGATCGCGAGGCCGCTGTACGAGGCGATGGTGTAGAGGCTCACGGCCTCGCCGCGCCGGTGGTCGGGCGCGAGGTCGTTGATGACGCTGATCCCGCCTACTAGGAAGAGCGCCTCCCCGATACCGGTCAGCAGGCGCAGACCGACGACGGGGACGATGTGCTCCGCGACGACGAGTCCGGCCGCGCCGAGCACCATCAGGACGCCGCCGCCGATCATCAGCGGCCTGCGGCCGCGGAGGTCGCCAAGCCGGCCGGCCGGCGGCTGCGCGAGCAGCGCCGTCACGCTGGCCGCCCCCACCGCGATCCCAACGCCGACGTCGCCCGCCCCAAGCGGGCCCTCCGTGTAGCGCGGTAGCACCGGCAGCACGATCCCGATGGAGAGGAAGGCGAAGAACGTGGCGGCGGCGACGAGCAGGAAGGCGGGCGTCAGGAGCCGCTCGTGCACGACCGTCGCCTCCGTCATCCGGAGCCGACACTACCGGCGAGGGTGCGGGCTACGAGACGCCGGCGCGGCCCGCGTGCTCGGCGGCGGCCTCGGCGCCGCCGTTCCAGGGCTCCCCGTCTTGTGGCCACGCGCCCGGCGGCCAAACATTCGGTTGACACCCGCGCTTTGGTAAGTCTAAACTTATAGTAAGTCATGGCTTACGTTCACCCGATGGACGCGCTCGGCGACCCAACCCGGAGGTCGATCTTCGAACGGCTGCGCTCCGGGCCGAAGCCGGTCGTCGAGCTCGCGCGCGGCCTGCCGGTCAGCCGGCCGGCCGTCTCGCAGCATCTGCGCGTCCTGAAGGAGGCGGGCCTCGTCCGCGACCAGGCGGTCGGGACGAGGCGACTATACGAAGTCGACCCCGAGGGCTTCGGCCAGGTGCGCACCTGGTTCGAGGACTTCTGGACTGACGCCCTCGACGCCTTCAAGCGGGCGGCGGAGGCAGAAAGGAGCAACCGATGACCGAGGTAGCCACGATCGCGCCTGTCCGCAAGACGCTCAGCGTCAACTGCAGCCCGGAGCGCGCCTTCGAGGTGTTCACCGCCGAGGTCGGCAGCTGGTGGCCGGCGAAGACGCACTCGATCCACAAGGACGGCGTGACGGGCGTCGTCCTCGAGCAGCACGAAGGCGGCGAGATGTACGAGCTCGCCGAAGGGAAGCGCGAGCACTGGGGCCGGGTCACGGCGTGGGAGCCGCCCACGCGCCTCGTGCTCGCCTGGCACGTCAATCCCGAGCGCGCCGGCCCGACCGAGATCGAGGTCACCTTCACGCCCGAGGGTGACGGGACGCGCGTCGTGCTCGAGCACCGCAACTGGGAGGCGGCCGGCGAGGGCGCGCAGGAGATGCGCGACAACTACGACGGCGGGTGGGACATCGTCCTCGCGCCGTTCGTCGACAGAGCGCCCTAGGGCATCCGCGTGGCGAGCGGCACACTGCGCCTGTGCCGCTCGCCTACCCGGATCCGCCGCTCGCCGACGGCGTCGTCTCGCTCCGACCATGGCGCCGCGGGGACCTCGCGACCGTGATCGAGGCGAGCCGCGATCCCTACATCCCGAAGGTCACCACCGTGCCGGCCCCGTTCACGAAGAGCGCCGGGGAGCGGTGGCTCGACCGCCAGGACACGCGCAGCCGGAGCGGCCTGAGCGTCTCGCTCGCGATCGAGGAGACGCCACGGGCTGAGGCGGTCGGCGCGGTCGTCCTGATGCACGGCGGCCACGGTGTCCACGGCCTGGGTTACTGGCTGCTTCCGGCGGCGCGGGGGCGGGGGCTGGCCTCGCGGGCGGTCGCGCTCGTGGTCGACTGGACGCTCGCGCAGACGGGCGTCCTCGAGCTGGAGGCGCTCGTGGAGCCGTGGAACGAGGCGTCCGTCCGCGTCGCCGAGGGGGCCGGATTCACGCGCGATCGCCTCCTCCGCGCCGAGATCTCGGTCGCCGGCCGCGAAGCCGACGTCGTGCGCTACGTGCTGAGCGGCCAGTCGCCGCGCACCGGCCGGAACTCGGGCGGCCAGTCGGAATAGGCCTCGGGCGGCTTGTCCGTCTCGAACGGGGCAGCCGCTCCGTGGCGCGCCGCGAGCTCGTCGGCCGGGTAGTGGATCGGGCGCCCCGGGCGGCGCGTCCCCGCCATCAAAATCGCGCACGGCCCGTCGCCGGCTCCAACGAAGATGTGCAGCGTCCCCGGCGGGCAGTGGATGAAGTCCCACGCCTTCAGGTGCCGCTCCTCGCCCTCGATCAGGCAGATGCACTCGCCCGAGAGGACGACGAAGTCCTCCTGGACCTCCTCGGCGTGGTACTTGCCGTTCGGCTCGCCCGGCTGGAGCACGTGGATGCCGATCCCGAACTCCTGAAATGCGTGCTCGTTGCCCTCGAAGTTGACCCAGCGCCCGCTCCGCTCGTGAGTCGTCCAGCTCGCGTCGGCCGCGTTGAGGACGAACCAGCCCTCAGACTCGACGACGGCGCCGTGCTCGGTGTGCCCGATCTTTGCCTCGGGGACTCCCATCGGCCAGAGCTTGCCACGCCGGGTCGGTCAGCATTCCTGCGAGTGCCGCGTCGAGCTCGGCCAGACGCTGCTCGTACTCGGCGCTCGCGCGCGGCAGCCGGCGGTCGAGCGCCAGATATGCCTCGAGCAGCGCCGGGTCGGCGGCCTGCAGCAGCCGCTTGCCCTTGTCCGTGAGCTCGATCAGGTAAGAGCGGCCGTCGCCGGGATTCGGCGTGCGCTCGATCAGCTCGCGATCGACGAGCCGCTGGATGTTGTCGCGGAGCGTCGTCGTCGCGATCCCCGTCCTCATGGAGATCACAGACGGCGTGACGGGTTCCAGTCGGTGGATCTGCGCGAGCAGCCCGAGCAGGTACGCGGGGATGCCGAGCTCGCGTACTTGGCGCTCGACCACTGCCCCGGTCAGCTGGTAGAGCCGGAAGATGTCGAGAAAGAGCCGACGGTCGGGCACTTCTTCTTCGAGGATAGTGGACGGTAGTGCGTGTACGCGCTAGATTCTGCGTCTGCGCACTATGTCGAGAGCCGCTTCACTCATTGCCCTCTCGCTCGCGCTCCTCGGGACGGGTGCTACGTCGCCGCCGGCGCTGACGGGCTCGTGGACGGGAACGTACGTCCTCGGCGGAGTGGACACGATCACGGTGAGTGTTTCGCGCGGCCGCGCCACCGTGGCACTCGGTCCGGGTCACGCCGGCCGGCAGAGTGTCCCTGCCCGCACCGGGAACGGCCGTGTGCGCTTCTCGTTGCCGGGTGTACCTCCCGTCTCGTTCGACGGGAAGCTCCGAGGCCGCCGGCTAATCGGGACGGTCACGCAGGGCGGCCTCGAGGGGACGTTCTCGCTCGGCCGTCGCTCGGTTCCAGGTCTCCTTGCCCGCGGCCTCTACGACGTGGACGGACACGGCTTCGCCGTTGTCGGCGGGCGCCTGCTCGACCTCCGGACCGGCGAGGTCGGCGCGCTCTATCCGAACGGCAACCGCTTCGACGTCGGCGCCGGCTTCGCGACTCGTGCGCCTGTCCGCGGCACCGCGCGCTTCGACGCGGCCGGTGCGATGCTTCCGGCCGGGCGGGCGGTGCGCGTCGCGGTGCGGCAGCTCGAGGTGCGCTTCCGCAGCGGCCGGAATCTGCTCGCCGGCACGCTGACTCTGCCACCGGGCGCCGGCCCGCATCCAGGCCTCGTCTGGGTGCACGGCGGCGGACGGCAGACGAGGAGCTACTTCGCGGATCTCCCTGCTCTCTTCGCCGGGGCTGGGTTCGCCGTGCTCACCTACGACAAGCGCGGTGCTGGGCAGTCGGCTGGCACGTTCCCGGGCGACCGGGCCGACGCGTTCTCGATCGACGCACTGGCCCGCGACGCCTCGGCCGCCCTCCGCTTCCTCGCTGCGCAGCCCGGCGTCGACCGGGCCCGCGTCGGCGTCGCGGGCCACAGCCAGGGCGGCTGGATCGCGCCGCTGGTGGCGTCTCGCGAGCCGGCGGCTCGCTTCGTGGTCTGCTTCGCGGGCCCCGCCCTGTCACAAGGAGAGACCGATCACTGGGCGCAGATAGCGGGAGGCGGGGCCAGCAGGCCGACCCAAACCGAGGACGAGATGGAGGCGGATGTCCTCCGCCAGGGCTCGAGCGGCTACGAGCCGCTGCCGGCCCTTCGCGCGCTCCGGGTCCCCAGCCTCTGGCTGTTCGGGCGACTCGACTACGTCGTCCCGAGCCGGTTGTCCGTTCGGCGGCTCCAGTCCATCGGCGGAAACTTCACGATCGAGCTCTTCCCCAAGGCGAACCACCCGCTCATCGAGACGCAGACCGGCTTGGACTCCGAGGTCGCCGCGTCCGACCGCTTCGCGCCCGGGCTTTTCCCGGCCGTGCGCAACTGGCTAGCGGCGGTCGGTCGCTAGGCGCAGCCCCAGCGCAATCATGACGGCGCCGGTGACCGCGTCGATCACCCGGCGGATCCTCGGCCGGCGGAGGACGTCACCGGCGCGAGCGACGACGACGGCGTATGCGGACAGCCACGTCATGGTCAGGCAGCAGAATAGGACGCCGAGCGCGAGGAGCTCCACGAACGAGCTGCCGAACTGCGGGAGCAGGCTCGAGAAGAACACGGCCATCTTCGGGTTCCCGAGGTTGCTTACCGCTCCCTGACGGAACGCGACGCGCGGCCGCGCGCTCGCGGAGCCCGTGTGCGCCCGCTCGCGCCGTCGCAGGGCGGCCAGCAGCGACTGCACGCCCAGGTAGACGAGATACGCCGCGCCCACGACCTTCAGCGCGACGAACACCGGCTCCGAAGCGACGATGAGCGCGGCGAGCCCGAGACTGGTCGCGACCGTCCACACCGCCTGACCGGTTGCGACGCCGAGCGAGGTCGCGAGCCCGGTCGCGCGGCCACCCAGCAACGAGTTCCGAATCGTCAGGGCCGTGTCCTGCCCAGGCGTGACGATCACGATCGCCGAGACGGCGACGAACGCTGCGAGGCCCTCGATCACGACCGGATTCTCTACCCTGCGCGCGGTGGAGCACGCCGAGCATCACGGGCACCACCACCATCACCACGAGCTGCCGACCTCGGGCCGCGCGCTCGATGCGATGGCCCTCAGCGCGACGCTGCACTGCCTGACGGGCTGCGCGATCGGCGAAGTGGTCGGGATGATCATCGGGACGGCGCTCGACTGGTCGAACTGGGCAACGATCGCGCTTGCCGTCGCGCTGGCGTTCGTGTTCGGCTACACGCTCACGAGCTTCCCGCTGCTGCGTGCCGGCCTCGCATTCGCCACGGTTGCCCCGATCGCATTCGCCTCGGACACGATCAGCATCGCCGTCATGGAGGTTGTGGACAACGCGCTCATGCTCGTCATCCCGGGCGCGCTGGACGCCGGGCTCGACGCCCTTCTCTTCTGGGGGAGCCTCGCGGTCGCGCTCGTGCTCGCCGGCGCCGCGGCCTACCCGGTGAACCGCTGGCTACTTGCGCGCGGAAAGGGCCACGCCGCCGTTCACGAGACCGGCATCCACGGCGGGCCGCCCGTGCGCGTCGTCGGCGCCGTCGCTGCCGTCGCGGCCGTTTTCGGCGTCGTCGTCCTGCTTTTCGAAGCGCTCTAGCGCCCTTTGAGCGTATGGCACACTCGTGCCGCTGCCGATGCCGTTCCGCCTTGCCTTACTAGTGGTCGTCGGGGTGCTCGCCGGCTGCGGCGGCGGGGACGACAAGGTGAGCTCGCCTGTCGACAGCCGCTGCGAGGCGGCCACGTCCGCGCTGATGACACCGCTCGACAACGCACTCAAGAGCGAGCGCGACAGCCTCGAGAACGGCCAGGTCGTGAAGTCGCGTGACCACAACGACATCTACTTCGTCTCTGCGGAGCTCGAGGGGCCGGGCCTGTTCGACCCCGGCGACATCGGGACGTGGGCGACGACGAGCCCCGGCGGCGCCAAGGCGATCTTCTCGGTCGACCAGATCGCGAAGGACTACACCACGTGGCGGGACGGCACGGCGATCGCCGGACTGTCGCTCGACGACGACGGCGCGAAGGAATCGCGCGATTGCGTCGCCGGCTAGGTAGGAGGGCTTGGCGCAATAACGCTGTGCCCTCGGGCCGCGCTGCTCGCCCCGAGGGCGGCGTCCTCACTCGCACCCGTATCGCAGTGGATACGGGCGCTCCCTGCGTCCTTGCCTCGGAACGACCATCGCGTCCCGAGGACGAGCGATATTCCGCCAAACCCTCCTAGAGCTCGGCCTCGAGAGCCCGCACGCGCTGGTCGATCTCGTCCCGAAGGCGCCGGACGTCGTCTTGCGGCAGTCCCTTGGGATCCGGCAGGTCCCAGTCCACATAGCGCTTCCCCGGGATGTAGGGGCACGCGTCGCCGCAGCCCATCGTCACCACGACGTCCGCCCATTCGGCGAGCTCCTGCGTGAGCAGTCGAGGCGTCCGTTCGGAGAGGTCGATCCCGATCTCGCGCATCACCGCGACGACCTGGTCGTGCACCCGGTCGCCGGGGGTCGTCCCCGCAGAGGCGGCCTCGTGGCTGCCGTCGGCGGCGCGCTCGAACAGCGCCTGGCTCATCTGTGAGCGGCCGGCGTTGTGCAGGCACACGAACAGGACTCGCGCCACGGGCGGAACCTACCCCCGAGCCGACCGCACGCCCTTGACGATCGCGCCGTGCATCCCGTCGGCCACGGAGTGCGTGAACTCGACACTGACGTCGTCGAATCCCGCCGCGCGCAGCCCTTCCTCGTACTCGCCCTTCGAGAGCGCACCCGCGACGCAGCCACAGTAGGAGCCGCGCTCGGCGCGGTCGGCGGGGGAGAGCGCGTCTTCTGCGACGACGTCGGAGATGCCGAGCCGGCCGCCGGGCCGGAGCACGCGCGCCATCTCCGTTGCGACGGCCACCTTGTCGACCGAGAGGTTGATCACGCAGTTCGAGATCACCACGTCGACCGACGCAGGCGGAAGCGGGATCTCCTCGATCACGCCCTTGAGGAAAACGGCGTTGTGGATGCCGGCCTCCTCGGCGTTCCGCTGCGCGAGCGAGAGCATCTCGTCGGTCATATCGAGGCCGTAGGCGCGTCCCGTGGGCCCAACCCGCCTGGCCGAGAGGATCACGTCGATCCCGCCGCCGGAGCCGAGGTCGAGCACCGTCTCGCCTTCGCGAAGCTCGGCGACGGCGGTCGGGTTGCCGCAGCCGAGGCTCGCCAGGACGGCCTTGTCGGGCAGCTCGCCGCGCTCCTCGGCGTCGTACAGGGCCTCGCCGAAGCTCGCGTCCGGAGATCCGTCTCCGCAACAGCCCCGGCCCGTCTCGATGACCGAGAGTGCCGTTTCGGCGTAGCGGCGCCTGACCTCTTCGCGCAGCGTGTCCGCGGTTGTCGTCATCGCACTGCCTCCTTGAATTCGACGAGGGAAGCGAGGCGCTCGACGGCCTCGCCCGAAAGGGCGTAGAAGGCCCACTTGCCGCGCTCCTCGCGCTCGAGGAGCCCGGCCTCTGTGAGCTTCTTCAGGTGATGGCTCACCGTCGGCTGGGAGACGGAGAGGGCCGGCACGAGCTCGCACACGCACACGGGCTCGTCGCTCTGCGAGAGCACGTTGACGATCTTCACGCGGGTCGGGTCGCCCAGCGCGCGGAACAGCGTCGCCGTCGCGCGCGCCTCGTCGTCCGAGAGCGACGCGGTCGCGAGCGGGGCGCAACAGGTGATGACCGGCAAAGTGCTCAAATCGATGTCGGTCAATGTATAGATGAACGTCGATGAGTTTGTCAAGTTAGGTTGCTGCGGTGACGGACTTCCCTCTCCCAGGGAGCGCCCGCTCGGAGCTGGCGGCGGCGGCACCCGGCAGCGGGCCGCAGCACTGGGCTGGCTCCTCGAGCGCCGCGCTCGACGACGGCGGCTCGTTCGTCGTCGCGTACCGCCTGCGAGCGATGGCCGACGACTACGCGGCTACCGTCGTCGGCAGATCCGAGGACGGGGCGAACCTCGAGACCGTCGTCACGCTCGACAAGGACCGGTTCGGCGCGATGTCGATGGAGCGCCCGGCCCTCGTCCGCACCGAGGACGGACGCTGGCGGCTGTACGTCTGCTCGGCGACGCCGAACAGCAAGCACTGGTGGATCGACGTGCTCGAGGCCGAGACGCCCGAGGGCTTCGCCGACGCGAACGCGCGAGCCGTGTTCCCGGGCGACGACCTGACCGCGGTGAAGGATCCGGTCGTGCAACGCATGGACGGCGGCTGGCGCGCGTGGATTTGCTGCCACCCGCTGGACGAGGTCGACGAGGAGGACCGGATGACGACGGCGTACGCTACGAGCGCCGACGGGCTCGAGTGGGAGTGGCACGGCACCGTGCTCGCACCGCGACCGGGGAGGTGGGATGCACGCGGCGCCCGTGTCAGCACCGTGCTCCCGGACGGCCGCGCCGCCTACGACGGGCGGGCGACAAAGGACGAGAACTGGTTCGAGCGGACGGGTCTCGCCCGGCCGGCACGTGAGGCCGGTCGCCTCGTCCAGACGAACGACGCGCCCGCGAGCCACATGCGCTACCTGGACGTGCTGCCGCTGCCTGGCGGCGGCTACAGGATCTGGTACGAGGCGCCGTTGCCCGGCGAGAGCCACGAGCTCCGCACCGAGCTAATTTCCGGCTAGGCCGACAGCTCGCGCTCGAGCGGTGTGCGGAAGCGCGGCGTCACACGCGTCCCCCCGACGAACGCCGCGACGCTGTCGGCGGCGTCCTCGATCGCCGCGGCCGCCTCCGCGCCGACGTCCTCGAGCAGCCGGTAGACGACCTCGCCGTCGGGCCGCTGGCCCCAACCGCCGACGATGCGGCCGTCCCACCACACCGTCGGCCCGACGTTGCCGGAGCGGTCGAAGAGGGCCGGCGCGTGCTCGCCGAGGTACCAGGTCCGTCTGAGCCAGCCCATCGCGGTCGGGTCGAGCGCGGGGAGGAGGGCGGCCCACGGCTCGAGGGCCTCGACCGGCTCGACATCGTCCGCGAGCACGAGCCCGGCGGCGCCGTCGAGGTCGACCTCCACCGCTTCGACGGCCGCGAGGGCACGCCTGGTCGAGCCGAGCGTCCAGCCGGTCCACCACTTCACGTCCTCGATCGTCGCGGGCCCGAACGCGTACAGCCAGCGGTGGACGAGCTCGGTCTGCCCGGCCTCGAGCTCCCACTCGGGGAAGCCGCCGGGGAGCCAGGACTCGAGCGGCGTCCAGCGGTACTGGCTGCTGATCCACGACCCGCGCGGCCGAGCGCGGACGATCTTGCCCTCCGCTGCCAGGAGCAGCAGCAGCCTCGTGGTCGCCGTCTGCACGCCCTCCCACTTGGTGCCGATCCCGAAGCGGAACTGCTCGCGGAGCTGCGGCACGTCGGCGGAGAGCTCCGCCCCGGTCGCCTCGCCCCGCGACGCGAGGGCGCGAAGCGTCTCGCCCTCCGCGAGCTCGAGCCAGGCGCCCGCCTCGGCGGCGACCCCCGCGTCCACGAGCATCTTCTCGAGCTTGCGTCGCTCGTTCTGCGCCACTGCGTCGGTCGCCGCCGCCTGGGCGATCGCCGCGAGCTCGACGGGGAAGGCCCACATCGTCCGCCGCATCGCCAGCATTCGGACGAGCGACCGCGCCTCGTACAGCTCGGCTGCGATCGCGTCGATCGTCGCGGAGCGCATCCGGACGGCGGCGGCGATGTAGACCGAGGCGGGGTCGGTCCCGTGCAGTCCGACGAGGCTTCCGGCGACCTCGGCCGCACTGTCGGCGCGCGCCTCGTCGACGAGTCGATGCCGCCGGGCCAGCCGCGCCCGCCTCTCCGCAACCGGAATCCGCCTAGCCACGTGTACCGAGCCTATGCGCGGGGAAGCAACGGCTCATGGAGAAGACCGTCGACGTCAAGGACGTCAAGGAGTTCCAGACGCAGTCCGGCAACACGCGCTGGGTGCTCGTCGACGAGGACGGGAATGAGTACACGACGTTCCGGCCCGAGATCGGTCGCCGCGCACGCGAGGCGGAAGGCAGGCCGGCGCGCATCGAGTTCCACGAGCAGGAGAAGCGCGGCTTCCGCAACGTCTATCTGGACAAGGTCGAGCCGACCGGCCCGAAGTCGGGCACTACCGACGAGTCGCCGGAAGCCGACGAGGTCGCCTGGAGGACGGCGATCGACGCCGCCCCTTGGCTCCTCGGGGGAACCGCGCCCGAGCGGGAGGTCCCGCCCGAGGAGCTCTTCGAGAAGCTGAAGCCGTTCAAGGATCTCGTCGAGCACGACATCGAGGACGAGGAAGCGGAGACACGCGAACGCTGAGCCGCGAGCTCAGCGACCCTTGAGCTCGTCGTCGAGCAGCTCGTCCGGCCGCATGCGCCGCCGCAGGTGCAGCCACAAGCAGGGGCTCGCCGGTCAACGCCCTATCGTGCCGCGAATGCAGCTCAGGGCGGCCGCGCGTCGAGACGTCATCCGCTTCGTCGACAGCTACGCCAGCCTGCTGGTGCTGCTCCTCGCGAACTTCTTCCTGCTCGAGCTGGTCGACGACCCGCGCTGGGGGGCGATCGGCAGCACGCTGCTCGCGGCCGCCGCGCTCGTCGTGGCGATCAGCGATCCCGACGCCGGGCATCGCGTCAAGCGCCGCCATGTGATCCAGATCGGCGCCTGTGTGGCGCTCGCGCCGTTGGTGCTGTTCGTCAACTCGACCGAGCTCCTCGCGCTGACCTACCTCCTCCCCGTGGCTCTGCTCGTGACGGCGACGCTGCCCGTGACGATCAGCCGCGTGCTCCACCATCGGCGGGTCACCTATGAGACCGTGCTCGGAGCACTGTGCGCGTACGTTCTGATCGGGCTTCTGTTCGCGTTCGTCTACCTCGCCGTCGGCGAGCTTCGCGAGGGGCCGTTCTTCGCGCAGGAAGGCCCGCACGGGCAGTCCGAGTACGTCTACTTCAGCTTCGTCGCGCTGACGACGCTCGGGTTCGGCGACCTCTCGCCGTCGGTCGGTCTGCCTCAGGCCCTGACGGTTCTCGAGGCGCTGTGCGGCCAGATCTTCCTCGTCACGCTCGTTGCGCGGCTCGTCACCCTCTGGGTGCGGCAGAGCGAGATCGGCTGACGGTCACATCGGGCCGTCGAGCCATGGGTCGCGACCCGGGTCGTCGCCGCCCGCCGCCACCGCCAGTCGCTCGAGGTAGTGGTCCCAGCCGTGCGCGTGCGACTGCGCAGCGCCCTCGTCGGGCAGGCCGTGGTGCCGGAAGCGGAGCGTCGTGCCGTCGCCGTTCGGGACGAGCTCGATCTCCACCGTGCTGGTGCTCGGTGCGACCTTCGTGTCGTTGCCGCCGGCTTCCCAGCCCCACGTGAACACGAGCCGGCGCGGGCGGTCCAGCTCTACGAACTCGCCGACCGCGGTGTTCCCGGGGATGACCTCGACGCGGTAGAGGCCGCCGGGCCGCGGCTCGAACGTCGCCTTCTGTCCCATCCAGCGGGTCGCCTTCTCCGGGTCGACGAGGAACTCCCAGACGGCCTCCGGGCTGGCGTCGATCGCGAGCTCGCGATCGACTGCGGTGCTCTCACCGGTTGCGGGCATCTTTCTGCCTCTCCTCTCGTTCGACTTCGCGCTTCAGCGCCTCGAGCCGGGGATCCCAGAACTCCTCGAGGAACTGCTTGACGGGCACGAGGCCTTCGGGCCGCGCGCGGTAGAGGCGCCGGGTGCCGTTGCGTCGTTCGCTCACGAGCCCCGCCTCCTTCAGGACGTTCAGGTGCTGGGAGACCGCGGGCCGCGTGACGTCGAAGTGCGCGGCGATCTCGCCCGCCGACAGCTCGCCGTGGCGGACGAGGGTCAGGATCTGGCGCCGGTGCGGCGCGGCGATCGCCTTAAGCGCGGCCTCCACTCCGGCAGTGTAAGCGATTCCTAACGTAAGAGTCAACTTAAACTTTGCATCGAGACCGCGAAGCCCTGGATCGGGCCAGGGACGCGAACCAGGCGGACCTAGGGGAGTTCCCAGGCGCTCGGCGGGAGGATCGAGCGCCGCGTCGGCCTCGAGGCGACGGAGACCCCGCCGAGGTGGCGCCGCCGCTCGACGAGCGCCACCCGCTTGCGCAGCTTCGCCGCCTGGATCGCCGCCCGCGGGCCGGCGGGGCCGGAGCCGATCACGAGCAGCTCGTACTCGGGCGCGGTCACGGCGAGCGCGTCGTCGCCAGGGCGATGACCCCGAGCACGGCGCAGACCGCGATTACGCCCGCAAGCCCGGTGAAGATCGCCGCGAAGATGAAGAGCGGGACGGAGATGCCCATCGCCCCGAGCACCATCTCCTTCTGGTGGTCGCGTCGCGCCTTGAGCGCCCGCTCGCTCTCGGTGGCGCGCTCGGCGATCCTCCGCTCGATCCGCTCGACGAAGCCGTCGATGACTGCGGGCTCCATCTCGGCGCCGAGCTCCTTGCGCGCCTCGATCGCCGCTTCCAGCTCGTCCTTGGGAACTCGCGGCTGGCTCACGCCTGAATTCTGGGCCACGCGGCTCAGATACGCCAGGGCTCCCGCTCGAGCGCGACCTCGAAGTCGGCCCGAGTGTGCACGGGCTCGCCGTGCGACAGGAGTACGTGCTCGAACGGGAGGTCGAGCATGGCGCGGAAGGCCGGGAGCACGCGTTCCTCGTGCCACGGCGTACCCCAGACGCGCAGGACGCCGCCCGGAGCCGTCATGGCGTCGGCGAACACGAGCGCGCGCTGCTCCGGCAGAAATACCGGCGTTTCCGCGCGTCCGCGGCCGTCGTGGAGGGCGACCAGGCCGCCCGGCAGCTCGTCCCCGGGTTGGATGCCCTCGAGCTCGGTCCTCGGCGCGTCGCCGCCCCAGAACAGGAACGGCCCGTAGCCACGGATGCCGTACCAGCGGGCGAACAGGTCGACGTCGCGGACGTGGTCCGGCTTCAGGATCACGGCCACGGTGGGCGGCGTCGCATCCAGCCGCTCCCACAGCTCGAGCTCCCGGGGAGGCGGGGCGAGGGGGTCGATCACCACGCGCTCCCCGCCGGACTCGACGAAGAACGACGAGACCTCCGGCTCCCATTCGTTCCCTTCCTCCCACGACGGATGGGGCTGCCGCCACAGCCACAGCCCGGGGGCGACGTCGCGTACCTCGACCATCGCGCGGAGCCTAGATTGCCTCTCGAGATGCCGCTGCAGAACCGGGTCACGCCGCTCGGCGACCTGATCGCGCATCCCGCGCGAGGGCTCGTGTACGCGAACCGGCTCGTTCACGGGGACCGCCTGCTGGACGCCTTCGGGCTACGCGGACCGCCTCGCCCGGCCGCAGCGCGCCGCCGTCCTGCTCACGCCGCCGACGCTCGTCTCCGTGCTCGCGCAGGGTTGGAGCTCGGCCGTCCCGCTGCTCCATCCGTCGGCGTCTCAGTAGCGGCTGGTGTCAATTCACGAGGGAGGGCGTTCGTCGGCTCCGATCACCAGGAAGAAGGACGCGAACGCGCCCGCGATGCCGGTGACGATGAAGAGCGCGACGACCTCCAGCGCGATGTCGACGATCCGGCCGGGCGTCGTCACCGGATTCGTCATCTGCGACGACACGGTCAGCAGCTGCACCGTCGTGAAGAAGAACGCGTCCCAGACGTTGTGAATCTGGCTGCGCCGCGCGTCGTCCTCGAAGAGCCACATCAGCACGGTGCCGATCGAGTCGACGATCAGGACGACGACGAGCGCCTCCCACAGCCGGCGGCGCAGCACACGATGCGGGCGGGGTGGGTCGCGGCGCGCGATCAGGCGGACGTGGTGTGCCGCGTGCACGATGCCGAGGATCGCGAAGCGGTCGGACGCCGACCGGCAGTATTGACCCGTGCCCGAATCCCGCCCCGTGTTCTCGTCGCCCGACGACCTCGCGCCGCCCGTCGGCTACAGCCACGTCGTCGAGATCCCGTCCGGTCGGCTGGTCTGGACCTCGGGGCAAGTGCCGATGGACGCGGAGCGGAACCTCGTCGCCCCGGGCGACTGGCAGGGTCAGACCCGGGCCGTCTTCGAGAACCTCGAGCGCGCGCTCCGGGCCGGCGGCGCCGGCTGGAGCGACGTCGTCAAGCTGACGCTCTACGTCGTCGACGTGGGCGCGCTGGACACAATCCGCGCGGTGCGCGACGAGTTCGTGGACACGGCCAGTCCGCCGACGAGCTCGCTCGTCCAGGTGGCCGGGCTCGTCCACCCGGACGTCCTGATCGAGGTCGAGGCGGTCGCCTGGCGGCCCGCCTAGCGCCTCCCTGCCGAGGCCGACTGCTCGCCGGCGAGGAACCCGACGATGACGCCGAACACGATCGCCGCCGCGCCCCAGAGCGCGTCGCTCGACCTGTCGAGGCCGGTTGCCTCGGTGACGATTCCGGCGACCACGATCAGCGCCCAGAGCACGAGGGCGCCGACGAACCGCCCCGCGTTGAACCGCGCGTAGCCGGCGGGAGCGATCTCCTTGGCGCGCTCCTCGGCCTCCTTGTCGACGTCGTCGACCTCGGCCGGGTCCTTGTTCAGCGCCTCCTTGAGCGCACCCTTGACGCTCCTGTGCTCGGGTGGCTCGACCTGCTCGTAGAAGACGGGCATCAGTCGTCGTACGCGAACAGCAGGAACTGTGTGAACTGCGTGGCTGCGAAGTTGTTGTCGCTCACGAGCAGCAGCGTCCGGCGGCCGTCCCGCAGGCGCGGGCCGAACGTCATCCCCTCGACGTTGTCGAGCGGCCGCCCGAGGACGTCGAGGTCGAGCAGCAGCGTCTTCCCGACCGGGTCGATCGAGCCGAAGAGGCCCGCGAGGCTGCTGAAGCGGCTGACGTCGTCCGCGTGCTTCAGGTCGACGCGGAAGAGCTTGATCTTGTTGCCGGTCCCGGGCGCGCCGACGGAGAACGAGCGCTCCATCGTCATGAGGTCGTGCTTGCCGAGCGGAAGGATGTCCACGAGGCCGTTGACGGCGAAGTTCGTCGCCGGCACGGGCGGCTCGGCGATCTTCTCCGTGAAGTAGACGTACTGCTCGTCCGGTCGGCCCTTCTTGTCGTAACGCAGCAACCGAGCCGGGCTGCGGTCGGTCAGGCTCGCGGGCGGGCCGTCCTGAACGACCGCGTTCTCGGCGCCGGTCCAGAGCCGCTTCTTCTCGAAGGCGGCACTCTCGAAGCCGAGGTTCTGGCGCACGCCCTTGCCCGGGCCGAGCAGGAACTGGTCGGGCACGGTCAGCGAGCGCACGTGCGAGCCGTCGAGGCGGAACTCGCGGACCCACGGGTCGATCCCGCGGTTGGTGAAGCCCTCCGAGGTGACGACGACCCTGCTGCCGCCGAGCGCGAAGCCCTCGGGATCGAGGCTCGTCGGCCGGAACGGCGTCCCGTCCGGCTGCTTCAGCGTCGTCACCGCGAGGAAGGTGATGTCGCCGGGCGTGAGCCGCCCGTCGCCGATGTCCGCGCGCAGCCTGTAGAAGCGTGCCGGCGCGAACTGGCTCTGATCGTCGGAGAGCGTGTAGAACGTGCTGCCGCCTGCGTACTGGATTCCGGACAGCCCGCCCACCTGCGTCCCGGCGAAGGTCGTCCCGGTGGGCACGATGACCTCACCGCGGAACTCGAGGCTTGGTGGTCGCTTGTGGTGAGTGGCGGCGGGCGCCGAAGCGGCGCCGGCAACCCCGGCGACGAGCGTGACCGCGAGCAGTGCGGATCCGAATCGTGCGCGTGCGACCATGTCCATCCTCCCCCGATCGATGCCGCGGCGACCCTAGGTGCGCTCGCTGGGAGAAGTCAAATGCGAGTGCGGGCTGTAAGTCGCGTGAGGAAACGCTCGCAGACCTGTACCCGCGCCCCTCCGCGTCGTACGTTCCCGGAGGAGAGAAGCCTTCCTCTCCCCCAGTCGCTCGCGGCCGTCTGGAGTTTCATGCTCGGGCCGGGCCCCGGATCGACGGCTCGATGCGACCGACTCCAAACGGCCGCGGGCGCTATGAACGCCGGCATGTCGGCTCGCGACGGACGAGCCGCGCTCAGCGGCGTAGGGTTGTCGCGACGCGAGCGAGAGGAGGCTCCGATGGCTCAGACGGTTCTACCGGCCGAACGGACGCACTACTTCCCGAGCGACGAGGTGCACTTCGCGTGGGATGCGGGCAACGCGCCCGTGCTCACGGTGGCGAGCGGCGACACCGTCGTCATGCACACGCGCGACGCGGCCGACAATCAGATCAGACCCGAGTCGACCGCCGACGCGCTCGCGTTGATCGACTGGGACCGCGTCTATCCCCTCGCCGGACCGATCGCGGTCGAAGGCGCGGCTCCCGGCCACACACTCGGGATCGAGGTCATCGACCTCCATCCCCAGGGGTGGGGCTGGGCGGCGATCCTCCCCGGCCTCGGACTGCTTCCCGACGACTTCCCCGATCCGTACCTGAAGATCTTCGACCTCACCGGGGGGAGCGTCACGCACCTCCGCGAGGACATCGCGATCCCGATCGCGCCGTTCCTCGGCACGATGGGCGTCTGTCCAGCGGGCGCGAGCAATCGGCCCGTCATGCCGCCGGGCACGTTCGGCGGGAACATGGATACGCGCCAGCTCGTCCGCGGCACGACCCTCTACCTGCCCGTCCAGGTCGATGGTGCGCTCTTCAGCTGCGGCGACGGCCACGCCGCTCAAGGGGACGGGGAAGTGTGCGTTACCGCGATCGAAGCACCGCTGTACGCCGCGCTCCGCCTCACGCTCCACGAGGACCGCTCGATCTCCGCGCCGCAGTACCGCACGGCGCCGGGATCCCTGACACCCCATGTGGACGGCGGCGGGTTCTACGGGACGACCGGTGTCGGCCCGGATCTCTACGCCGCCGCCCAGGGTGCAGTACGCGCGATGATCGACTACCTCGTCGACACGTACGACCTCTCTCGCGAGGACGCGTACGTGCTCTCGAGCCTTTGCGTCGACCTCAAGATCTCCGAGATCGTCGACGCAGGCGAATACGTCGTCAGCGCGGTTCTACCGCTGGCCGTGTTCTCGGCTCGCTAGAGGAGCCAGATCAGCAGCAGGATGACGAGGATCAGGATGATGACACCACTGCCTATGTACATCTCGTCTCCTTTCACGGGGATCGGGATGCTCCCGGGATACCCGGGGTCGGCAGGCATCGAAACCCGAGAAACGCGCTCCTAACGGGTTCCTAACGTGGTTATTCGACGGTGACCGGCGCTCCGAAGCGCCGGTCACGGACCGACCAGACGCGCAGGACGGCGCCGATCGGCACCCGTACGCTGAGGGCGAAGGTTCCACGCCGGTCAGTCGAGCGAACGGGCGTGAGCCACGCCTTCCGGCTGCGCGTGTAGAGCTGGATCCGGAACGGCTGGCGCCCTGCGCGCGGGCGGATCTGGCCCCATAGTCGGGCGACGCTGCCGTCGTCGGTCGACGCGAGCGGGAACATGAACGCGTAGAGGCCGGCCTTCGGGCGGCCGCGGGAGTTCAGCAGGCCGCTCTGGAAGCGGTCGGTTTGCGGCTCGTCCTGGTAGAGGAACTGGATCAGCATGTCGACCTGTCGGGTCCGGTAGACCAGGCGGGCCGCCTCGCCGATGTACTGGGCCTGCAGCCGCGGGGAGACTCCGAGGAACTTGTCGGGCGGGTTGGTCTGGTAGCCCCACTCCGACAGCCAGATCCGCTTGCCGCCACCCCAGGCGCGCCGGACAGCGTCCACGAGCACGCGCAGGTTCGCGAGCGTGACGGTCTTGCACTCGGCGCCGAAGCAACCGCCCTCCGTGGGCGTCTCGTACGCGCTGGCAGGGTGGGGGTGGTGGGCGTACGCGTCGAGCCTCGCGCCTGCTCGCCTCATGCCCCGCAGCCAGTCGAGCGGCGAGACCCCGCCCGCGTTCGCACGTGGTCCGGTGACGCCGCCGCCGACGAGCGCGCGCCGGTTCGCCTGGTGGATCGCCTTGTACGCGGGATTCAGCAGCCGGCGGACGTAGGTACCCGGGACGGTCGGCTCGAGCCAGCGGCGTAGGTTCGGCTCGTTCCAGATCAGCCAGTGGCGGATGAACGGATAGCGCTCGGCCGCCGCGCCGGCGAAGGTCGCGAAGTCCTTCCCGCTGGGCGGCGCGAACCGCGCCGCGCGGCCGCCGTTCGCCCAGCCGGGCGTTCCCACGAGCGCCGCGACCACCTGGATGCGCCGGTTGTTGAGGCCGCGAAGGACCTGGTCGGTGCGGCCCCAGTTGAGCCGCCCCTGGCGTGGCTCGACCTCGTCCCACCTGATCGTGAACCTGACGATGTCGACGCCGAGCTTGTCGATCGTGTCGAGCCGCTGGGTGAGCTTCCCGGGCCCGTTCAGGATGTAGTTGTCGTCCTGGATGCCGTACTTGACGGCCGGCGTGGCGTGGGCCGGCTCGGCGAGCACGGCGGCGAGGACCGCGATCAGCAGAAGTCGTCGCACCGGTCCGGCACCCTAGACGAAGCTTCGGCGGACTCGGTCGAGGCGTCGGCGAATGTGTCGGCGGTTGACACTTGGTGCGTCACGTCTGCGACCCGCGGGCTGGCCTCGGCCCGCCGATTGGGGGCATACTGGGCGTCATGGCAGAAGCCGTGGGGGGAGTACGGACGTTTCTGATCGCGGACATCCGCGGTTACTCGCGATACACCGACGAGTGCGGGGACGAAGCGGCCGCGAAACTCGCCGCGCGCTTCGCGACCATCGTGGACGACGACGTCGAGGCGCACGACGGCGAGCTCGTCGAGATGCGAGGCGACGAAGCGCTCGTCGTGTTCACCTCCGCACGTCAGGCGATCCGGGCCGCCGTCGGCCTCCAGCAGCAGTTCCAGGAGGCGGCGTCGGAGCTCGACATCCCGCTGCGGGTCGGCATCGGGATCGACTCGGGAGAGGCGATCCAGTTGGAGGACGGAAGCTTCCGCGGCGCCGCGCTGAACGTCGCCGCGCGGCTGTGCGGCCGCGCGTCTGGCGGCGAGGTGATCATCAGCGAGGCGACGTCGCGCCTCGCCGGCCGCCTGGGCGGCCTGCACTACAGCGACGG
>Ga0126306_10000122_pt1 | contig 26831 bp, 24 predicted proteins | sample Plot27_FD_92592 | JGI IMG/M metagenome (GOLD analysis project Ga0126306, IMG submission 92592) | Serpentine soil microbial communities from UC McLaughlin Reserve, CA, USA - Plot27 | ecosystem: Environmental > Terrestrial > Soil > Grasslands | place: USA: UC McLaughlin Reserve, Lake County... | reverse complement strand
GTCAAGCTCCTGGATGCCGGTCAACGCCTTCCCGTACACGTCCACCCCGGCCGCGCGTTCGCCCGCGACGCACTCGGCGTAGTGCACGGGAAGACCGAGGCCTGGATCATCGTCGACGCCGAGCCGGGGGCGACGGTGCACGTGGGGCTCTCGCGCCCTGTAGAGCTTGCGGAGGTCCGCGGCTGGATGCGTGCCCAGGACACCGGGGCCATGCTCGGCGCGATGCACGAGATACCCGTGGCCGCCGGCGACGCGATCTTCATCCCCGCCGGGACGCTCCACGCGATCGGCGCCGGGATCCTGCTCGTCGAACTGCAGGAGCCCACCGACCTCTCGGTGGTGCTCGAGTGGAACGGCTTCGAGCTGAGCGAGGATGACGGACATCTGGGCCTCGGCTGGGACCGAGCGCTGGAGGCGCTGGACCGCACGGCCTGGGACACGGACCGTCTCGCGGGGCTGCGCGCGCGCGGGGCCGACGGGGCCGGGCTGCTGCCCCGGGCGGCGGATCCCTACTTCCGCGCTGAGCGCCTCGCAAGCGGCAGCTCGTTCGACCCCGGGTTCTCCGTGCTCGTCGGCATCGGGGGCCGCGGCACGCTCATGACCGAGGGCGGCGACGTGCCGTTCGGGCGCGGCTCGGCCGTACTCGTCCCGTACACGAGCGGCAGGGGAGTGCTGCGAGGTGACGCCGAAGCGCTCCGTGCCCGCCCCGCCGATCCGGGCGCCGGCGAGGGAGAGTGGTGAGCGGCGCCCTGGTCGGCGAAGGGGCGCGAGCGGTGGTCGGACTCGACCCTGACTCGATAGTGCGCGTTTCCGTCCCGCGACCCGGCGATCAGCGATTCGGAACGAGTTGGTAGCAGAACGAAAATATTCGCGAGTCGCAACCGACTCGGATACGCTTCGTGCATGGCGAATGCTGCCAGCGACGGTCCGGTCTTCGCTGACGAGCGTCAGCTGCGCATCGCGGAATTGGTCTCCGTGCGCGGTCGCGCGCGCATCGGCGAGCTCGCCGAGACGTTCGGCGTAACCGAGCCAACCATTCGCAAGGACCTGAGCGCACTCCAGGAGCGAGGGCTCCTCAAACGCACGCACGGGGGAGCGCTGGCGGTACACCCGAATGTCGATCGCGAGCTCGCGGGACGACAGGCGGCGCACCGAGCCGGCAAGGAGGCGATCGCCGATGCCTGCCTGCGGCTCCTTCGCGACGGCGATTCAGTCTTCTTGGACAGCGGCACGTCGGTCGAGGCGGTCGCCCGACACCTGGCCGGCGCCGGCAACCTGCGGCTGTCAGTCCTGACGAACAGCCTCGGCGTGGCGGACGCGCTCGCTGACGTGCCGAGCATCGACTGCGTGCTTCTCGGCGGCCAGCTGCGCCGCGTCGATGGATCGGTCGTCGGCGACCTGGCAGTCGAGAACCTCCAGCGATTCACCTTCAGCTCGGCGTTCCTCGGCGTCAGCGGCTTCTCTGAGCTCGGGATCAGCGTGGGAAGCCTCGCCGAAGCGTCGTTGAAGGCGGCCGTCATCGAGCGCGCGCGTCGCGTCGTGCTCCCGGTCGACCACAGCAAGGTCGGTGCCACCGACTTCGCGCGGATCAGCGATCTCGAGGCGGTCGACGTGGTCGTCATGGATGAGGCATCGCCCGCCGTGCATGACCTCTGTGCGGCGTACAACATCGAGCTGATCACCGTCCAGGCGTAGATCGCGTCGCCGGCGTCACGCGTGGACCTCGGGACTTGCATCGCTCGGAGACCATGCCCGGGACGTCACGGCACCGAGTTTCGGATACGCGTCTAACGCTGGTTCATACGTTTTCGATTAGCCCCCTTGACTTTTCCCGTTTGCCGCGTTTACCGTGCGCCGCTCGAAACCACGAGCAACCCTCGGAGCCGGCGCGACAGGCCTGCTCCTCGCCCAGCTGCTCGCGACCGGCGGGGTGGCACACGTGACCGTCGCCTCGCCCAGCCAGTCTCAGCTCGACCGAGCCGAGGCGCTCGGGATCGACTCCACCATGCTCATCGACCGCGACCTCCCGGAGCACAGCGCACGCAAGCTCTATGAGCACTCCGAGGGCGGCTACGACAACGTCGTCGAGGCGACCGGCTCGGCTCGCGTCGGTGCGCAGTGTGTTCGCCTCACCAGGGATGGCGGCACCGTGATGGTCTATGGCGTCACGCATCCCGAGGACACGTTCGAGGTCCAACCATACGACATCTTCCGGCGCGAGATCACGATCAAGGGCTCGTTTGCGGAGATCGCCTCCTTCCCGGCGGCGATCACGGCGCTGCGCTCGGGCCGGGTCCGCACCGACGGGCTCATCACCCACCGCTACGGACTCGACGAGTACGGGCGCGCGCTCGACGACTTCACCAACGACAAGTCGTTGCACAAGGCCGTCGTCAGCCCCCTGGTCTGAGCCCAGCGGATGGCGCCGCAGGTCTTCAACGCGGAAACGGGCGACCAGCGCCAACGCGTGCTGTCGCTCGGGGACGCGCTCACCCGCGCGCGACAGCACGCGGGCGCCGGCGATCGCCGCCTGCTCGGCATCTGCGGACCGCCCGGCGGCGGCAAGTCGACCCTCGCCGACCGCATCGTCGAGCATGTCGGCGATCGCGCTCGCCTCATCCGCATGGACGGGTTCCACCTCGCCCAGGTCGAACTCGCGCGCCTCGGGCGCGAGCACCGCAAAGGCGCCATCGACACCTTCGACGCGGCCGGATACGTCGCGCTTCTGCGACGTGTCCGTGAGGCGTCGGACGAGGTCATCTACGCGCCCGAGTTCCGGCGCGAGATCGAGGAGCCGATCGCCGGCGCCGTCGCCGTGCCGCGGGACGTCCCGCTGATTGTCACCGAAGGCAACTACCTGCTCGTCGACGATGGCGCAATGGCGTGACGCGCGCGCGCTGCTCGATGAGATCTGGTTCGTCGCGATCGACGAGGACTCGCGCGTGCGCTGGCTGATCGAGCGGCACGTCCGCTACGGCAAGGCGCCGGACGCCGCTCGCGTCTGGGTGCTCGGCACCGACCAGCGCAACGCGGAGCTCGTACAGGCGACGAAGGCGCGCGCCGACGCGCTCGTTCAGCTTGGACCCTGAAGCCCGCGCGCACCGAGTGACCATGAGCACGCGAGTCCAGCCGCGGTCGCGTGCCATCTGGACCCACAACGGCAGCGACCATCTACGCGCGTACGTGTCGCTCTGGTCGGCCGACCTGCTCGCCCTACGAGACGCAGTCGACCTCATCGGCGATGACGCTGACGGGCTCCACATCGACGTCTTCGACGCACACGACGTCGACGAACTTCTCTTCGGACCGGACGTCGTCGCCGCGCTGCGAGCCCACACGGACGCGTTCCTGGACGTGCATCTCAACGTCACCGACCCGGAGCTCTGGGCGCGCCGATTCATCGCCGCCGGCGCGGACATGATCACGGTCCCCGTCGGAGCCTGCCCCGCCGCGGGGACGATGCTGGCGATGATCCAGGTGCTCGGCGCGGGCGTCGTACCGGGGTCGCTCGTCTTCGGCGAGCCGGACCCCGTGTCCGCGCTGTCCTGGATCCGGCACAGCCGGCACGACGACGGAAGGACGCCGTGATGCGGCGCGCGGTTCTGGCAGCCCCCGGCGAGGTCCGCCTCGAAGACGACGCGCCGGAAGGACGGTCGCGGTGCTCGGCGCAGGCACCATCGGGCTCGTGACGCTGCTCACCGCGCGGGCGGCCGGAGCCGCCGCGATCGCCATCACCGATCCGCTCGACTTCAAGCGAGCAATCGCACTCGAGCTTGGAGCCGATCTGGCCATCGACCCGACGCACGGTGATGCGGTGCAGAGAGTCCGTGCTGAGCTGCCCTGGCGGCCGGACGTCGTCTTCGACTGCGTCGCGAGCCAGTCATCGACGGATCAGGCGATCGCGCTGGCGCTCAAGGGCGGCACGATCGTCGTCGAGGGCGTCCCGCGCGGTGAAGTACACCTCCCCCTCCGACTCATCCAGGATCGCGAGCTCCGCCTGCAAGGCACCGCGATGTACACGCGCGAGGACGTCAAGCTCGCGATCGCCCTGATCCAGAGCGGCGACGTCCCGGCCGCGCGACTCGTCACCTCGCAGTTCTCGTTCGAGCACGCCGCCGACGCGTTCCGAGCCGCCGGCGGATCCGAGATCAAAGTGCACCTCACGCAGGAAGCGACGAGCTGACTTCAGCAGATCACGACCTCCAGGGTGGAGAGCCGCAGGCGAAGATCCGAATTTCACCGGCGGCGCGAACGGCGGCGGTGCGGGTCAGCGGGGAGCCGATCACTCCGGCGCTGGCACATGGGCGAGCGCAGCCGCCGCGGCCGCGTCGTCCGTGACAAGGACATCGATCAGCCTTGCGCGTGCGGCCCCGACGATCGAGGGACCCTTACCGGCTCCCGCGGCGACGCCGATCACGGTGCCTGTCCGGCGCAGCTGGTCACGGGACATGCCCAACAGCAACTCTTCGCTCTCGAACGGGACGGGTCGCCCGTGAATGTCGAAGTAGCGCGAGACGATGTCGCCGGCGGCAAGCGCGAGGTCGCCCCGCGCTGCGAGCACGTGAGCAGGGGCGGTCTCGACCTCCGCGGTCGGCGGGCCGATGCCGACGAGCGCGGCCGCGAGCCGGTCCCAGAGCGCAAGCCGGCGCCTGGAGTCCTCGTCCGCCAGGAGCGTCTCGCGCAGCCGCGGAGACGGCATGGCGGGCGAATGCAGGAAGTTGACGTCCGCGCCGCTCAGCGCGGCGATGCGCCGAGCGATCTCGTTCGTCTGGAAGCGGCCGTCCAGCTCGTCGAACGCGGCAATGGCCGGGATGAGGTGGACCCCGTTCAGCCGCGGGAAATCCCGGGACCGCGCGATCTCCGCGATGGTGCTGCCCCACGAGACGGCCAGCGCGTCGCCGGGGGCCAGCTCGAGTCTCGCGATCTCCGCTAGAGCGGGCGCGACGACGGCGTGCAGAGCGCTGCGGGTAGATGCCGGGACGACGACCACGCGCCTAAGGTCGAGCGCCGAGCGAAGCGCGTCGGACAGGCTCTCGGTTGACGCCGGGGGCCGGATCTCGATGTGGACGATCCCCTCGTCGCGAGCGAGCTGCAGCATTCGCGAAACCGTGGGGCGGGACACGCCGAGCCGTTGCGCGACCTCCCGCTGGGAGAGCTGGTCGCGGTAGTAGAGCTCGGCCGCGGCGACCAGCGTCGCCGCATTGTGAACAGATGTTCTGGACAGGTGTCCATCCACGCAGTAGGGTTCTACCAGAACGACTAAGCGACCCGCAAGCGAGGATGGCCCCGATGCCACTCACCGACACGACCCGGCCCACCACCGCCCTGACCACGGCCGAGCGCCGAGCCATGCGGCAGATCAAGACGTCCGGCGACCGCTTTGCCGTCATCGCCGCCGATCACGGCCAGCCGCTCGTCGACATGCTCGACGGGCTCGGGGTGTCGAGCGCTCCGCGGGAGCAGCGAGCGTTCAAGGCAGATCTCGTCGACACGGTCGGGCGTGAGGCCAGCGCGGTGCTGCTCGACCCCGACGTGTCGCTCCCGGACATCGTCGACCGCGACGTGCTTCCGCGTGACGTGGGGTTGCTCGTGCGAATCGAGGCGGATGGCCACGAGCTCGAGGACGGGTTGCGCCGGTCCGGGCTGATCGCGGGCCTCGGCGCGGAGGGCGCACGGTCGCTCGGCGCCACGGCGGCGAAAGTGATGGTGTTCCTGCGCACCGACCGGGAGGATCTCGACGGCTACACCGCCGGCATGGTCCGGGCAGCGCTCGAGGACTGTCGCCGCGCCGACCTCCTCTGCATCATGGAGCTGATGACCTACCGGCTCGACGACGAGAGCCCGGAGGAGTTCGCCGCCCGCAAGGAGGACCTCGTCGTCGACGGCGCGGTGTTCCTGCAGGAGTGCGGCTCGAAGATCCTCAAGCTCGAGTATCCGGGCAGCCCGACCGGGTGCCGGCGCGTGACCGACGCGATCGCCGTCCCGTGGGCGGTGCTCTCGGCCGGTGTGGACCACGAGGCGTTCTGCGAGCAGCTGCGCGCGTCGATGGACGGAGGGGCCGACGGGTTCATCGCCGGGCGCTCGCTGTGGAAGGAAGCCGTCGGCCGCCCCGCCGCCGAGCGGCGGCGGTTTCTCGACGGCGTCGCTCGCCGTCGCATGGAGGACCTGCTGAACGTCGTCGACGCAGCCGGATAGCCGTGCGGCAGCTGCTCGTCGGCATCGACGTCGGCACGACCTACTGCAAGGCGCTCGTGCTCGACTCCGAGGGCGAGGAGCTCGGCGAGGCCCGCGACCGGACGCCGTGGACGCCCGTTCCGACCGGCGCCGAGCTCGATCCCCACGCGATCGCGGGCACTGCGTTGGCGGTCGCTTCGCGGGCGCTCGCCGAGTCCCCAGCGGGCGTGGTGGCAGCGGTAGGGATCGCCGGCATGGCGGAGACCGGCGTGCTGCTCGATCGGCGCGGGGAGCCGGTGGGTCCGGCGATCGCGTGGCACGACGTCCGCGGAACGGACGAGGCGCAGGCCGTCGGGACAGAGGTCGGCCGCCGCCGGTTCTCTGCGGAGACCGGACTGCCGGCCTCGCCGCTGTGCTCGCTGAGCAAGATCCGGTGGCAGCGCTACCACGCTCCCGGCGCCGCGGCCGCGGTGCGCTGGCTCGGCGTGCCCGAGTGGGTAGCGCGCTCGCTGGGCGCCGCCGACGTGGCCGAGTTGTCGCTCGCGTCGCGGACGGGGCTGCTCTCCCTGCGCGACCGCGGATGGTGGCCCGACGCGCTGGCCTGGCTCGGAGTGCCGGAGGGCTTCCTGGCCGAGCCCGTGTCCGCGGGGACGCCGGGCGGACGCGTCGGCGACGCCCTGCCAGAGGCACGCGGCGCCGTCATCACCGTGGCCGGGCACGATCATGTGACCGCGATGGTCGGGGCGGGAGCGACCGCCGAGGGCGACGTCCTGCACTCTTCGGGCACGGCCGACGTGTTCGTGCGCAGCATCCGGGAGCCGCTCGACGCCGAGCAGATCGTCGATGCCGTAGCCAACGGCGTGACGGTCGGGTGCCATGTGATCCCCGAGCGCTGGGCGCTGCTCAGCGGCAACGAGCTCAACGTGGCGCTGGCGTCGGTGCTCCAGATGCTTGGGGTCGACGGCCAGGCCGAGCGCGACGCACTCGACGCCGCCGCCGCACAACTCGGGCCGGCCGAGCGATCGCTGCGGCTCGAAGGCGTCGGCGATGCTGCGCCCATGTCACTGCACGGCATCGTGCCCGGCACGAGCCGCGCCCACGTCTGGCGCGCCGCACTCGAGGCGGGTGCCGACCTCAGCGCCACCACGCTGGCTCGGAGCGACGCGGTGGCCGGGCCGCCGACGCGCATTGTCGCGACAGGCGGTGGCGTGCGGGGCGCCGCCGCACGCGCTGTCAAGGAAGAGCGTTTGGGTCCGATCGAGTGGTCGCCCGTCCAGGAGGCGACGGCACGAGGCGCCGCCGTTCTGGCGGGCATTGCTGCGGGGCTCCATGCCTCTGTGGACGACCCTCCGGCCACCGCCGCCGGCACGTCGGGGTGCGCGTTCCGATGATCGAGCCGGCGAGCCTGATCGTCGTCGGCAGCCTCAACCTCGACCTCGTGGCCCAGGTCGCTCGGCTGCCGCGCCGCGGCGAGACGCTGCTCGCCGACGGCCGCAGCCGGGCGTGGTCCTGGTGCAGCTCGAGATCCCGCTCGACGCCGTGATGGAGGCCATCGCCGGGACGGCAGCGCGGGTCGTCCTGAACCCTGCGCCGGCACGGTCGTTGCCGAGCGAGCTGCTCCGGGACGTCGATGTGCTCGCTCCCAACGTGCCGGAGCTCGGCGCCTTGACCGGCGGCGACGTACCTCGGACGCTGGAGGACATCACCGCATACGGCCGCATGCTCGCGGACGGTCTGGCCGTGGTCGTCACGATGGGTGAGTCGGGCGCGCTGGTCATCGACGGCGATCGAGCGACCCACGTGCCGGCTCCGCGGGTCGACGCGATCGACACGACGGGCGCCGGCGACGCGTTCTGCGGTAGCCTCGCGGCCGGGCTCGCCGCCGGGTCCCCCCTTGTAGACGCGGCGAGGGACGCGGTGCGCGTGGCGTCCCGCTCCACGCTGCGCCGCGGCGCGCTCGAGGCGATCCCGACCGCCGACGAGATGCCGCGGCGCTAGCACCGCTGCCACCCGGAAGCAGCTGTGACATCGGCGCCTGCCGAGACGATTGTTGCTCGTCCCAAGCAGGCGTCTCTGGCGGCCGAGCGGAGACGCTCGCTCGTCGTCGAGGCTGAGCATAAACCCCGGCGAGCCCGTTGGATCCGTTGTAAGGCCGCGCTGGTCAATGCGCGCTGATCAATGCCGCTCTCAGTCCGTCACCTGCGCCACGCGGCTCGTGCGTCCGTCCACGGCCCTGGTCCGCACAAGCGCCCGACCGCCGACCATCACCGGCCGGCGGTAGACCGACCAACGCTCGCCGTCCGGCGAGTACTCGATCGTCATCCCCGGGTTGCGCACGTTCGCGGTGAGCACGCCGCCCTCGATCCGCGCACCCGGCAGTGGGATGCGGTAGTTGACCCCGATCCCGCGCAGCCCGACCGGCTGGTAGCGCGACAGAAGCGGGAAGGTGACCTGCCCGAGCGTATTGACGAACACGTTCCAGGCCGCCGGCATCTGCTGCGGCGTCGGCGTGTCGCGGTTCCACGCCCGCTCGGCCACGCCGAGCAGCTTCGGGAACGCCTGGTACTCGCGGAGCTCGGGGGACTTACCGTTCTCCGCCCAGAGCTGGGCCTCGATCCCGAGGATGTTTCGCCTGCCCTCCTCGGTCAGGCGCTCCCAGCTCGGGTCGGGCGTGAACGGGGCGCCCCAGCGGTCGTGCGTCGCGTTCGCGTACACGTCGAAGGGCTGGTAGGTGAACGTCTTCTCCTCGTCGACGAAGTTGGCCCAGTAGTAACCGGGCTCGTCGGGATCCTTGTTGTACGCCAGGTCCATGTACAGGTTCGTCGCATGCGCGAGGATCACGGGGATTCCGTCGTTGGCGAACTGGTACGCGGCCTGCTCGCGGCCCCAACCCCAGACGTTCTGCCAGGGGAGCGGCACGAACCGGTCCAGCCGCAGCCCGCCGGTGCCCGCCAGGAGCACGTCCTCCCAGCCGGCCGTACGCGGGGCGACCGTTAGGGCGATCTCGTGCCAGCGGTTGAAGAAATAGTCCATCAGCTGCCGGTCGGTCTTGCCGGCCGTCGCCGGATTCGACTGACACAGCGGTGAGCCCTGCCAGCGGTTCGGACCGGGGGCCTCGTCGCCGCCCAGGTTGACCATCGAGAGGGGCGCTCCGGCGCGGTCGTACATCCGCCGCACCTCGGCGACGACCGTGGCCAGGAAGCGGTAGGTGCTCTCGATGCACGGGTTGACCAGGTTGTCCGTGTAGTACTGGACGCTGCGGTGGTCCGAGGTGTCGTCGGGATCGACCAGCCGGTACCGGCCCGCCTCGGCCGGATCGCTGCCGGCGAGCCGCTCGAAGCGACGCTCCATCGCCTGCACCGCCGCCCGCCCGTGCGCCGGGAAGTCGAACTCTGGGATCACCTCGATGTGGCGCTCGGTCGCGTAGGCGAGGATCTCCTCGTAGTCCCCGGTCGTGTAGTGGCCGCTGCCGTCCCCGACGTAGTTGAGTGTCGCCTGCTCGAAGCCCTGGTAGGCGGGCGTGCGGCCGAGGTTGGCCACGCGCTCGTTGGCCGGCTTACCGAACACGCCGTCCCCGGGGAGGAGGTCGTTGCCGGACCCCAGCCCCTGGTGCAGCATCGTGTCCTCGTCCAGGTCGAAGCCGCGTCGTGCTCCATATGAGGTCAGCTCCGGCAGCCCCGGGATCTCGACCCGCCAGCCCTCGTCGTCGGTGAGGTGGAAGTGCAGCCGGTTCAGCTTCAGGAACGCCATCAGATCGAGCAGCTTCTTGATCGTCTGCTTGGACTCGAAGTGGCGGGCCACGTCGATGCCCATCCCGCGATAGCCGAACAGCGGCGCGTCCGCGATCGCGGCGCGCCGGATCGACACCGCGCGACGCTCATATCCGCGGGCGGCGGCCTCATAGGCCGACAGCGCGATCAGCTGGCGCAGGGTCTGGATGCCGTAGAGCACACCGGCGGGGTCCGTACCCACGACCCGGACGGTGTGCCCCGAGACGCCCAGCGTGTATCCCTCAGCGTCCCGCCGGCCGTCGCCGTCCACGTCGAGCCGCGGGTCGCTGCTCAGGTGGATCGTGCTTCGGCCGCCTCGGTGGCGTCTCGCGCTCGCGAGGTCGCGCCCGAGTACGTCCGCGAGGGCGGACTCGAGGTAGGCGGCCTCCGCTGCCAGGCCGGGCTCGTGCTGGATGGTGGTGCGGGCGTTGATTGTGAAGACGCCGGGCCGCTCGCGGGCCTCGAGCGGACGCGGCAGAATACGGTCGGCCAGCTCCAGGTCGATCAGCGGCGCGGTGTTCTGCGCGAAGCGGGTGGCGGGCGTCTCCACCGGACGTTTGTCGCCCTCAAAGACGGTCGTCTGCTTCGGATCGCCGGGATCGAGCAGCGCCTTGGCGGGCACCCAGCGGGCCGGGCCGCCATCGAAGGAGATGTGCCAGCCGGCCGGCGCGTCCGACTTCAGGATCGCCCACAGTTCGACGTCCAGCGTGATCTCGCGCGCCTCGCCGGGACGGAGGGGGTCGAAGTCCACGGTCGGCTCTAGCACGTAGTAGTCGCCACTGCCTGCGTCGTCGGCGCGCGTCAGTGAGAGGCCCTGCGCCGCGAGCTGCCCGCGTGCCGCGTCACCGAGCTCTCCGGGCGGGTACACCGCGAGCGGCTGGCGCACGAAGTTGAAGAAGAGCCGCCAGCCGGCGCCCAACGCACAGCCGCGGTCGGTGTTGCGCAGCGTCAGCCGCGCGCGGAACCAGCTCGCGGGGGAGATCGAGTGGTCGACCGGCTGGAAGGTCACGCGCAGCTCGTTCGGGTCCGGCTGGCAGGCGGTGGACGCGGCGGCGCCGCCGGGGACCCCGGTCAGGGCCAAGGTTGATGCGAGGACCCCGGCCGCGAGCAAACGGTGGAGGAGCGATGGGACTCGCTTCGTCATCTGGAGAGCCTCCGTGGCGCGCGGCGAGCGGTAGCCAGAGGCCCCCTCGCGAGGCCCACCCGCCGAAGTGGTCTACACCAGTAGACGCTACTGGTCTAGGCCAGTTGATGCAAGGTCCGCTCAGAGGGGTCGGGCGCGGGGGCGGGGCGGACTCGGCAGGCTCGTCTTTGCCCGGGGGGCGTCGTCCTCGTCGAGCACCGTACGGTCGTCGCCGGCCCGGGCCTCGGGCACGCCCGGCCGCGGGAGCAGCGCGGCACCGTCGACGCCCACGGCGATCGGATCGGATCCCATGGCGCCGACGTCGGGCCGCGCGTCGCCCTCGGGGCGCAGCGGATCCGGCAGGTCAGCCGGCAGCACCACGCCGGCTCCCGCGCCCGGGCCGCCGGTGACCAGGCGCAGGTCGGCGCTGGGATACGGCACCTGGTGCTCGAAGGACTCGTCGGTGAGGCTCGCGCAACCGGGAGCCGCGAACGTCGCACTGCGCTCCCAGTCCGGATCGACCTCCGCCAGCTCCTCGAGCGTAAACAGCTCCGTGCCGTCGGGCAACCGGAACAACGGTGCGTCGCGGCGGCTCGGCTCGTGCCAGAGGTTGCCGTCCGCGACACGCGTGGGATCGTTCGGCACCAACCACGAGTACGGCATGTCGAGCTCCAGGCCGACGTGGAGGTTGTTCAGATACGTGCGAGCCGGCGCCGGCGCCGGAGGTGGGTTGGCGAACACCGAGCTGAGGACATGCGCCTGATCTTCGGGATGGGAGCCCACGAAGGTGTTCTGGTAGCAGTGGAAGGCGGGCACCGGGTTGCCCATCTTGAAGTTCGCCCCGTGGCGCCAGATGAACGGTGCCGGGGCGTCGGGTGGCAGCGTGCGGAACCCGCGTGTCGGCACGCGCTGGTCGATGACGTTCCGGTAGATGAGGACGGGACTACCGGCCTCGTTGAGCGCGAAGCTGAACGGGTGCAGCACCTGGCGGAAGAGGTTCTCGTGGACCGCGATGCCCGGCTCCGCGGTTGTGTCGAACTGCACCGCCTCGTCGTTGAGGTCCTCGAACAGGCAGTGGTGGACGTCGACGCCGCGAGCCCTGATGCGGATACCGTCGTGGCCATGGCGGAACGTGCAATGGTCGAACGTGACCTCGTCCGCGAACTCGATCACGAGCATGTCGCTCGTCTTGTTCGCAAGATGGTTGTCCTCCGTCTCGTTGCGCGGATCGCCCGGCCCGAAGAAGACCGAGAAGAACGTGTAGCTGCTCTTGACGTCGGCGCGCATCGTCCACGGTGCGAGCCCGCCGTCGACCGTGCAGTGCTCGAACCTCAGCGGGCCCGCTTCGGCTTCGATCCGCGCGCCGAACCGGGCGGCGTTGACGCGGCAGTGGTCGAACAGCAAGTTCCCGCCCCCGATGCTGATCGTCGCCTCGCCGCCGTTCCGGAACGTGAGGTTGCGGAACTCCACGTGCCGTGCCCCGATGCGGACCGCATTCACGTCCTCGCGCGCGATCGAGAGCGCGACCTCGTTGGGATCGGTCGCACCGCGGTAGTCCTCGATCCCCGGCGCGTCGATGTGCGTCGGAGAGAGGCGGATGTGGATGCGTCCCGGGCCGCTCTCGGCGGCGGCGTCCTCGAACACGAAGACGACGCCCGGGCCGAGGTACACCCACGGCACCTTGCGCGTCAGGTCGTCCTCGAGCGGGCCACCCGCGGGGCGCGGGTCGGCCAACGCCACGCGGTGGAACGACTCGTTCGTCGCCCGCAGGTCTCCGATCCGGCTATAGGTCAGGAGCCGGTGTCCGGAGTCCGCGAAGCGGCCGTAGCGGTAGAGCGCATGCTTGGTCGGCGCGACGAGGATCTCCTTCATCCGCCACTCGTCGGGGTGCCCTCCGGGCGCCGGCTCCCAAGCGTCGTTGCCGGCGCGCGCCAGCGCCGCCAGGGAACCGTCGAAGACGGCGGGCCCGGGTCCCGCTGACTCGATCCGGATCGTCGCGCCTTCGCTGCCCTCCAGGGAGGCCGGGAAGACCGCGGGCGGAAACGGCGCGCGCGTGCTCAGAAGCAGGGCATCGCCGTCGTCGAGCTTGCCGACCGCGTGGGCGACAGTGCGGAACGGCGCCTCGGGCGTACCCGGGTTGGCGTCGTCGCCGACGACGGGATCGAGATGGAACTCGGACATCGCGCGTCCTGGTATCGAGTCTCGCTCCGCCGGGGACCGGCGGTCAAGCCACCTTGCCCGGTGCCCGCAGGCTCGGGTAGGTCGGGCACGGAGCAGACCCGGCAAGCAATTCTCCGCAGCTCGTGAGCTCGTGACGCTGGCCCTGAGCGGCAGCGCGCTGATGGCGGCGCCCGCGCCCGGCCGGACCGTCCGGCTCCCGACCGCTAACTTCACCTGGAGCGTGCCGCAGACATACAGCGACGGCTGGAGGGCATGGCACGAGCGAACTGCGAGCTACGACCGTGACTACGTCGATCCTGAACGGTGGAGCCTCCAGGTCGACGCCGGCGGCTCGTCGGGCGGCGGCAACCCCCGATCCAGCGGTGAGACATCTCCGTGCGCGGGATCAGCGCCCCATACCAGCTCACCATCCGGAGCGCGACCTGCCGGCAGACGTCGCACGTTACCGGAGCTCGGGACCTACGAGATCACGGTCACGGTGCACGCCGCCCGGGGCGCCCGCCTGCCTCGCACCGAGCGGGACACGCTGCGCAACCGGCTGGTGGTGTCGCTCGGGGACTCGCGCCGGCGTTGCGGAGCAGCGCGCGGAGGTAGTCGGCGGCCGAGAAAATGGCGTCGGTGGGGTCGTAGATGTCCCTCCTTCCGTTGCGGTTGCCGTCGACGCCGTAGGGTCCCACGTTGAGGGCGGTCCGTCGCGGGTGTTGAACTGCATCGGGCCGGCGCAGCAGCCGTACGAGTTGACGCCCGAGCGCAGGCCGGGGGCGCTGGAGCGGCCGTGGTCGGTCTCGATCGAGCCGATCCCGGCGAGCACTTGCCCAGGAACCCGTACTCGCGGCCCGCCTGCCTGGAGCGCGAGGTACGGCGCCGGGATGGTCTGCTCGGCCCGGGCGCTCGGCGGCCTCTGCCCGGGTCCCCGAGCAGGTGCTCTGGCCGATCAGCACGGAGACGATCGAGATCACCGACGCGACGAGCAACAGCAGCGCGGTGCCTCCGACTGTGCCGATCGTGAGGCCGCTGGACGGCTTGACGACGCTCGCGGGCACCTGGGGCTACGTGTCGCCGATGCGCGTCACGACCCAGCGCGCGCCACGGCGCTCAGGGTATAGCCGTATCAGGTCACCCCGGTCGCTCTGCAGCATCCAGCCGGCCGCATGACACGCGAACGGCCACGACCGGGTCGGCGGCGCCACTGACCGCCGCTTCAGACGAACTCCGGCCGTCCCATCCGAGGCCGAGTTCAGTCGCTTTGCGCCGGTTCGCCGGTGGCTGCAAAGCTGGCGGCATGAGTCCGAGCGGCGCACCGCGGGGCCGTGGGCCGGCGCCCTCGGGGGAGATGCCCTGGGCGGCCGTGCCTCCCGAGGTGGCAGACCTCGTGCGTCCCGGACTGCCGGGCGTCGTCGAGGACATCATCGCCGCGGTGCGAGCCGAGGTCGTCGAGTACGACCAACCGCTCGAGGGTGAGTTCGGAAGGCTGATCCGGCAGGGGGCAACGGCGGCGCTGCAGCAGTTCGTCGATCTGCTCGGGCGCGACGTCGATCTGCCCGACGATGGCGTCTACGAGGCGATCGGACGCGCGGAGTACCGCGCGGGTCGCACGCTCGATGCGCTGCAGTCGGCGTATCGCGTCGGCGCCCGCGTCGCGTGGCGAGCCGCCGTTGAGCTCGCCGAGGCGTCACTGGACTCGCGCGTGCTGGTCGTGTTTGCGGAAGCGATCTTCGCCTACATCGACCGTCTGGCGGACGCCGCGGTGGCGGGCTACGCGCGCGAGCAGTCACTACGCGAGGGCTCCGCGCAGGCGCGGCGTCACGCGCTCGTCGAGCTGCTCCTGCGCGGCGAGGCGCGCGACCCCGCCGCGGTCGAGCGTGCCGCCGAGCAGGCGGGCTGGCCGCTGCCGGCACAGCTCGCGGTGGTCGCGCTCGGCGACGGCGACCCGATGCGGGTGGTGCACCGGATGCCGGTCGGCACGATCGGTGCGACCCTGGACGCCGGCGGCCTCCTCGTCGTGCCCGATCCGGACGGGCCCGGGCGGCGCCGGCAGCTCGCGGTCGGCCTGCGCCGCCAGCTCGGCGTCCTCGGTCCGACGGTCGTGTGGGGGCGCGCGCACGATTCGGCGCGCCGCGCGGTCACGGGGTGGCCGCTGCACGCGGCCGGCCGGCTCGGCGACGACCCGCTGGCCCGCGCCGACGAGCACCTGCTCGATCTCGCGCTCGTCGCCGACGACGCCCTCGCCCGCGACTTCGTCGAATCGCGCCTCGCACCGCTGCGGGCGATGAAGCCCGCGGCGCGCGACCGGGCGGCGGAGACACTCCGCGCCTGGCTGGACGCGCACGGCGACGTGACCGCGACCGCGTACGCGCTGCACATCCACCCGCAGTCGGTCCGCTATCGCCTCGCGCGGCTGCGGGAGGCGTTCGCCGGAGCGCTCGACTACCCGGCGGGGCGGTTGGAGATCGCCGCCGCCCTGCGCACGTCCGATCTGCTGCGTTCCGACAGCTGATTTCGAGGGGCGCTTGTCAACCTGAGCAGTCCGGTTTGGCGCGTTGGCGCTCGTGGTGATTGGTGTGGTCGGCTGGGTGGTGGCGATCCGGCTGCTTGGCGCGACGCGCGGTCAGGCTGATATTCGCGGGTCCGGGTGGCCGCAGGACCGTGGTTCGTCCTGGGGTGCCGCTGTCTAGGATCGGGCGTGCCCGGCCCCGGCGGGGCGGGTTGCTCATAGCTGTGTCGCGGGTTCCCCGCGCGTGCCGGGCCGCCACCGACCCAGCCGACGGGATGGGCGCTGTCGATGCCGTTGTCACTCGGTGCGGGTGATAGCCCAGCAGAAGCCGGCGTGCGCGCGGGCGGCGGCGACGGCGATGATCGTGCGGCGCTTGGCGCGCTGCTCGAGCCGCTGCCAGGTGCGGTGCAGGCGCTGCTGGGCGCTCCAGGCGATCGCGACCGCTTGGGCGGGTTGGCCGTTGTGGCGGTCCTGGAGGGCGCGGCCGATCGCGGGTCGCTTGCGGTACTGCCAGGCGGCCTCGACGAGCAGCCGCCGGGCATGAGCGGAGCCGGTCTTGGTGATCGCGCCCAGCCGCCGCTGCTGACCGGTCGTGTGCTCGGACGGGACCAGCCCGAGGTAGCTCATCAGCTGCTCGGCGCGGGCGAAGCGCCCGAAGTCGCCGACCTCGGCGCACAGCCCGGCCGCGGTCAGGGTGTCGATCCCGCGCAGGCAACGCAGCCGGGCGACCTGGACCTGCCACGGCGAGTCGCCCAGCAGCGCAACCATCTCGCGCTCGAGCGCCTCGCGGCGGTGCACGAGCACGTCGATCGCACCGCGCGCATCGACCAGCGTGGTCTGCGCCGCCGGCCGGCCCAGCTCGACGCCGGCCAGCCAGGCGCGGTGACGGTCCGTCCACCGTGCCCATCGTCGAAGCGGATCCCGTGGCGCAGCAACAGCTTCGACAGCCGGTGCCGGCAGCGCATCAGATCCACCCGGACCGCCTCGCGCGCCCGAACGAGGTCGCGCAGCGCCTCCTCCTCGGGCCCGGGCACGCTGACCGCGTGCAGCCTGCCGGCCAGCAGCAGACGCACGAGGTGCTCGGCGTCGCGACGATCGGTCTTGATGCGATCACCGGACGCGCGCGGGATCTTGCTCGGCGCCGCGACCACGCACTGCACACCGCGGCGCTCGAGCTCGCGCGCGAGCCCGTCGCCGGTCGGCCCGGCCTCATAGGCCGCTCGCACCGGCCGCCGCAGCCCCGCACACAACCCGGCCGCCTCAGCGACATCACCGCCCAACCGGAAACACTGCACCTCAGACGCCGATCCATATGGTCTAGGCGACCTGGCGGAGATGCCGGCCGGGCGGCGCGGACGACACGTCCGCCGGAGCGGCTCCGCCGCCGCCGGGCAGCGCCATCCGCAGGATCTTGCGCGCCACCTGCGCGTACTGCTTCGGCAGCGGGCCGCTCACGTACGGCAGGCCGTGGCGCTCGCACAGCGCACGCACCCGCGGCGCCACCTCGGCGTAGCGGTTGGACGGCAGGTCCGGGAACAGATGGTGCTCGATCTGGTAGCTCAGGTTGCCGGTCATCAGATGCATGACCGGCGGCCCGTCAACGTTGCAGGAGCCGAGCAGCTGCCGGACGTACCAGCCGCCGCGCGACTCGCCGTCAAGGTCTGACTCGTCGAAGTCGAATGTCTCTGCTCCGTCGGGGAAGTGCCCGCAGAAGATGACCGTGTGGGTCCACACGTTGCGCACCACGTTCGCCGTCAGGTTGCCCAGGAAGGCGGGGACCGCCGACGGGCCCGACAGCAGCGGCCAGGCGATGTAGTCCTTCGCGATCTGCCGCGCGGCCTTGCGCCCGAGCCGGCCGACATCGGATGCGACGCGGCTCAGGGGCTTGCGCCCCTTGCGCGCTTCGTCGAGCTCGAGGTCGTACAGCGCGACGCCCCACTGGAACCCGACCGCGAGGACGACGTTGTAGAGCGGCTGCGCGAGGTGGAACGGCTTCCACGGCTGGTCGGCGTCGAGGCGCAGCAGCGTGTAGCCGAGGTCGCGGTCCTTGCCGACGATGTTCGTGTACGTATGGTGCTCGTAGTTATGGGACTTCTTCCAGCCCTCCGCGGCCGAGACGTTGTCCCACTCCCACGTCGTGGAGTGGATCTCGGGGTCGCGCATCCAGTCCCACTGGCCGTGCATTACGTTGTGCCCGAGCTCCATGTTCTCGAGCACCTTGGCGACCGCGAGGGCGGTCGTGCCCGCGAGCCAGGCGGGCGGGAACAGCGACACCAGCAGCGCGGCGCGGCCTCCGCCCTCGAGGCCCCGCTGGACCTTTACCACCTTGCGGATGTACGCGGCATCGCGCTCACCGAGGTCGGCCATGACCTCGTCGCGGATGGCGTCGAGCTCGCGGCCGATCTCGTCGAGCGCTTCGGGGGTGATGTGTTCGAGGGTCGTGCTCGTCATGGCGAGGTGTCCTGGTGTCAGAGGTCGATCTCGACGGGGCCCGCCGCCGCGGAGACGCACGTGCGGGTCATCTGGCCCTCGGCGTGCTGGACGTCGCCCGTGCGCAGGTCGCGCACGGCGCCGGAGCGCAGACGCCCGATGCACGAGTTGCAGATGCCCATGCGACAGCCGTGCGGCAGCAGCGCGCCCGCCTGCTCGCCGGCCACCAGTAGCGGCGTCGTCCCGTCCGTCTCGACCTCCTTGCCGCTGGCAAGGAAGCGGACGCGGCCGCCGGCCCCGCCGACGCCCGCCGCGGCGGCCACCGGCCGGAAGCGCTCGAGATGCAGACGCTCGGGAACACCCGCTCGCTCGAAGCGGTCGGTAAGGGCGTCCAGGAGACCGGCCGGACCGCAGGCCCAGGTCCGGCGCTCACGCCAGTCGGGCACGCGCCGGTCGAGCTCCGCGACCTTCCACCGGCCGTCGCGGTCGTCGTGGTGCTCGTGCAGCGTGTAGCGGTCGTGGGCGCGGGCGAGCGTGCGCAGCTCACCGCCGAAGATCGTCTCGTCGGGCGACGGGGCGACGTGCACGTGCGTGGCATCGGGAAGGCCGCCGGGGCGCTGCGCGAGCGCTCGCAGCATCCCCATGACCGGCGTCACGCCGCTGCCCGCGGTCACGAACAGCAGCGGATGCTCGACGGCATCCGGAACAACGAACTCGCCCGTCGGAGGCGCGAGCCGAACCAGCATGTCGCGGCGCGCATGGCTGACGAGATACTCCGACACCAGCCCGCCCGGAATGCGCTTGACGGTGATGGCGATGCGACCGTCGCGGCGCCGCGGCAGCGACGTGAGCGAATAGGTGCGCCAGTGGCGAACACCGTCGACGTCGACGCCGACGCGCACGTACTGGCCCGGCACGTGCGCGGGCCAGCCGCGGCCCGGCCGCAGCCACAGCGTCACGCAGTCGCGCGTCTCGGCCACCACGGCTTCGACGCGGCCACGCGGCTCGCGCATTGACCAGAGCGGGTTCAGCTGCCCCAGGTAGTCGTCCGGGAGGAGCGGCGTGGTCAGGACGGCGGCTGCATCGAGAACGCGTATGCCCTAGAGGATGCCCATAACCGGCGCCCGTTTTCCTCGCCTACGCAAGAATAATCGGCTCGTATCTGTTGCGCTTGCAACACCTAACAACGCCAGCCCAATGTCAAATCGTGCCTACGCCCCACCGGCCCGCCAGCCGGTCAGCCGCCAGCGATCGGGTCGTCTCCGGCCCCTAACCGCGGATCTAGGGACGATCGGGTTTGCTCTTCAAGAGCCGTCGAAGATCGCGGGGCGGACGCCCGCCGTCGACCGTGCCGCCATGGCACACGGACGCCGGACATCACCGCGTCTCGCGCCCAGCCTCGGACGCGCCCGACGACGCTCTCGTGCGCTCGCGTTCGCGACGAGCGGGCATTTCAGACCACCTCCGGCAGACGCCCGCTTGGGACGGCGCGCACGCGTAGGGCGCCGCCCCGCGAGCGACTACCCCATCGGCCTCGATGCGGCAGCGCGGCTACATATCGTCCGGCGACCCGACGCGCTGCCGCTGATCGTCCAGGGCGCTAGCGAGCGGCCCATTGAGCGAGGCGTCGGAGACTGCTCCTTTCGTCGAGCAGCAGCGTCGCTCGCGCGCTTCAGGCCGGGCAACTGACCCCATCGCCGAGAGCCATGCCGGGGCGTCTCCGGGGGGCGGTGGCCGCGACATGTCCGGATCCGCTCCGATGATCTGCTTGCCGTCCCCGCTCCGATAATCTGCTTGCTGTCCTCCCCAAACGCCGTGACGGCGGAGCGGCCCGAGCACCCTTCACGGGTCGGACGGAGCGGACATCACTCCTCGCTTGCATGCGGCCTATTTGCGCCCCCGGGCATTTTCGGCTTACTGAGGTTCTAATTGATGCCGCCCGCCTGCGGACCGATCACCTGCCGGCCGCGCACCATCGGCTCTTGGACCCCGCAGGCGCCCGGGGCCGAGTTAGACGTTCGGCTTGTAGACCTGCGGCTTGTACACGCGCGTGCCGTACACGCCCGTGACGCGCTCGCCGTTCAGCTTCCTGCGTAGCTCCCGCCGTCGGCCTCGTCGAGCGGCCTCTCCGTGCGCGGCGGCCGCCTCGATTGCCGCCGTCTCGCCGCCGTCTTGAGCCAACGTCAATGCGAAGCTCGACCGGCGGCCGGTCCAGATCTGCCGCCCGCTTGTCGATGCGCCGTCGGCTCGGAGCTCGTCTCCTCCAAGGATCCGCGGCTGCACGTCGGTTAGCCGCGTGCCCCGGTTGACGACGGCCACCGAGGGCGTAGCTTCCTGATACGCCACCAGGAGGTGCCCATGTTGCTCACGGCTCCACGCATCCGTCTCAGTGTCTCACCGACTCGCGCGGACTTAAGGCGCAGGCGCGGACGCTCCACGGCCGTCAATCCGCTGGCGATGGCCGCCGCCGCGGCCACCTGCGGGATGGCGCTGGGGGCGCTGCTTCAGTACTTCCTCGATCCCAAGGCGGGCCGTCGCCGGCGCCACACCGCGCGGGATCTTGCGATGTCGCGCATGCGGCGCGGCGAACGGCGGGCCGCGGTGCGCGCTCGGCGGGCGGAGTCGCACGCGCTCGGGTTCGCCCGGCGTACGGTCAACGCCGCCCGCCGCGGTCAGCGAGAGCCACTCGACGACATCACGCTCGCGCGCAAGGTCGAGAGTGAGCTCTACCGCCGCGCTCGCGTGCCCAAGGGGCACATCAGCATCAACGCAGAGGATGGCTTCGTGTTCCTGCGCGGGGTCATGGACCGACAGGAGGACATCGAGCGCATCGGGGCCGCCACGCGGCAGATCGCGGGCGTTCGAGAGGTGGAGAACCTGATCCACCTCCCCGGCACGCCGGCGCCGGCCAGCCGGCCGAAGTCCGAGCGCGTGCGCTCGAGCAACGGGTCTCGATGAAGCGCGACACACGCGGCCGCGTATCGCTCCAGTAGGCAACCACCTCGTCGCGCGACATGAAACACCAGCGCGGCCCGCCGCCCTTGGAGTTCGCCAACGAGCGGTCCGCCCACCAGCGATCGGAGCTGCATTTGTGGGCAATGCGAATCCGTAATCCCACGGATGCTCGGGATCCGCTGCAGGCATAGCTCTATTTTCGAGGGGCGTCTCGCGCTCCAAAGTGTCCCTTCAGACCCTACGGGCGTGTCGTCCGGCGGGTGTTGCAGGCTGATGGTCGACGCCCCGCGCATTGCGCGGGTTCGACAGGTCGAGGATTGGGCCCTCGGCCGCAACTACACATGGAGGGCGCCGACCATGCCGAACGGTATGCGTTCGGTCGGCCAGCCCGAGTTCGCACGCAGATCCGCTCGCGGCATGAGCCAGCCGGCATCCGCTGGGCCCCCAGCGACGATCTCCGTGCGCGAAGCATCGCGGATTCGATTCTGCTCCACGGCATCGCCGGCTCCTGACACTCGCCCGGAGCAAGCGCGCGCCGCTCAGCCGAGACACCCTCGCATCCAGGCGGAAGCGATAGCGCGCCCGGCCGACGCAACCCACTGAGACCGAAGCGCCGGGGTTGCGTGTGGAAAGCAGCAGCCACGACGCCGCTTCGAGCGGCTCAGTGCGTGACCGACCTCACCTCGGATGCTGCCTGTTCGATGAGCTCAGCCACTGCTGCTGGCTGCGACAGGAAGATCGAGTGGCTTCCCGCGACCTCGACCGTGGTCGCGCCCGCTCGCTCAGCCATCGAGCGCTGCGCCGGCGGTGGGATCATCCGGTCGTCGGTTGCGACGAGGTACCAGCTCGGCTTGCTCCGCCACGCCGGTTCGCTGATCGTGCCGCCTAGGGCGTCAACGCCCCACGGCACCTGCGAGTCGGCCTGGAACGCGGCCTGCTCGGCCGGGATGTCGGCCGCGAACGACGCATGGAACTTATCCCGGTCAAGGAACAGGAAGCCGTCCTGCGGCGGCAGGATCGGCGGCACAGGCGCGCCCGGCGGCGGATCTGCGATCAGCGTGTTCACGGATTCGCCCGCGTCCGGCGCGAACGCCGCGATGTAGACGAGCGCCGCCACATTCGGATCGTTGCCGGCCTCGGTGATCACCGCTCCGCCGTAGGAGTGGCCGACGAGAATGACGGGTTCGCCCTGCGCGTCGATGACACGCCTGGCCGCGGCGACGTCACCTTCGAGCGACAGCGTCGGGTTCTGGACGATGCTGACGCTGTAGTCGCGCTGCTTCAGGAGGCGGTAGACCGGCTCCCAGCCGGAGCCATCGACGAAACCCCCGTGGACAAGGACGACGGCGCCTGCTCCACTCATCATGGTCTCCTTCGAGAAGGACGAGAGACGCCGGCGATCCTACGTCGCGCGAAGCACCGGGTCAACGGCCGCCAGGCCTGGTTGCGGCGCGCTCCTCACTGCTCGTTCGGACGATCAGCGACAGCGCGGCGTGCGCCGGATCAGACGTGCCCGCGCTGCTCCTGGCAGGCGAAGCAGCAGCTAGTACGCCAGCGATGGCGGCCCGGGCGTCGACTCGCTGAACGCCGGTCCCCGGTAGTAACGTGGTCATCAGGGACTTGCGGCGCTGCGGGCGCGCGGCCGCACCACCGCGACCGGATCAGGCCGGCGGTCGTCATTGAGGGTTGGGTGGGCGAGCGGGCGGCGTGGCGAGAGGAGCGGAGCGATGCGCGGTGCGATGATCGACGTCACGACGCCGGACGGCGTCGCCGATGCCTACGTTGCGCGGCCCGACGAGAAGCGTCGTCCCGGCGTGATGCTGGCGATGGACGCATACGGTCTGCGTCCGCAGATCGAGCAGATGGCCGACCGGATCGCGGCCCGCGGCTTCGTGGTTTTCGCGCCCAACGTCTTCTACCGTTCCGGCCGCGCGCCGGTGGTCTCGCTCGACGGTATTGGCGATCCCGAGCAGCGCGCCGCAGTGTTCGCGCGGGTCATGCCGCTGATCAGCGAGCTGACGCCGGAGCGAATCGTCCGCGACGGCGGTGCCTACCTCGACCGGCTGGAGGAGATCAGCCGCGGCCCGGTCGCGATCACCGGCTACTGCATGGGCGGGCGAATCGGCTGGCGCATCGCCGCCGCGTACCCGGAACGCGTCGCCGCGCTCGGCGGCTTTCACGTCGGCGGGCTCGTGAGCGACGATGACGACAGCCCCCATCGCAGTGCTGGGAGCCTGGCCGCCGAGGTCTACCTCGGCTTTGCCGACAACGACCGGAGCATGACGGCCGAGCAGATCGCCGAGGTGGCCCGGGCGCTCGACGCGGCCGGGGTGCGCTACCGCTCGGAGGTCTTTAGCGGCGCCGCGCACGGCTACACGATGGCCGACACGCCCGCCTACGACGAGACCGCCGCCGCGCGCCACTACGCCGAGCTGTTCGCATTGCTCGACCGCACGGTGGCGCAGTGATTCTCAGCATCGCTGCGGCCGCACGCGCCGCGCTTCCGCTGGCAGGCGAAAGATGGCATGAGCGGGGCGTGGCGTTACCGGCGTAGGCGCGGGGATCGGCCGACCGGCTGAAGGTGGCCGGTCCTCCGCGTCGAACGGCATCTGAAGGCGGGCGCGGATTGCGGCCGCGCGGCCGGCCATCGAATAGGAGGCACCGACCGTGTCCAACGGTATGCGATGCGTCGCGCCCGACGTGCGGGCTGCGCAGGCGGCGGCTGCGCGGTGCTCAATGGCTCGAGCGCTGAGCGTCCGCGCGCGATCGTGATGGGACTCGATCCGCATCGAGCGCAGATCACGGTCGAGTGGATCGACGCGGCCCGCCGCCAGGCCGGCTGTCGCGCGCTGATGACCCACTACGGCATCGGCGCGCTGGTCAGCATCGTGATCTTGGCCGAGCTCGGCGACGCCCGCCGCTTCTCGTCCTCACGCGAGGCGGTCCGCTACGCAGGCCTGGACATCACCGTGCACCAGTCAGACCAGCGCCGCGCGCCCGGGCACCTCTCTCGCCAAGGGCTACCGGCACTGCGCTGGGCGCTCTTCGAGGCCGCACAGCAGGCACGACGCACGACTGGCCCCGTACGAGCAGGCCGCCGCGCGACTCGGCGGCACCGCGCCTGCCTGGCGATCGCGCGCAAGCTGATCAAGCGCAGCTACCACACCCTGCGCGAACTCGGCGAGGGTGCCCCTCACACCCGCATGAACCCCGACCGCCGCGCGCCACGCCTCTCTGTCACCGATGCGCCGCGGCCAGCTCCCCGCATTCCGCTGCCGCCACGCCCGCGTGGACGGCCCTGAAAGACCGAGCGGCCGCACGCTCTCCCCCAAGCGGGATCACCCCATCACCATCATGTCGCCGACCCGCCGCACGGCCAGCGTCGCGGACCGAGATAAGCATCGGCGCCCGCGCGCACCGACCCGCCCCAACCAGCAACAATCACCACTTGACACACGACACCCTGCACAGATAAGCGAAAGCGCGGCCACGGGCCGCGCTCTCACACCATGTCGCTGGCTGGGACCGCATGGCCGCCGAACGGCGGCGGACTTGAAATCCGCGCGCCCGAACCAGAGCTACGGTATGGCTATGGAATGGCGTCGTCCGAGGGACGGCGGTCGCCCCGCACTACGTTCAAACAGCGCGTCCATATCGGCCGTCGCTAGACGCGTCCTTCACGGGGGCATAGCGCGTGAGGCGAGGGTGTTGGCCCGGCGCGCTGGGGGTTCCCGATGGGATCCGGCGGTCACGACGGTTTGACGTAGAGCAACATGATCCCCATGACGTCGTCCGCGGCGTGTGAGCTCTGGTACATGCTGTGCAGCCGCACGGTGTCGCCCTGCCCGATCTCGGCGAGAGGTTTACCGGTGCAGGTGCTCATGGACATGACGCTGTGGACGTCGTTGGGGTCGAGCGTCGCGATCGACTTGCAGATCGATGCGCCGCCCCGGCTCTCATTGGTCGCCTCGATCGCGACGCCGTGCCCGTGGAGGTGGCCGATGGCGGCCATGACCTTACTGGGTACGTTTACGTTCCAGTCCCAATGGCTGTCGGAGAACCCGGCGGGGATCGAGTACTCGGAGTCCCCGCATTGATCGATGTCGAGCCAGACGGGCTTCAGTCGCTCCACCGATTCCCACGCCGGGCGATAGGTGTAGGTGACCTTGACGTAGACCGTCTTGGGCTCCGTCGTGTGGTTCATGAGGTCGACGAGCAGGTTCCACGAGTCATACCAGCGCACCCGGTAGCCGTGGCCCGCCGGAAACGAGATCGCGGTGCGCTCGTTGCCCGATGCGAAGAAGCGCTCGCCGGCGAGACCGAGCCAGGAGCCGCTGCAGGTTGCGTCGCTCCTGAACTGGCTGGTGAGCACGAAGTGATGCAGCATCGCTCCGTTCGCCATCGTCGCTCGCGTGCCGTCGCCGTAGACCAGATCGGGCGTGAAGGAGGTGATGTGGCAGTCGACGCAGGGCCGCGAGACGGCGAACTTGAGCTGGCTCAGGGTGCTGCCGGTGGCCGGATCAGTGGCGGCCGGCAAGGCGAAGGGGCCGTAGCGCACGACCTTCGTGTAGGTCATCGCGTGTGCGACGCCGGTCAGGAGGGAAAAGGAGATCGCTGCGGCCAGCGCCGTCAGCACGAAGATTCGCTTCACAACTACCTCCCTGGTTATCGCGGCCCGGCAGGGCGGAGGTCGCGCGCCCTGGGGCGGAGACCCTTTCGAGCGGGCGGTCTACCCAAAAACTGACCCATCGCAAACGAGACGCCGGGCGGAGCGCCGCGCTTGCCCGGCGGGGACCTTCGCCCACGGAGGCTCCTCCTCGCGCATGGCAGTAGCGCGGACTCACGGCGCTCGTGTTGCGCGGCACGGTCGCTGTCGTCCATAGCGGCCATCGAGCTTGCAACCCGACCTCCCGGCATCCCACGAGACCGGGCGGCGCCCGCGACGCTGAGGATCTGGGCCGCTTCACCGCACCGAGGGTGTGGGGACGCCAACCCTGGATGCCAGGGACGACGTAGCAACGGTGCAGCTCAGCCGCGCGCTCACGATTGACTTCGAGGCGCGCGTCGTGCTCGACGAGCCGGCGGTTCTCGAAGCGGAGCTCCTGCGAATCGTCGCCATGGAACCTCCGTTCCGCGTGGGGTGATTGGGCAGTGCTGCTTGGAGGAGAAGGAGCACTCGTGCGACCAAGCACCGCACTCGTGGCCCTTCCGGGCAGCGCTTGAGTTCCGTGGCCGGCCTGCTCCTGCAGCGGGTGCCGCTGCCGCTGTAGTCCGTAGACACGACCGCAACGACGAGGTCCGCACCGGATGCGTGACCACGCGTTCGCTGGCACGATTACGCTGATGTCTGCGGAGTGGATGATCGGCGAGCTGGTGCGGCTTCGACCGATCGCTCGACGGCCCGACGTTCCGGGTCCATGGGAGGTCGCTCCAGCGCGCGCGGCGGCGCTGGCGTCAGGGCCCGCGGGTGGGCGAGCACGGCGCCGGCCCGCGTCCCACCCGCTACCGCATCGGCGTGAGCCGCTCAGTCCACCGTTGCTCGCCGAACGTTCACTCGCACAAAGGAGACTCCATGTCCACCGAAGCCACATCCGGTGCTGCTACGGAGCAGCCTCGACGCCGCACGGACGAGTTGCTCGCCAGGCTCGCTGACCGGCTCGGAGCCGGGTTCAGCGCTGCGACCGTCTACGGCACGCCGATCGAG
>Ga0126306_10000121_pt1 | contig 26902 bp, 31 predicted proteins | sample Plot27_FD_92592 | JGI IMG/M metagenome (GOLD analysis project Ga0126306, IMG submission 92592) | Serpentine soil microbial communities from UC McLaughlin Reserve, CA, USA - Plot27 | ecosystem: Environmental > Terrestrial > Soil > Grasslands | place: USA: UC McLaughlin Reserve, Lake County... | reverse complement strand
ATACGGAGCAGCTCCTTGCTCGTCACCTAACGCCGTCTTCTGCCGCGCACGCGGTCTATGCGGGCGTCGAAGCCTCTGACAGAGTCGATGAAGGCGCCCGTTTCCTCGGGACGGGGGGTGGACTTCAAGGACGGATAGCCGCCCTCGTGGTAGATCAGCGGCCCCTTGCGTGTATCGCCGAGACGGACCTCGACGACCCTGCCCAGGAACAGGTCGTGGTCGCCCCCCGCATAGACCTCGGCCAGTTCGCAGTCGATCGCCGCCAGGGCGCCTGCCGCCAGCGGCGCTCCCACCGAGCCGTAGCCGCCGCCTAGCGAGTGGAGGGCCGGGAGTCCGCTGGAGCGCTCGGGCGAAGCGAAGAGCCTGCTGAGTCCTTCCTGGTCGTCCGCCAGGAGGTTTACCGTAAAGGAACCTTCCTCCCTTATGCGGGGGTTGAGGCGGGCGTCCTTGTGGACGCTCACCAGGAAGAGCAGAGGGTCGAGGGAGACGGAGATCACCGCGTTGGCGGTCATGCCCTCGACCCTCTCCTCCCGCCCGCTGGTCACTACCGTCACGCCGGTGGGGAAGTGGCGCATCGCGCTGCGCAATGCGTCGGCGTCAGCGGCCCTGACCTCCCAGGGATACTCCCGCTCGTTCACACCGTCAGGTGGCATCCATGCCCTCTCCGGAAGATGGAACCCTCTGGAGGTCACTGCCCGTACGTTCTCCTTCTACAGAGCCTCCTGCTCCCAGCTCCCCGGGCCACCATCGGCTCACCGTCTCCTGGTCTGAGCCGTACCAACGGCCGAGACGCCTGTTGTGATAGACACCATCCACGACCATGCCCTCCGAGCCGGGGAGCATGGCGCTATCGACGGGCACGACCCCGTCTCCGGCCACCCTTCCGTCTTCGACGAACCGCTCGTAGCGCTTGCGGGTCCTATGTGATGTGGCGCCGTCTTCGGCGCTTCCGGCGACCGAGAGGTAGCGCAGCCCGGCCCCCTCATGGAGGGCGCCGGGGAAGAGTTCGTTTATACGAGTTATGGGGGCGAGGCGTTCGTTGTCTGCCACGGCGTGTGGGGTGCCGAGGGTGATCAGGGACTCCACCCTCCTGTGTCCGGAGTAACGCCGGCCTCCGTACGGGGGATCTCCTCCGATGTACACCCTGCAGGCGAGACCTCCCGCCGAGTGCCCCACAAGCACCGCCTTCTTCGCCCCGCTCTCCAGCAGCGCCCTGTCCACCGTGCTAGCGACCTCGAAGACGAGCTGCCCGAAGCCCCTCAGGTATCCGAGGAACCAATCCAGGGGCGTTATGGGGGCGACGTGCACCTCGGAGCCGGAGATCTCCCGCAGTGTCCCCACGAGGTTGCGGTAACTGGACGGCCACCAGGAAGCTCCGCCGACGATCACTATGGGCGATTTCGACATAGGGGAGAGTATATCCGTCCTTCAGGCGAGGCTCGACTGGAGCCCATCGATTACGAACTGGACGGCGAGCGCGGCGAGCAACACGCCCAGGACACGCGAGAGCACATTAGCCCCTGTCTCTCCCAACAGCCGCATGACGCGAGGGGCGAGGAGCAAAGAGCCCAGGGTCAGTAGCAGGACCACGAGTAGCACCACCATGAACAGCGCCACCTGGCCGGCACTGCTGCCGCTGGTGAACAGGAGGACGGTGGTAATGCCACCAGGACCAGCGAGAAGTGGGATGGCCAGGGGAAAGACGGAGATGTCCTGCTGATATTCTTCCTCCTCCTGTTCGCGCACGGCCGTGGCACGCATCCCCGAGGGCCTGGCGAAGACCATGTCCAGCGAGAGGAGGAAGAGGAGCAGGCCGCCCGCGATCCTAAAAGCCGGTAGTCCGATGCCGAGTGCTTCGAGCAGCACGTCGCCGGCGAGCGCGAATACGAATAGGATGAGGGAGCCAAGCAGCGTGCCCCTAATGGCAGACTCGCGCTTCTGCTTCTCCGAGAAACCCTGGGTGAGCGCGCCGAAGATAGGCGCGAGGCCCAGCGGGTCGATGACCACGAGCAACGTCACGAAAGAGTTGAATACGAACTCCATGGGAGGAGACTTTACCTCACAACGAGGAATCCGTTTCAGGGAAGATACGCCACCCGCTCCGCAACGAACGCACCCGATCCATGGTCGTTTCGACGATCTGGCCTTCCTCCGCCCCGTAACGTTCGCGCACCTCTTCCGCGAGCGCCCTTATCACCAGCGGTACTTCCACCGATAGATCCCCGACGCTCTCCGGCCGGAACGGCTGGCTCAGGAGGCTGTAGACGCGTTCCAGTACGGCCCTGACCTCATCAGTCTGCGAGACGAGCACGAGGGCTTCGAGGCGGGCGGCCCGGCGGGTGACCCTTTGTGCGAGCCCGGCGTGCTTGACGCCCCACGGGCCGCCCGAGCGTACGGAGTAAGCCCCCGGACAGAACTCGCCTTCGACCTCGCCGCCCTCCGCAGCGACCCCGACGCGTCGCAGCGCCGAGGAGATGAGATCCAGGCCCTCCGCGTAGCGCTCGTAGAGACCGTGGCGCAGGTCTTCTACGGGGGAGGTGAGGGAGAACGATACAGAGCCCCTGTTTGCCGCGACGGCCCCGCCACCCGAATTCCGCACGAGCATGGGGAAGCCGAGTTCTGCCGCGGCTTCTACCGCCACCCCAAAGCCCGTCAAACGCGTCTCCAGACGCGTCGCACCGACGTAGCGCGTGGAGGTCCACATCAGGGCCGTCGGACCGCGCTCGTGTGCCGCGACCTCCTCGAGCACGGCATGTTGCAGCCCGAAGCCGTCTGCGGGGTCTTCGAAGGGCCCCGCGACCAGGATCTCTGTGCGTTCACTTGCGGGCAACGAACAGACCTGTGGCTCTCTTCATGAGTATCTCACCTGTGGTGCTAAGATAGCAGCCCAAAGGCGGGGTCGGATAGTACGGAGGACGATGCTCCAGCAGCAGGCCATGATAGAACGCACGCGCCGCGTCTGCCGGGAGGATGAACGCCTGGCCGCGGCGATGATGTACGGTTCCTTTGCCCAGGGCGAAGGGGACGGGTTCTCGGACATCGAGTTCATACTGTTTTTCGAAGACGAGGAACTCGAGGACCTAGATCAGGAGGAGTGGGTCTCCAGGATCTCTCCCGTCGGGCTGTACTTCGTCAACGAGTACGGTAACGGGACCGCGATCTTCGAGAACCTCATCAGGGGAGAGTTCCACTTCGACCGCGCTTCGGAGATCGAGAGCGTCGTGGGCGAATCGATGAGGGACGCGGACTGGCTTCCTTCGCTGGAAGACACCCTCGTCCTCGACCGCACCGGCGAGTTGACCCCGCGCCTGCGGGAGATCGTCGGCCCGCCGCCGGAGCGTGACACGCCGGAGCAGGTACGGTTCCTCTGCTACTGCTTCGTGAACTGGTTCGTCTTCGGGGCCAACCTCTTCGCCAGGGGCGAACTGGCGCGTTCTCTGGACCTGCTCCGGATCGTGCGCGACCGCCTCTTGCAGATGGTCAGGGTGCTGGAAGGGTCGACGCTGCACTGGTTCAACTCCTCGAAGTTCCTGGAGAACGAGATCTCCGAAACTTCCTACTCCCGGTATGTGGACTGCACGGCCCGCCTGGACAGGCAAGAGCTGCGCCGGGCTTACATCTCCGCCTGGCGGTGGGGGAGGGAACTGATACCCTCGCTCGCGGAGAGGCGTGGCATCATTCCACCCGACGCCCTGCTCGTTCGGCTGGATCGGCGCTTCGCCGGGATCTTCGGCGCTCCCGGGTTGGAGGGTCCATGAAGCACGAGGAGACGGCGAGCCCGTGGCGGACGCTCGGTTCGAAGAACGTCTACGAGAACCCTTGGATCTCGGTTCGGGAGGACACCGTTGTAAGGCCTGACGGCGAGCCCGGAATCTACGGCGTCGTCCACTACAAGAACACAGCCGTCGGCGTGTTGCCGGTGGAGGAGGATCACGTCTACCTCGTCGGCCAGTATCGTTATCCCCTGCAACGCTACTCGTGGGAGATACCCGAGGGTGGCTGCCCCGAGGATGAGGAACCCCTGCGCGCGGCCCAGCGCGAGCTCAGGGAGGAGACGGGCCTCACAGCCGGAAGCTGGCTGATGCTGGGGGAGTCCTACCTCTCCAACTCCGTCGCTGACGAGCACGCGGTGTGGTTTCTCGCCACTGACCTCGTGCCGGGGGAACAGTGCCCCGAAGGGACCGAGATCATCGGTGTGCGACGTGTCCCCGTTGGCGAGGCCATCGCCATGGTGATGGACGGCAGGATCACCGACGCCCTCAGCTCCCTGGCTCTCACCACCTACGCACTCGGACGCTACCATGGTCACGATGGCGCGGCCCGTTAGGAGAGGCTGCCCCGCATCGAGGGCGCTATGAAGGTCTGTGCCCTCGCCGGTGGAGTCGGTGGTGCCAAGCTCGCGAGTGGCTTGCAGGACGTGCTGCCACGGGGGGATCTCTCCGTGGTAGTGAACACCGCAGACGACTTCGACCTCTGGGGTCTCCACATCTGTCCCGACCTCGACACGGTCATGTACACGCTGGCCGGTATCTCCAACCCGGATACAGGATGGGGCGTCTCAGGTGAGTCCTTCGAAACCTTGAACATGCTGGTACGCTACGGCGAGGAGGCCTGGTTCAAGCTCGGCGATAGGGACCTCGCCACCCACGTCCTGAGAACGTCGAGACTGCGTCTAGGTATGACGTTGACGGAGGTTACGGCCGGACTATCAGGTGCTCTCGGCGTGAAGAGCGCCGTGCTACCGATGAGCGACGATCCCGTCCTTACGGTTCTCGAGACACCCGAAGGCCGCCTCGAGTTCCAGGAATACTTCGTGCGCCGCCGGCAGAAGGACGAGGTGCTCGGGGTCGACCTGCGGGGTATCGAAGAGGCCGCGCCTACGGAAAGCGTCCTTGCGGCGATCAGCGGGGCCGACGCCATTATCCTGTGTCCCTCGAACCCCGTTGTGAGCGTCGGGCCGATCCTCGCCCTGCCAGGTATGATGGAAGCCCTGGCCTCGTCCCCAGCCCCGAAGGTGGCCGTCAGTCCGATCGTCGGCGGAAGGGCACTCAAGGGTCCTGCGGACAGGATGCTCGCCTCGCTCGGCCACGAGGTCTCTTCTACGGGCGTGGCCAGGATGTATGCGGACCTGGTGGACGGGATGGTCGTCGACCGGATCGACGAGGATGAGCGGGAGGCCATAGAGAACATCGGCATGCGTGTCCTCGCGACGGATGCGGTGATGCGCGACGCCGCGGACAGGGCGCGACTCGCGTCGGAGACGCTGCAGTTCGGGGCGGAGATGGTGACGCATTGAGCGCGTCTACGGGCGTGTACGCGGTCGTGCCGGTCAAAGACCTGCGCGGCACCAAGAGCCGCCTGGCGCCGGTCCTGGACCCTGGAGCGAGGGCCGGGCTCACCCTGTACATGATGGGCCGGGTCGTTGGTGCGATCCGGGAGGCAGGGATCGAAGACGTCTGCGTGGTCAGCCCTGACCGCATGGTGCTGGAGGAGGCAAAGAGGCGCGGCGCAACACCGCTCCTCCAGGAGAGCCGTGGGCTCAATCCCGCCCTCGAAGAGGGACGACGGAGGGCCATGGGGCTCGGTGCCTCGAAGCTCCTCGTGCTGCCAGCGGACCTTCCGCTCCTTGACGCGGAGGACGTGCTGGCAGTACTGCGGGAGACTGGTGGGGAACCTTCGGTAGTCATCGCCCCCGACGGGGCCCGTTCCGGTACGAACGCGCTGCTGATCCAACCCCCAGACGTACTGCCGTTCGCTTTCGGGACCGGCAGCTTCGAAGCGCACGTCGGGGCTGCCCGCAGTCGCGGCCTGGATGTCAGGGTCTGCGAGCGGTCACATCTCGCGTTCGACCTTGACACGGCGGGGGACCTCGCACATCTCGGGAAGTCAGGGGTAGCGCGCCCGTGAGGGGGATCGAGGTGCTTGGTATCGAGGGCTTCCCCGAGGTCCGCGCCGGCGACGACCTGAACTCTATGATCTCGGGTGCGGTAGCCGGGGACTTGCAGACCGGCGACGTGCTCGTCGTTACGCACAAGATCGTCAGCAAGGCCGAAAGTCGCCTCCTCGACCTCCGCACAGTCGAGCCTTCCCCGCTCGCGAAGGATTACGCGACCCGCTACGGGAAGGACCCGCGCCAGATCGAGGCCGTGTTGCGCGAGAGCCGCCGCATCGTACGCATGGACCGCGGCATCATCATCTCGGAGACCCACCACGGTTTCGTCTGCGCCAACGCCGGCGTAGACGCCTCGAACGTCCCAGGTGACGATACCGTGTGCCTGCTTCCCGTAGACCCGGATGCCTCCGCGACGAGACTCCGGGAGGCGCTCGCCGCAGGCACCGGCGTCGAGGTGGCCGTGGTGATCTCGGACTCGTTCGGGCGGGCCTGGCGGCATGGCATAACAGACGTCGCAGTCGGCGTCGCCGGCATGGACCCCGTCGCGGATTACAGGGGGCTAAACGATCCGCACGGCTATCCCATGGAGGCGAGCGTACTGGCCGTGGCCGACGAGCTCGCCGCCGCCGCAGAGCTCGTAATGGGCAAGACCGAGGGAATCCCGCTGGCCATCGTGCGGGGCTATGCGTACTCGCCCGCCCCCGGCAGCGCCGCAGAGCTCCTCATGCCGCCCGACCGGGACATGTTTCGGTAGGCCGCCAGCGTTTCGTGAACAACCTGAGAGCCTATCCGATCTACCTCGGTATCAAGGGGTCGTTCGCGTTTTTCTTCACGCTGTGGGCCACCGTGGCGGCTGTGTACAGGATCGAGGTCGTGCACCTCGACCCGCTGCGGCTGGTGTTGCTGGGGACGGCGCTCGAGGTCGCAGTCTTCCTCTTCGAGGTTCCGACCGGTGTGTTCGCTGATACCTTCGGCCGGCGCCGGTCGGTGATCGTGGGTTGCATTCTGATGGGGTGTGGTTTCGCGTTGGAGGGTGCGATCCCCAGGTTCGTAACCGTGCTCGCCGCCCAGGCGATATGGGGCGTCGGGTACACGTTCATCAGCGGGGCGCTCGAGGCCTGGATCGCGGACGAAGATTCGGGCCGGGATCTGGGGCGGGTGTACCTGCGTGGCGAGCAGGCCGATTACATCGGCTCCTTCGTCGGCATCCCCGTGAGCGTGCTCCTCGGTCTCGTCGCGCTGAACCTGCCGCTCGTCGTCGGCGGCGCCATGACCATCGGGCTCGGTATCGCGCTCTTCTTCACGATGCCCGAGCGGAACTTCCGGCCCTCCCCACGCGAAGGGCGAACCTCGCTGCAGCAGGTAGGCACCACGGCGCGTAGCGGCGTGCGGCTGGTCCGTTCCAGGCCGATCCTACTGATGCTTCTCGCCGCAGCCCTGTTCGCCGGAATGTCGGAGGAAGGTTTCGACAGGCTCAACCCCAAGCAGTTCCTGGACGTGGTAGGACTACCTTCCCTCGGCGGCCTCGACCCTGTGATCTGGTTCGGTGTGATCGGAGCAGGAGGACTCGTGCTCAGCTACCTGGCGGCCGGAGTCGTGGCCCGCAACCTCGACGTCAGCAGCCCCGCCGTTGCCGGGAGACTGCTGCTCGCTCTCGACGCGCTGACTATGGTAGGGATGCTCGCTTTCGCGCTCTCGGGCAGCTTCGCGTTCGCGCTCGGGGCGTTCTGGTTCGCCACCCTGGTACGCAGGGTCGCCGAGCCCGTCTATCTGACCTGGATCAACGAAGGGCTCGACCCCGGCGTGCGGGCGACCGTGATCTCGATGAGCAGCCAGTCGGGCGCCCTCGGCGAGGCCTCGGCCGGGCCCGTGATCGGGGCCATAGGCAACCTCTTCGGCGTGAGGCCTGCCCTCACCCTCTCCGCCCTCGTCCTCTCACCGACCCTCCTGCTCTACGCCCGCGCCATGAGGCGCGGCGGGGTCGAATCTAGTCCGAAGGTCGCCAGAGAAAGGGAATGACCGGGCAGTAGAGGCCCTCTTCTGCCCTAAATAGAGCAGAATTTGTTAAATCCCGACGAAATTTATCGGAATTTTGTTGACGTATTGCCCTTCGGCCCTTAGTATCCGGCGCATGGAGTTACACGGCACGCAGGGTAATGCGACGGGGCGAATGTCTTTTGCCCCTTGCGCGGGCGCGCGGCGATGTAGCACGGGCGCTTGATCTCGACCCTTGAGTTTCCATTACATGATTTAAATTGGAGGATCGCGCGGTGCACGAATCCCTGCGTTCGAAGCATAACGACAGAATATTACCCGGTCTGGAAGCGCTCGATCGGGCCTCGGAGCAGCTCGACGGGGCAGACCCGCGGGAAGTTATAGAGTGGGCTGTCGAGACTTACGGTGATGGCCTGGCCCTTTCGGCCTCGTTCGGCGGGGGCGAGGGGATGGCGCTTCTCGACATGATCTCCAAGATCACCAACAAGGTCACCGTACTCACCATCGACACCGGCTTTATCTTCAAGGAGACCGCCGAGTTCCGGGAAGCGGTCATTCGTCACTACAAACTGCCTGTCGAGGTCTTGAAGCCCGAGCTTACGATCGAGGAGCAGGTGGAGTGCTACGGCGAGCAGATGCGCACCTGCACCCCGAATCTGTGCTGCCAGATCCGCAAGATCGAACCCCTGCAGAAGGCCTTGAACCGCTACGACGCTTGGATGACGGGCATTCGCAGGGAGCAAACTCCACAAAGGGCTGACACCAAGGTCGTCGCCTGGGAGGAGCGCTACGGTGCCGCCAAGATAGCGCCCATGCCCCACTGGACGGAAGAGCAGGTGTGGGATTACGTGAGGGCGCACGACGTGCCCGTCAACCCGCTCTTGCATCAGGGCTACAAGAGCATCGGCTGCGAGCCGCAGACGAGGCCCGTGCATCACGACGAGGATCCCAGGGCCGGCCGGTGGGCCGGCACCGACAAGACCGAGTGCGGCATCCACTTCGAGGATGGCCAGGTCAGCCGCGCCGGCGCCTGATATTCGAAGTTTCCCTCGTCAAAAGCGCAGGTTCTACAACATGAGATTCCTCAGGAAAGACCAAACCCTGAATAAGGTAGAAGAGATAAAACAGCAGCGCCATCCCCTCGAGGTGCATGACGCGATCATGGACACCTATTCGAAGGACCTCTCGGCCATGAAAGATGTCCCTGGCGAAGTCGAGCGGTTGAAGTGGGTCGGCATCTACCCACAGAAGCAGGGCGGCGATGCCTTCATGATGAGGATCAAGATCCCCGGCGGCGTCCTTACACCCGAACAGACGAAGGTAATCGGGAAGTTAGCAGCCGACTTCGCGCGGGGTCCCATACCCAACCCGCACTTCGGCAACAACTTCCTCGATCTGACCACGCGCCAGGACGTGCAGATGCACTGGATCAAGATGGCGAACGTGCCCGAGATCTGGCGCCGCCTGGAAGAGGTCGGCATCACCACCGTGCAGGCCTGCGGCGACTCGGCCCGCAACGTGCTCTGTTGCCCCGTCTCGGGCCTGGGCCACGACGAGGTCATAGACGCCTACCCCGTGGCGCAGGCTATCTCCGCCTACTTCACCGGCAACCGCGAGTACGCCAATCTGCCGAGGAAGTTCAAGATGAGCGTAACGGGATGTCTGGAGGACTGCGCGCAGGCGGAGATCAACGATGTCGGCATGCTTCCCGCCCGCCTGGAGAACGGCACGCTGGGCTTCAACCTACGCGTAGGCGGCGGCCTCTCCGACGGCCCGAGGATGGCCTCGGACGTGGACGTCTTCGTCAGGCCCGAGGAGGCGGTCGAGATCACACGCGGCATAGCCCAGGTCTTCGGCGAGCTCGGGGACAGGGAGAACCGCTGGACCGCGAGGATGCGCTACCTGGTCCAGGAGCTCGGCCCCGAAGGTTTCCGCGAAGAGCTCGCCAAGCGCGTCTCGATACACCTCACCCCCGCCGGGGAAGACCTCACCAAAAGATACCGCGGCGACCACATCGGCATCCACCCGCAAAAACGTGGCAACAGGGGCAATGGTGTGGGTGACGCCGAAGGACGTAATGGGGGCGGTTTTGAAACCCGCCCCTACGATCAAACCCACCCTCATTACGTCGGCCTGAACGTTCCCGTGGGGAGGATGAGCGGCGAGGAATTCGAGGAGGCGGGCAGGCTCGCGGCGGAGTACGGGGATGGAGTACGCCTCGCCACGGACCAGAACCTGATCGTTACGGGCGTTCCCGAAGACCGCCTCGACGAGCTTCTGGCCGAGCCTCTTCTGGAGCGGTACTCGCCGAATCCCGGGGCGTTCGAGCGCGGTGTCGTGGCTTGCACGGGGAGCGAGTTCTGTCGCTTCGGCATCGTCGAGACCAAGGTCAGGGCCGTGGAGTGGGCCCGCGAGATGGACCAGAGGGTGGGGGATCCCGGCCAGGAGGCCGTGAGAATGCACTTCTCGGGTTGCTCCGCCTCGTGCGCACAACCGCAGATCGGGGACATAGGTTTCCGCGGCGAGACGGCGAAGACGAGCGACGCCATCGTCGAGGGCGTGGACATAGGGCTCGGCGGCTCCCTCGGCAAGGATGCTGCGTTTATCGACTGGGTCGATGGCGCGAAGCCGGCCGAGGAGGTCCCTGACGCCCTCGTGGCCGCCTTCGCACAGTTCAAGGAGGAGCGGCGAGAGGGCGAGCGCTTCCACGAATGGGCCAGGCGCAAGAAGAACGCCGAGTTGCGCGAGGCGCTGCGCAAGCCGCTGGAGAGCAGGGTGGGTTCCTGATGGCCGGCTTCGATATCAGGGAGATGATGAACGACATCGACGAGGCCCCTGGTAAGGTCTGGTTCTGGGACCTGGAGAAGGCGGTGATCGACGCCGACCGTTGTGTGCAGTGCGGAGTGTGCGTCGCGGCCTGCCCCACCGACTCCATAGGCATCGGCGAGGATGATCTCCCCGCGCTCGTCAAGATGTGCACCGGCTGCTCGCTGTGCTGGGACTTCTGCCCCCGCGGTGGTTTGCAGTACGAGGCGACCTGGAAGATCACGGGCAGTTCTAACGGCGATAGCATCGAGGGCATGGGGCATGTAGAGGAGAGCTACACGGCCCGCGTCAGGCAGAGGATAGACGGCGTGCAGGACGGCGGCTTCGTCAGCGCGCTCCTGATCACTTTACTCGAAGCCGGCGAGATCGACGGCGCCCTGCTGGCGCGCGAAAGTGAGACGGAACGCTGGAAGGGCGAGGCTTTCCTGGCGACGACCCCGGAGGAGGTGCGTCTATGCGCCGGCAGCTTCTACAACCAGACGCTCGCGCTGGGGCACGTTGACTTCAAAGACTACGACCTGCCCCCCAACCCACGAATTGCGGTCGTAGGGACGCCGTGTGAGATCGAGGGCATCAAGGCCATGCAGGCGAGACCGTGGACCTGGGGTAGCTCGCAAGTCGAGGCAATAACTCTGACTATAGCCTTGCTCTGTACCAAGAGCTTCAACTACGAGAAGTTGATGCTGGAGGAGATCAGGGACCAGAGGGGTGTCGATCTGGATAGCGTTGGTCGGGTTGACATCATACGCGGGAAGATGATCGTCCAGGACCTCGAGGGGGCCACGATCTTCGAGGAGCCGATAAGGGACTTCCACGGTGCGGCCCTGAAAGGTTGCGACGAGTGCGCTGATTTCATGGGGCACGCGGCCGACATCTCCGTGGGGAGTGTCGGTAGCGCGGACGGTTACTCCAGCGTACTACTCAGGAGCGAAGAGGGCCTCGTCGCCTTCGACAGCGTCAGGGATAGGTTGGAACTGCGTCCCCTTGACAAGCCGCAGGCTTTGGATAAGCTAGACGGCTTGGACAAGAGGGTGGCTTTCAATAGTCTCAAGCGGGCCTTCGACCCCGACGCCCCGCTGTTTATAGACTACGAGGAGCACCTGAACGACTACGCCGGGACGGACCGCGCCCCGGTCGAGCACGAAGCGGTGAGGTACTAGTTGGAACGCGCCACAAAGAGGCTCCCTGTGCCGGATGAGCCTACACAGACGAAGGCCGAGACACGCGCCTTACTCGAGGACTCGCCGGAGGAGGGCGGCCGTGTAATCGCCGACGCGGCTTTTGTCTCGGATCTCCTGTGGGAACGGTGGGGGGCCGACCTCGAAGGGGCCGGCATAGGCTATACACGGTTCCTGGGGATCTCACGCTCTTACGCAGGCGAATTCAGGCTCTGGGTCGTGGGTGAGCGTCCCTGGAACCATTGCGCGGCCGGTCTCGCCGGCCGCTTGTTACGCAGGCTCCCTGCCAGGGAGGCCACTATTCTCGCGGAGGTAAACCGATGAACGTAAGCACCCCATACACTTCCATAGCTCCCCACGGCGGCGAACTCGTCGACCGCAGGGCGCCAGAGGAGCAACGCGATGAGCTGCTCCGTAGGGCCGAGGGCTTCGCCAGGGTAACCCTGAATCCCAGGGCTCTCTCCGACCTCGAGATGATCGCCACCGGCGTCTTCTCGCCCCTCACGGGCTTTATGGTCAGCGAGGACTACGAGAGCGTCGTCGAGACCATGCACCTCAAGAACGGGCTGGTCTGGAGCCTGCCGATCACACTCCCCGCGAGCGAGGAAGAGGCGAACGGCCTGAGGGTGGGCGAGGAGATTTCCCTCACTGACGGGACCGGTCGCGTGCTCGCGACCATGATCGTCGAGGACCGCTACTCCTACGACAAGGAGCACGAGGCCAACGAAGTCTTCGGTACTACCAACCCCGAGCATCCCGGCGTCGCCGCCGTCTACCGTCAGAAGGACATCCTTCTCGGCGGCGAGGTAACGTTGCTCGTGGACGACCCGAACCCGAAGCCTTTCCCGTCCTACCACTACGAGCCACGCCGCCTGCGCGAGGTTTTCGCGGAGAAAGGCTGGAAGCGCGTCGTCGGTTTCCAGACCCGTAACCCCGTGCACCGCTCGCACGAGTACATCCAGAAGAGCGCCCTCGAGATAGTCGACGGGCTCCTGCTCAACCCGCTTGTCGGCGAGACCCGCTCCGCCGACATCCCCGCCGACGTCAGGATGCGCTCCTACGAGACGATCCTGGACCGTTACTACCCCAAAGACCGGACCATGCTCGCCGTCTTCCCTGCGGCGATGCGCTACGGCGGACCCCGCGAGGCGATCTTCCACGCTATCTGCCGCAAGAACTACGGCTGCACGCACTTCATCGTAGGACGCGACCACGCCGGCCCGGGCAAGGACTCGAACGGCAAGCCGTTCTACGGTGATTACGACGCCCAACACATCTTCGACGAGTTCGAGGAAGGGGAGATCGGGCTGACTCCCCTCTTCTTCGAACACGCCTTCTTCTGCCTCGAGTGCCAGGGGATGGGGACCACCAAAACCTGCCCCCACGATAAAGAGCACCACGTGTTTATAAGCGGTACGAAGGTCCGCGAAATGCTCTCCAAGGGCGAGTACCCACCCCCCGAATTCTCCCGTCCCGAAGTCATCGAAGTGCTCATGGAGGGGCAACGCACATAGCAACATTGTTAAAAATACGTTAATATAGCAACAGCATGTAACTAAAAGGCAAGGAGCGTTAACAATGGAGAATGGGACGAGGATTGGTCGCGGCTTCACTTTGTGGTTTACGGGTCTATCCGGGTCGGGCAAGACGACCATCTCCGAGATCGTCGAGCACGAGCTTAGGAACCGCTTTCGCAGGATCGAGGTCCTGGACGGGGACATAGTGAGGACCAACCTCTCCAAGGGTCTTGGTTTCTCCAGGGAGGACAGGGACACCAACGTCTTGAGGATCGGCTTCGTGGCCGACCTTCTGACGCGCCACGGGGTTGGTGTTATCGTCAGCGCCATCTCGCCTTTCAAGGAAGTGCGTGATCAGGTGCGGCACAACGTCGGGGAGGACTTCATCGAGATATTCGTCGATGCCCCGCTCGAGGTTTGCGCCGAGCGGGACGTCAAGGGCCTCTACAAGAAGGCTTTCTCCGGGGAGATCCCGCAGTTCACTGGAGTCTCTGACCCCTACGAGCCGCCCACAGCCCCCGAGCTTCACATCAAGACCGATGAGGAGGAGCCCAACGAGAGCGCGGCGAGGGTCATCGGGCACCTCGAGGAGCTCGGCTATCTCCAGCCTGCTGGGGTGCTAGGCCGGGCCTAACCTGACGTGATAGATCCCGCCCCGGCCCTCTTCGGGTTGCTCGTCGGTTTCCTCGTAGGCCTCACGGGGGTCGGGGGTGGGTCGCTTATGACGCCTTTTCTGGTGGCTGCGATGGGGGTGCCAGCGCCCACCGCCGTCGGTACCGACCTGACCTTCGCCACCATCACCAAGCTGACGGGATCTTTCCAACACTTCAGGCAGCGTTCGGTCAACCTCGAGATCGCCATTTTTCTGGGGATGGGAAGCATTCCTGCAGGACTACTCGGTGTGGGTACCCTGGAGTGGATAAAGGGTACCTTCGACCCCGAGATGGTCGAGTCGATCATGATCACCATCATCGCCGTCACCCTCATCATGGTGGGGGCTTCCCTGATCTACCGCGACTACTTCATGCCCAAGAGGGACGCTCGTCCCAATATCGGCTCCTGGGACGGCAAGGGCAGGATGAGCAGAAAGCGCCGCGCTTACACTGTTCTCTTCGGGGCCTTCGGCGGCTACCTGGTCGGGCTCACTTCCATCGGCTCGGGGAGCGTAATGGCAGTTATCCTGCTCCTTTTCTACCCCATAGCACCTGCCGTCATAGTAGGAACGGATATCACCCACGCTATGGTCCTCTCGTTCGTCGTGGGTATAGCCCACATGACACAGGGCAATGTGAACTTTGCCCTGGCCGGGACCCTGCTGTTGGGCGGCGTCCCCGGCGTCCTGGTCGGGAGCAGGCTCGCACCCTTTATCCCCGCCAAGCCGCTCAAGCTGCTACTGGCCATCATGCTGATCTTCGTCGGCGTGCGCCTGCTCCTCGTATAAGGCGAAGGGCAGAGGGTCATCGACCCTCTGCCCTTCGCGCATTTCAGCACGCTCCAGCCTTCGGCTGTCGCTTGTCAGCACGGCGGCTGCGCCGCCTTCTCAGCATTTCAGCAGGGGTTCGCGCAAGCTGACATGCTGCCTCACAGGCTTCCGGCTTGGCGCATCATTCCGCCGTCGACGAAGAAGGTGCTTCCCGTGGAGTAGGATGAAGCGTCCGAGGCCAGGTAGACGGCCACGGAAGCCACATCCTCGGGAGTTCCTATCCTGCCAAGGGGAATCTCCGCGAGCAGTTCTTGCCTCTGCTCGGGATGTTCGTCGAGGTTCTTGTTGATGGGGGTCTCGATGGCGCCGGGGGCGATGTTGTTTACGGTGATAGCCTCGGGGGCGAGCTCGACGGCGATGGTGCGCATGAGCATCCTGACGCCCCCTTTGGCCGCGCAGTAGGGAGAGTTGGTGGGCATCGGCAGGTCCTCGTGCACCGAGGAGACGTTGATGATGCGTCCCCCGCCGCCCTGGGAGACCATCTGGCGGGCGGCCTCCTGGCAGCCTATATACACCCCCGTGAGGTTGACCGAGATCACCCGCTCCCACGCCTCGAGCGGTGTCTCGAGAAAGGGGGCCTTCTGTTCTATGCCGGCGTTGTTTACCATGACATCCAGGCGGCCGAATTCGTTGACGGTCTGCTGGATCAAGTCCTTCACGCCATCAGGCGCCGAGACGTCGGCTTGGACGGAGATGGCCTTGCCCCCGCCCTTCTCTATCTCCTCGACCGCTTCCTGGGCTTGTTCGGGGTGGCTCCTGTAGTTGATGGTTACAGAAGCACCCTCCCGCGCGAAGGCGACGGCGATGGCCCTGCCGATCCCCAGCGAAGATCCCGTGACGATGGCAACCTTGTTCTCTAGCTGCACTCTTACCCTCTCTTTCTGTAGCCCGAATTCTGCAGGGTGGTTCGCGAACCGCCCCTACCAACCAACCGCTCTCAATTCGCGTACCCGGCCGAGGCGCTCGCACTCGCAGTAGCACTCGCGCTTGCGCTCGCGTCCTGGGCTCCTGGCGGGATTCCGGCCGGACCGCCCATGGTGAGGATCACGGGGGCCCCTGGTTTCGCCGGGGCGCCTGCCGGGGGCTCTGTTCCGATGGCCCTTTCCTGGCCTCCCCGACTCGTCCTGGTCTCGATGCCGGCCACCTCGAAACCGGCGTCGGAGATGATCCTGACGGCCCCTTCGAGGCTTCGGCCCGAGACGTCTGGTACATCGACCATGCTCTCTCTATTTGTATTGTCAGGGGCTGCCAGCGCCTTCGCGCCACCTGGAGGCTCGTTCGCCGTCTCCGCCACCCTGGGCACCGCCGTTCCGTCTTTCCCCCCTGCGCCGACCATGGTCAGTCCTGCCCACGAAAGGGAGGCCACGAGAAGTAGCACCGCCAGGATCGCCAGGACGGAGCGTCGCCGCCGGCGACCAAGGACGCCAAAGCCGGAAGACCCTACCGCAGGCGAACGGTCGACGCTCCCCCGGCCGGGTTGTGGGATCTCACGCGCGGCTGGAAGCGTCCTGCCCGGGGTCCCGAGTCGACCCTGCGCCCCACGTGCGGGTAGCGCGTCCCTTACATCCAGCTCGTCGAAGAGGGGTTTCCTTGGCTTGCCGCTGGCGAGTAACAAGTCCTCCATCATACCGGTGAGGTTGAACATCACGGACATGATGAGGCTCTGGCGTGCCAGGATGGTCCGCAGGGTGGGGGAGAGGGCCACCTCATCCGTGGCAGGACGCTCCCTGATGTCATCCCGCAGGCTCTCCAGAGTCTGGTGCAGCATGCCCAGAGAACGGTCGAGCTCTCCCGTATCCTCGCGTAGTTGCCTTCTGACAGACTCCGTGCCGAGCCCCTCCTTGTGGAGGTCCCTGGCCTCCCTGATGCGGTCGAAGGAGTTCTCGGGGATGGAGATCCTGCCGGCCTTCCGCAGGTGGGGGATGGAATATTCCCTCAAGTAGCGGTACAGGGTCGGACGCGGGATGCCGAGCAGACCACTGACCTCATCGACCGTGTAGATAGCCCCTCCAGCCTTATCACACGAATATATTGCGACTTCTTCTCTCCGGCCAGCATGTTAACACAGAGCTCATTATCTCTCGTAGCACGATAGAAGGGGCCCCATGCGGCCCAGATATAGGGAATAGATGGTCACCTCCGAAATGGGCATCGGGGATGCCGGTCTCGCACGATCGCGACAGATTATCGCGGTGCGATAAGGGCGAGAATCACCTTGATTTCCTGTCTTTTAGCGCGAATACTTTTCGCCGCAGAACTTTGAGTTGAACTACAGGTAGATGTAAAGCTAACGCAGACGGAGGGGGATTGCGTTTTGCTCAGGTTGTCTCGTTTGTTATGGGTATTGCTTTGCGTCGGCGCTTTGGTGGCCCTCGATGACGGCCGTGCCGCGGCCGATACAGGACTGGCCTCCCATTATGGAAGCGGCTTCGCGGGATCTCCGACGGCCAGTGGCGAGGTCTTCGACCCCGACGGTTTCACGGCTGCGCACCGAACGCTGCCGTTCGGGACGCGGCTGATGGTCAGTTATCATGGGCGCTCCGTGCAGGTCGTAGTCAACGACCGTGGTCCTTACGTCGGGGGGAGGGAACTCGACCTCTCCAGGGCAGCCGCCGAGTATCTGGGCCTTACGAGGGCCGGCGTCGACTGGGTAGATTACACTGTCACCGGCAGGGGTGGTTACGGTGCCGGTCCATCGGCCGGATACGACACTGACAGGTCGGCCGTCCCTGCGAGAGGCTTGGGAGACCACAGGTATGCCCAGGATCGTCCAGATACCGGGGGTGGGTCCTACTATGTGGTGCGTCCTGGGGATACCCTGACGGGGATCTCGGCCGAGCTGGGTACCTCTGTGCGTAGTCTCGCCTCAGCCAACGGCATACCGAATCCCAACGTCATCATGGTCGGACAGAAGATCTTCTACTGATCTGCGGGTCCGGTGGTGCGCGTCTCTTGTAGACTAGGTGCGTGAGCACCGGCGGAGGAGACGCTTTGGTAGAGAAAGGCACCGCCCCGACGTTCGGGCTGTGGTACGACTTCAGGCAGAGATTGCCGCTCGGCGACTACGCCAGGTTCTACGCCGAGTGCCTCGAGGAGATCGAAGAGGGAGAGAGGCTGGGCTTTACGGGGGTCTGGCTCTCGGAGCACCATTTCGTAGACGATGGATATCTGCCCTCGCCGCTCGTGGTCGCCGCCGCCATAGCGGCCAGGACGAGGACCATGACCATAGGGACGAACGTGCTGCTGTTGCCGATGCACCATCCCCTGAGGGTGGCCGAGGATGCCGCGGTCGTCGACCTCATCTCCAGTGGTAGGTTCGTGCTCGGGGTCGGCCAGGGCTACGTGCAGCACGAGTTCGAGACGCTGGGCTTCGAGCGGAAGTACAGGCCCTCGCTCTTCGAGGAGGGGATCGGAGTTATCCGTCAAGCCCTCGGAGAGGGAAGGACGGCCTACGAAGGCAGGCGCTGGCGCTTCGAGGACCTGCCTTTCGGACCACGTCCCGAAGGCAAGCTTCCCTTGTACATCGGCGCTTTCGCCGACCCGGCCATAGACCGCGCCGCGCGCCTCGCCGACGGCTTTCTCGCCTCGGCCGGCGGGGGAGCTTTCGGCGAGACCTACAGGAAGATCCAGGCGGCCCTGGAGCGGCACGGGCGCGACGGAGAAGAGTTCCCTTACGTGGCCTCCGGTGTGGCCTTCGTGCACCAAGATGCCGGTAGGGCGAGGGAGATCGTCGGTCCGGCCATCGTCTACCAGCGCACCCGCTACGCCGAGTGGGGCACCGACAGGGGCGAGCCCTCTCCGGAGCCGCTTCGCGAGGAGGACTTGCCCTGGGAGAGGTACCTCGTAGGCACACCCGAGGAGGTCGCGGAGGCCTTGATCGGGCTGCACGAGGAGGCGCCTTACGATCACCTGTGCTTCTGGGGCCGGCTCCCCGGTGTCACCCACGAACAGGCGCTGGCCAACATGCGCCTGTTCGCCTCCGAAGTCGCCCCGCGCGTCCGTGACGCGCTTACGGCTTGAAGGTAACCCCGACGGTACTGGATCAGGATCAAGGCGCCTTCCTCGTGCGCCAGAGGGTGGCCCGCCTCGCGACCGCCGACGGGGCTGGGAAGCCGCATGCCGTGCCCGTTTGCTTCGCTCTGGCGGGGGCTTCGATTTACATTGCGCTCGACGAGAAGCCGAAAGAAGTGCCCGTATCGCGCCTCAAACGTGTCAGGAACATTCTCGAGAACCCCGAGGTGGTCCTGATCGCCGACCGCTACGCCGAAGACTGGAGCCTCCTGGCTTTCGTGATGGTGCGAGGCAAGGCGGAGCTCCTCGACGCCGATACCGGGGAGCACGACGCGGCCGTAAGGCTCCTGCGGGGCAAGTACCACCAGTACGAGACGATGCGCCTGGAGGAAAACCCCATCATTGCCATACGTCCCGAAAGGGCCGCCTCCTGGGGTGCCCTAGGCGAGTCTGGCGCTTCCGGACCTGGGATCCTCGATACGATCCATGGTCGTCGCTCCGTCAGGAGATATCTCGATAAGGACGTGCCAGGGGATCTCGTGGAGCAGGTACTAGAGGCCGCCAGGTGGGCTCCTTCCCCCCACGGCCGGCAGCCCTGGCGCTTCGCCGTGCTCAGAAGAGAAGCGACCAAAGAGCGTCTGGCCGATGCGATGGGCGAGGAGTGGCGGTCCAACCTGGAGATGGACGGCCAGAGGGCCGAGATCGTCGAGAAGCGCCTCGAGGGCTCCCGCAGACGCCTGAGGGACGCGCCGGTGCTCGTACTGTTCTGCCTCTACCTCGAGGACCTGGATGTCTACCCCGATGAGGAGCGCCAGCGGGGCGAGACCACCATGGCCGTGCAGTCCCTGGGGGCCGCCGCCCAGAACGCGCTGCTCGCCGCCTACGACCTCGGTCTCGACGCGGGCTGGATGTGCGCGCCGCTCTTCTGTCCGGAGAAGGTGGTCGCAGCGCTCGGTCTCGACGCGCGGCTTGTGCCGCACGCATTGCTCACGCTGGGTTACGCCGATGGCGACCCGCCGAAGCGTCGCGAGCGCCTACCCCTCGACGAGCTCGTAGTCTACAGGGATTGACCCGCTTCCGAGCATAAACCCGACCAACTTTGTCGGAGATACGCTAGAATGTGCGCCCGTGTGATAGTAAATCGAGTGAGGAGAGATTATGACGGAGCAGGAGATACAGGAGAAGGGCTACGCGAACCCGGACGCCCTCGTCAGCACCCAGTGGGTGGCTGACCATCTGGATGACACGGAGAACGTACGCATCGTCGAATCGGACGAGGACGTGCTCCTCTACGACATAGGGCACGTCCCCAACTCCGTAAAGATAGACTGGGTCGAGGACCTCAACGATCCGCTGATGCGTGATTACCTCGACCCCGAGCACTTCGCCAGCCTCATGGCACAGCTGGGGATCTCCCCCGACACGACGGTCGTCTTCTACGGTGACAAGAACAACTGGTGGGCGACCTACGCCCTGTGGGTGTTCGGGCTCTTCGGCCACGACAACGTGAAGGTCATGGACGGCGGAAGGGTAAAGTGGGAGGCCGAGGGGCGCGAGATGACCCAGGAGGTGCCCTCTTTCCCCCGGGCCGAGTACCCGGTTCCCCAGAGGGAAGATTCCAGGATAAGGGCTTTCAAGGAGGATGTGGATAGGCACCTGGAGGCCAGGGGCCAGATGGTCGACGTAAGGAGCCCCGGCGAGTACAGGGGAGAGCTGCTCCACATGCCCGACTACCCCCAGGAGGGCGCCCTAAGGGGAGGGCATATCCCTGGTGCCGCCAACGTGCCGTGGGCGAGGGCTGTGAGGGAGGACGGGACCTTCAAGAGCGCCGATGAGCTGAAGGGGATCTACGAGGGCGAAGCAGGTCTCAGCCAGGGGGACCACGTCATAGCCTACTGCCGGATAGGAGAGCGCTCTTCCCACACGTGGTTCGTTCTGACGTATCTCCTCGGTTACGAGGCTGTGCGCAACTACGACGGCTCCTGGACCGAGTGGGGCAACCTGGTGCGAGCTCCCATAGAGAGATAGAGGTTTGGAGATAGAGAGAGGGAAGAGCGGCGCGGCGCTCCTGGTCGAGCACGCCAGGAGCCCCCGCCACAAGCACGAGGTAGGCGCACAAGATGACGCCGACGTGGCGATTCCCGGTGGCAGCCCCGAGTGCGGAGGGTCTGTGGTCGTCTACCTCAAGGGGGGCGACGACGGCAAGGTAGAGGGGCTCTCGTGGACGGGACAGGGCGACACCATAAGCATGGGAGCCACCTCCATAGTAGTCGAGCACATCCTGAAAGAGGACCTCACAATGCAAGAGATCCTCGAACTCGACTACGAGGAGTTCATCGACTCCCTGGGTAGGGAGATTATTGGTAGCCGCACGAGGCACGCGACGCTGGGACTCTCGACCATTAAAGGTGCCGTCAGACACTACCAGCGGGTGGGCCGCCGGGTGGGTCCCCCGTCCGAAGCCATTTAGAGAGCGCCTCAGACCCGCGCCCGCGAGCAGCGACACTTTCTCGCGCCAGGTCGACTAAACTGCGGACCGTGAACGAGAGTCACAAGGGTCCGCTCTGGGGAGGAAGGTTCGGAGATTCCCCTGCCGAGGCCTTCGAGCGCCTCAACGCCTCTATCCCCTTCGACATTCGTCTCGCCCCCTACGACATACGTGGTTCCATCGCCCACGCGAGGATGCTGGGGGCGCAGGGCATACTCTCCGCCAGTGAGTCGGCGACGCTGGTGGGGGGACTCGAAGCGGTGCTGCGGGAAGTCGAGGAGGGAGAGTTCTCGTGGGACCTCTCGGACGAGGACGTGCACACCGCGGTCGAGCGCAGGCTGAGGGAGGTCGTGGGCGACGTGGCCCTCAAGCTACACACGGGCCGCAGCCGCAACGATCAGGTCTCCCTCGACCTTCACCTCTTCGCCAGGGACGCGGCCACACGGATAAGCGAAGGCGTGCTCGCCGCGATGCGGGCGCTCGTCGAAGTAGCCGAGACGAACAGGGACCTCATATTGCCCGGCTACACCCATCTGCAGCGCGCGCAGCCGATCCTGCTCTCCCACCACCTGCTCGCCCATTTCGAGGCCATGAGGAGGGACCTGCGGAGATTGGAGGCCGCGAGGGAGGCGGCTAGTGTCTCGCCGCTAGGCGCGGCGGCGTTGGGCGGCACCCCTCACCCTGTGAACCCCTCGTTCACAGCGGAGGAGCTGGGGATGGAGCCTTTCACCAACTCGCTGGATGCGGTCTCGGAAAGGGACTTCGTTCTGGATCTTCTCTACGCCTGCGCCGTGCTCGGGGTGCACCTGAGCAGGGTCGGGGAAGAATGGGTGCTGTGGACCAGCGCTGAGTTCGGGTTCGCCACTCTGGATGATGCGTACTCCTCGGGCTCATCCATCATGCCCCAGAAGAAGAACCCCGACGCCTACGAGTTGATGCGTGGCAAGAGCGGGCGCCTCATCGGGGACCTGAACGGGCTCATGATCACACTCAAAGGCCTCCCGCTCGGCTACTCGAAGGACCTCCAGGAGGACAAGGAACCCCTCTTCGACGCGACAGACGCGGTGCTCGCGATGCTCGCTGTCCTTCCCGAGATGCTGCGGACGGCACGTTTCCATGGCGAACGGATGGCCGGGGCGGCGGGAGGGTTCGCCCTGGCGACGGAGCTCGCGGACTTCCTTGCGGCGCAGGGAGTTCCTTTCCGCGAAGCCCATCACGCCGTCGGGAGGCTAGTACGGAGATGCGAGGAACTGGGAGTCTCGCTCGAGGATGTGCCGCCCGAGGAACTAGCGGCGGCGCATCCCGCGCTCTCGGAGGTGCCCACAGGACTGCTCACGCCGCGGGGAAGCGTGCAGAACAAGCGTGCCGCCGGCTCGACGAATCCAGATTCCCTAGGGGAGCAGCTCGGGCAGGCGAAGGACTTCCTCGAGACGATGGGGGCGGGCTAGAGGGCCAGAATGGGCCTACTATCAGAAGGGAGTGACAGGTGCGGATAGTACAGATGTCTGATGTGCACGTAGGTTCCGGGCTGTTTCGGCGGGACCTTCTCGAGGCCACCATCGAAGAGAGCAATGCTCTGGAGCCGGATCTCGTGGCCGTCGTGGGGGACCTTACGATGGAGGGATACCGCTGGGAGTTCGAGGAGGCCAAAGACTATTTCGACCGTCTGGAGTGTCCTAACGTCATCTACGCGATGGGTAACCACGACGCCAAGAACGTCGGATACAGGCACTTTGAGGAGTTCTTCGGCATAAGAGAGAGGTCGGCCGAGATCCCCGTCCCCGAGGGCGTGGCCAAGGTCGTCGCCCTCGACTCGACGAAGCCTGACCTCGATGAGGGAGAGGTCGGGCGCGAGCACTACGGCTGGCTCGACTCCGAGTTTAGGGGCTGGGACGATGGTCCGAGGATACTGATGATTCACCACCACATCCTCGCCGTCCCCGGCACGGGACGCGACGTAAACAACCTGCGCGACGCCGGCGACGTGATGGCCATACTACGAGATCTGAGGGTCGACATGGTCCTCTCAGGCCACAGGCACGTCCCCTACGTCTGGAGCATCTCGGGGGTGAGGATCGTACATTCCGGTACTGTATCGACCATGCGCGTGCGCGGAACGATGCCGCCGTCTTACAACGTCATAGAGATCGACGACGAGAGCGTAAGCATCGTCCTGCACCAACCGGGCAAGGGTGAGGAGGGCAGGGAGCCCCTCGCCTCGTTCTCCCGCACCCCCGTCACCACGAGCGAGTTCTACCCTGACTTCGACCGCTTCGTCCTCTACGATCGATTGCCTTTCTTGAAGTGACAACTCCGTCCGCTAGAGCAGGCGGCTTCTTGCACCATGCGGACCATCGCCCGCATTGCGGTACAAAGGCTCTGCCCGAGCCAGGATGTTCTTGGCCGCGTTGTGGTCCCGGTCGGCCACGTACCCACACGAAGGGCAGGTATGGGTCCTGACCGAGAGAGATTTCTCCACGACCTCCCCGCAGTTCGAGCAGAGCTGCGAGGTGAAGTGCGGCGGTACCTTGTACACCCTGCGACCGGCGCTTTCAGCCTTGAAGCAGAGGATGTTGACGAACTGAGACCACCCCGCGTCGCTGATGGCCCTTGCAAGGTGGTGGTTCTTGACTATGTTGCACACCCGCAGGTCCTCCACGGCGAGAACGGCGTACTTGTCGACGTACTCGCGGGCCGTCTTGTGGGCATGGTCCTTGCGCTGGCGGGAGACCTTGAGGTGCTTCTTAGCGACCGCCCTGGCCGCCTTCTTGTGCCTCCGGGAGCCCTTCTCGCGGCGAGAAACCTTGCGCTGCGCCCGCCGGAGTCCTTTCGCCGCACGCCGGAGACACCGCGGGTTCTCGACCATCTCTCCCTCGGAGTCGGTTGCGAAGACCTTGAGCCCAACGTCGATGCCCACGGCGGGTCCATCCTTCGACTCTGGCGCCTCCCCGAGGGCGCAGACGATGAGAACGTACCAGTGCCCATCGGCCCGGTAGACGAGGTGGGCGGTCTTGGGCGTCCCTTCGAGCGGGCGATGTTGCTTGACCTTGAGGCGACCGCCTAGCTTCTTGGGGACCCTGAGCCTGCCCGTGTCGGGGTCGAGGTACGCGTCCCGCCCGGAGCCGTACTGCCTGAGATGTATCGAGTGCCAGCGATTCGGGCACTTGAGGCGCGGGAAGCCGACCTTCTGTCCAACCTCCTTGCGGTGAAAGAAACGCTTGAGCGCCTTGTCGAGCCGGTCCGCGAGGGTTTGCACCGTGGTCTGCGGGACGTGCTCAGAGCCAGGGCTACCGCCGCGACCCTTGAACCGGTACGTGAGGTCGTGGCGGGTGAGGAACTTCCCGGTTTCCTCGTAATGCGCCTTGACCGATTCGAGCATTTCGTTGTAAAGACGGCGGCTTTCCGCCAGGCACGAAAGCAGCAAGCGATGCTGTCCGTAGTTCGGATACAGACGGTATTCGAAGGCCTTGTGCATACCACCATACTGTACTGTAGTAGGGACTCCTTGGCGCGGGCTTTCACCAGTCGCTCAATAGTGACGGCCCTCAGCCCGCGTTTTCTTTAGGGCGTAGACGACCCTCACTTTCGTCTCTTTCTCTTCGCTGATCGCCGCCCCACTCATCCTGCTCGAGGGCTATCCAGAAGGCGACCATCCCCACCGGGCCATCATGGTGGGGCACTGTCCGGACGTTGGACTCCACCATCGCTGGCCCCTGATCTACCCCGTTGGCCCAGTCGGGAACCACGAAGGCGGAATTCATCGCCGATTCATCGCCGGATGTTACGTTGCGGGTCGAGGCAAGACAAAGGAGGTCAAGGCATGATCGGCCACATACCGTCCTTCATGGAAGAGGAGGACCGAAGGTGATCGTGACTCGGGCCACAGATCGCCCAAGAGGGGTGCTTCCTGCGGTGGCAGCACTGTCGCTGATAGCCGGTCTCATACACCTTTGGGTGGTGCCAGAGCACTTCGAGGAATGGTGGGGATACGGCACGTTCTTTCTGGTGGCCGCCGCAGCCCAGATAGTCTACGTCCCGCTACTCCTACGCTGGCCCAACCGGATCGTCTTGCTGCTCGGCATCGCGGGCAACTCGGCGATCGTGTTGTTGTACCTGCTGACGCGGGTGGTGGGTATCCCGCTCTTCGGACCGGAGGCCGGTGAGGTAGAAGGGGTAGGCGTTATCGACGTGTGCGCCACGGTGTCGGAGGCGGCCATCGTGGTATCCCTGGGCTCGCTGATGCTGATGGGCATCGCTAGAGAAAGAACGACTATGGTCGGACTGGCTCTCTCGGCGGTGTTGCTAGTGGCCGCACACCTCCCTCACCTACTGCTCCTTATTGCGTTGGTCTAGGAGACGACCGAGGTCTTGACGTTCGGTCCACACAGGCGGGACCTCGAGGCGGAACCTGAGCCTGCTCAGGAGTGGAAGGGCGCTTCGCTATACGATCGCCTCAGCACCCTCTGCAGCTGTAGATGGAAGCGTAAGCGACAAACGGGACTAGCAGGAGCCCCTACCTGGAGGTGCACGAGAGTTGCGCGGATACATCAAAGCCAGCGACAAGCCGCAGATCCAGAACCGCCTGAGGAGGATAGAGGGGCAGGTTCGGGGGCTCCAGCGCATGGTCGAGGAGGAGGCCTACTGCGTGGAGGTCCTTACTCAGATAGCGAGCATCGTCTCTGCCTCAGAGAAAGTCGCGCTCATCCTGCTCGAGGACCACATCGAGCACTGCGTGCACGAGGCCATCGCGGAAGGAGGGAGGGCCGAGGACAAGGTGGCGGAGTTGTCCGCCGCCGTGGAACGGTTTCTGAGGGTCTAAAACGTAGGGCGCGTGAGGCGTCCTTTGAGGCCGCAAGGGCGCGAGTGCGGCGAGATCATCGCACCTCGACCCAGATCCTGAGATCCACGCGTACGTCTGAGACATCTCCATCGCTCGCATCGAAAGGCTTCATCGTGGCCCGCACCCGCGCCGCCCCAGAACTCGGGGCCGCGCGCTCCTCGGCCTCTAGTGGAAAGGCAAATACCTGCTTATCCTCATCTCGTGTTGCGCCAAAGAACGTGAAGTTACCCAATTCGTATTCTTGTCCGTTTGATCCCTCGAGGCACACCTCCACGTACACCCGCGCGCCCCTGGGATTGCGCAACGCCGACGCCTCGACGAACAAGACGGGCGTACCCCGCAACGCTGGCGGCACTTCCACCGCGAGCGTAACCGAGTCGTTCCCGAAGAGCGTTACGGCCATTCGCCTCTTTGCCGGATTGCAGCCGGGTGAGTGCGCGACACCGCGGTAGCAACACCTAACATGTCAGCGCACTCATCAATACCGGATCAAATATACACGATCTCCACGCCTTCGATCCCGAACTGCTGGGGTGCCACAGCGCGTCCTTCGAGAGGCACCGGCAGCAGCTGGACTGTGAGCTGCGGCTCCAGATCCGGTTCCAGCGCCCGCAGCCGATCCACCGTTTTGGTAATGTCGAACGCGAACGACTGTTTCATGTCGTGCTCGT